>Ga0105048_10019111_pt1 | contig 10514 bp, 7 predicted proteins | sample MAT05_FD_78382 | JGI IMG/M metagenome (GOLD analysis project Ga0105048, IMG submission 78382) | Freshwater microbial communities from Lake Fryxell liftoff mats and glacier meltwater in Antarctica - MAT-05 | ecosystem: Environmental > Aquatic > Freshwater > Ice > Liftoff microbial mat | place...
GCGTCTGGTCTCTTTGCCAATCAAGTTGCAGAACAGACTCTGGCGATGCTACTTGGTCTGCTTCGGGGCATTCCGATTTTTTATCGACAGTGGCAGAACAAAGAGTTCGTGCGGAGGCCAACCGATGACCTTCATGGCAAGCGAGTTGGCATAGTCGGTCTGGGCGGAAATGGGAGACGCCTAGTTGATATCTTGCAACCGTTCGACGTTACCATCCGGGCAACAGATTATTTTCCGGAATACAAACCGTCGACAGTCGACCAGCTTTGGCCGCACACAGAACTGAAACGCCTAGCCGAATGGTCGGAGGTATTGATCCTCACTTTGCCGCTGAACGCCATGACGCGGGGGATCGTTGATCGCAATATTCTTGGGGCAATGGCAAAGGGAACTTACCTCATCAATGTCGCAAGAGGTTCGTGCGTGAACGAGGCCGACCTTTGTGACTCGCTAGCCAGTGGGCATCTTGCGGGTGCGGGTTTGGACGTGACGGACATCGAGCCGTTGCCGGAGTCGAGCCCGCTGTGGGGGTTTCCCAATGTGATCATTACTCCGCATGTTGGCGCCCAAGCGGAGAGGCGAACCGATGACACCACTAAGTTGATTTGTGAAAACCTACGCCGCTATTTTGCAGGCGAAAAGCTCTATAATTTGGTCGATAAACGCTTAGGATTTCCACATCCTTCGGTTTTGTACAAGCTCTAGCTTGTGCCGCAGGGCCCCTCAAATTACTCTGTGGAGGTAGGCTAAACCGAAGTCATTCCGAAATTAAGTATTGTTGGGCCGTCATGTACAGTTTGCTTCCGTATGTTTGGATACTCTTTATGGTCGTTTTGGTCGTGGCCACTGTGGTGGCATCACTGAGAGGCAGACCAAAGAAGTCCCCTAAAAAGCCAGGCAAATCGGATACGGAACCCGCAATCGATCTGGCGGCAGAATCCGAACCGATTCTCGATTTTGGCGACGAGCTTGCGGAAATGGAGAATAAATAGGTATCCTTTGGAGAGTTTCGAGTTGGTGATTAACTCTTCATAAAGTTCGTTGACGCATGGATTTGGATTGGCAGACCGATGGTTGGATCATCGTTGCGGGTGCTTTGTGTGCGATTGCTGCCGCGTTGGTGGGCAACTTTCTGGTGCTTCGTCGATTGAGTTTGATGGGGGATGCGATCAGTCATTCCGTGTTGCCAGGTATTGCGGCAGCATTTCTGTTTAGCGGTTCTCGCGGTTCGTTCGCAGTTTTGATCGGTGCCGCCGTCATGGGTTTATTGACCGTGTGGCTGACAGAATTGATTCGCAAGTACGGGCAGGTTGAGGAGAGCGCTGCGATCGGAGTCGTATACACATCGCTTTTCGCGGTCGGTCTAATCCTGATTGACAAGGCGGGTGACAAAATCGATTTAGACCCTTCGTGCGTTTTGTACGGTGGTCTTGAGACGGTCACGTTGCGAATGGTGGAGACGCCATTTGGGGCGGTCCCTTCGGTTGTGGCCACGTTAAGTGTCGTGTGCTTGTTGAACTTTGTTTGCGTGGCAGTTTTCTTTAAACAATGGCAAATCTCGACATTCGATCCATTGCTTGCACAGTCACAAGGCGTTTCGCCATCCCTGTTCCATTATGTGTTGGCATCGTTGGTGGCAGTCACGTGTATTGCCAGTATGGAAGCGGTGGGGAATATTTTGGTGGTTGCCATGTTGGTAGTGCCATCGGCGACCGCGTTTCTACTGTGCAAGCGACTGCATTCGATGATCGTATTGAGTGTCGTTATCGGAATCGCGTGTGCGATTTCGGGGCATTTGCTGGCAAGGGCCGTGCCGTTTGGTTTCGGTTTTAAGTCGGTGAATTCGGCTGCAATGATGGCGGTCGCGAGCGGTTTTTTTCTGGTTTTTGCGATTGTCGCTAGTCCCAAAGCCGGAGTTTTGGTCCGATTGATCGAACAGCGTTCAGTCGCTCGCAAAATCATAGGCGAGGACATCCTTGCGTTGCTTTATCGTCACTCTGAGCGAACAATGGGCGAAAGCGTTGCATTCACCGAATCAAATCCGGCACCCAAAGATCGGCGGCAATTGGCCGCGAAAGACATTTCCTTGCAACTGAAAATCACGCTGGCAAGGATACACTCAATCATGTCGGATCTTGTTCGTGCCGGATGGGTGTCCAGGAGTCAAGCGTCTCTGTCGCTAACGGAAAACGGTCATCGCGTGGCACAGAACTTGATTCGTTCACACCGACTTTGGGAGCAGTACTTGTCGGTCGAGGTGATCGCGAGTGACGCAAGGCTACATGCACAAGCAGAGTCGCTGGAGCACTTTACAAGTTCCTCGATGCGAGACAAGCTAGATGCGGAGACCGGGCAATCCACGTTGGATCCGCACGGCCGCAGTATTCCACCGGAGGGATAGAACCGATGATTAGGCAATTGCTCGTTTTAGTAGCCGCATTGGCGTTTTCAAAGACAATGAGTGTAGCGCATGCATTGCAATCGAACCAAAACGAGGACGAAGGGGTTGGCGACGTGAAGGAGTTCAAGAACTGGAATCTATCGTTACCCACGCTAGGGGGTAAGCAGTTTTGGACCGACTATCGATGGTGGCAGGGTTGGCGAATTCAGTACAATAGCACGCTTAACCATTGGCGACTGCTCGATCCAAACTCGGTACGGCGGGCTTGGGGAACGCGACAAGCGGTACTCGACGAGTTAGCACAAGTGGCGTCGCAGAATCCAACATCCGAAGCCCCAACAGAAGTGGTTCTTTTGATTCACGGCTTGATGCGAACCGCTAGCAGCATGGCTCCGATCGAAGCCGAGTTGTTGCGATACGACAGGGAGTCCGCTCGATTAAATCCGGATACCGCAAAGTTGCGAACGGCGGTTTCGTTTTCTTATGCGAGTACACGAGACCCGATCACCAAGCATTCCGCCGCGCTCAGAGAGTTGGTTGAGAACATTCCTGGCCAGCCTAAGATAAGTATGGTGGGGCATAGTCTTGGGAATATTGTGTTCCGGCAAGCCGTGGGAGAATGGCAGCGGAATGGCGATCCCAAAAATGTACTTCCACGATTGAATCGAGTTGTTATGCTAGGCCCCCCCAATCACGGTTCTGCGTTTGCAAAGAAGCTGTCGCAAATGGGGTTGTTTGAAACCATCACTGGAAACTCAGGTATGCAACTGGGGCCGTCTTGGCAATCGCTCTCCAACGGACTTGGCACGCCCCCCTGTCCGTTCGCAATTGTTGCCGGCGATATTTCCAAGAGCCCTCTTCAAAATCCATTGCTTAGCGGCCCGAGCGATGGCGTTGTAACTATCGAGGAAGCTGCCTTAGAGGGTATGGCGGAGATTGTAGCCGTGCCGGTTGTCCATTCCTTTTTGATGAGCGATCCGTCCGTTGTCCGCGCGACAGTTTCGTTTCTGTCCGGTAGTGGACTCAGCATTGCACTGGACACAAAAAAGTAAGTACCGAAAGTTGATTGAGTGATTCAAGATGAAGACGCGCTGGAACGAACACGAAGAACCGAGCAGCAAGGATATTCGAGATGAGATCCTGAGGTTTCTGCTGATGATGAAGCCGGGCGAGAGTATCTGCCCATCCGATATCGGGCGGACTTTTGGATCCAAATGGCGAGAGTTGATGACGACCGTCCGCGAGGTCGCTACCGATATGGTTCGCGATGGCGCAATCGAGATCACGCAAAACGGGGAAGTTGTCGATATTGACGAAAGAAAAATCGAGACGCTCAAGGGACCGATTCGTTTGCGATTGGCTAGGCGCTCGAGTACCTGATCGACAGCAGCAAAAACCAGTTTGCTCCTGTATCTTATTGATTTGCAAGGAGGCATAATGTGTCGACTGTGCAGTCCGAGGGCGAGAGTCGGATTGATTGACGCAATTGACGTTCTTTTGATTTTTCCAGCGAAGTTGAGTTGATGATGCGAAAAAAGTATCGAGTATGCAATGCATTTGCCCTTTTGAGTCTTGCGATGAGCACGACTGTGTCTGCACAAAGGCCGGTCGGAAAAATCGACGTCGAAAAAATCGATACCGCGGTAGTCGATAAGATCAAGGAGGAAGGGTTACAGCGGTCCAAAGTAATGGACTCCATCAGTTATCTGACCGATGTGCATGGCCCGCGTTTGACCGGTTCACCGTTGACGAAGATTGCAGGTGATTGGACCAAAGAGAGACTGTCCCAGTGGGGACTTGAAAACGCGCATCTGGAAAGTTGGGGCCCGTTTGGCCGTGGATGGACGCTGGAGTCCTCGTCGGTAAATCTTGTGGAGCCACACTTCACTGCGTTGATCGCGCACCCAAAAGCTTGGACGCCAAGCACGCCGAAGACGATTCTAAGTGAGCCCATCTATTTGGATGCGTCGACCCCCGAGGAGCTTGAAAAGTATCGAGGTAAACTTGGGCGAGCCATTGTTTTGATCAGTCCACCTCGCGAGATTAAGGCACTGTTTGATCCTCCGGCGACCCGAAAAACAGACTCTGAGCTCTTGGCGATGGCAAATGCCGATCCGTCAACATCACGACGACGCGGTGGTCTTGCTGCTGGTGGTCCTGCTGCTGCCGGTGCACCTACTGCCGGTGCACCTACTGCCGGCGGACCTGCTGCTGGTGCACCTGCTGCTGGCGGACCTGCTGCTGGTCCTGGTCCTGGTGCACGGGGAGGACGAAGCTCAATCCAAGCCGACAAGTGGCAAATGGCCTATGAAGAGGGAGCTGCCGTCGTTATCGAGCCTGGCCGCGGTGACGGAGGAACTGTGTTTGTGCAGGATGCGACGATGCCCAGACGAGCCGATCCAGCGGGTCGCGAGGGTGGCAGTCCTTTTAGCCGAGGGCCCCGACCATGGGCAACGGATCCGCCAACGATACTTCCACAGTTGGTCATGGCCGCTGAGCACTACAATCGAATTGTACGCATGATCCAAAAGGGTTCGCACCCTAAGCTTTCTATCGATATTGAAACTCGCTACCATGAGGGAGACGCAAACTGCTTCAACATCATCGCCGAGATTCCAGGTACGGACCTTAAGGACGAAGTTGTCATGTTGGGTGGGCACTTTGATTCTTGGCATGCGGGGACGGGTGCAACCGATAATGCAATTGGCTGTGGCGTTGCATTGGAAGCTGTGCGCATTCTAAAAGCCATCGACGCGAAACCGAGACGAACGATTCGAATCGCGTTATGGACCGGTGAGGAGCAGGGGTTGTTCGGGTCACGAGCTTATGTTGCAGATCATTTCGGCAGCGCGAAAGCCCCAACGCGGGTCGAGGGCGGAGACGCCCCACGCGAGCGGCCACGGGCGACCTACGAACTGAAAGCGGAGCACGAGAAATTTTCAGCGTACTTCAATTTGGACAACGGCACGGGAAAGATCCGAGGGATTTATCTTCAGGGAAACGAAGCGGTGCGACCGATCTTTCGAGCTTGGCTGGCTCCGTTTGCGGATATGGGAGCGACTACGATCACTTCGTCAAATACTGGGGGCACAGACCACCAGTCCTTTGATGGCATCGGTTTGCCTGGATTTCAGTTTATTCAGGATCCTTTGGAGTACGACACACGCACCCACCATTCCAGCATGGATGTTTACGAGCGAATTCAAGAGGACGATGCAAAGCAAGCGTCCATCATCATGGCTACCTTTGTGTATCAAGCGGCGGTACGCGACGAAAAACTACCTCGTAAGCCGTTGGATGGAGTCATTGTTACGGTGCCAGCCGCAGGTACACCAGCCGCGGCTGTTTTGCCCGGCATTCCCGTTTTGCCTGGAGCTCCTCCAGCTGCAAACCAAGCACAGGCAACTGGAACCTAGCCGCAGCCCTGTACTGCCGCTCGCCTTAGGGCCAGTCGATCAATAAATGTCCGATTTTTGAAGTGGGATAGGCTTCCAGCCTGTCATTTTCAATGCGACAGGCTGGAAGCCCTTTTATACCCCACAACTTCAAAGTGCTTTGGCCCCATGCCAGCTTGTCTGGCATGAGCCCAAGTTTTGCGAGTTAAAAAACGCCGAAACCCCACCACCCGTCCATTCTTCCACTCGCTCGCCGCCAAAGGCGGCGAGCGAGTGGAAGAGTGGTGGCTTTACGGAGGATAGGCGATCTAATTTCAAAACTCGTTCACCCGTGAGCAAGCTCACGGGGGTCCAAAAAAGTTGTGGGGTATAAAGAGGCTGGAAGCCTATCCCACGAATTGATCGAACGATCCTTAGCTATGGCGATTCTGACTGTCCCTCTTAAGGTGGCTTTTCTTCTCAAGAGCGTTGGCATATGACGAAACTCATGATTAGTCAGCCGTTAAGGTCTGAAATTGCCTTAAGAGTGAAGCCCGGGAGCCATGTTACCCTTGTTGGATTTCGCTTGGTTTGGTTACACTATGTGAGTGGGATGTGCGGGCGACGCACAGGCGGTCCCGCATTTCGATAGTCACCCAAGCCATTTGGTTTGGAATATGAATCCCTGGAGTCCGGAATGAAAAAGATAGAAGCCATTGTTCGACACTTTAAGCTAGAAGACGTCAAGAACGCACTTACCGAACAAGGCATCCATGGAATGACCGTAAGCGAAGTGCGTGGTTATGGCCGTCAAAAGGGTCACACTGAAATTTATCGCGGCACTGAGTATGCGGTCGATTTCGTACCTAAGGTAAAAATCGAAGTGGTCTGTGCGGACGGCGAACTTCAAACAGTAATTGACACAATCGTTAAGACGGCTCAAACAGGCCAAATTGGCGATGGTAAGATTTTCGTTTCTGAACTTCAAACGGCAGTGCGAATTCGGACAGGTGAAACGGGGCAAGACGCGCTGTAAGTCTTTCAATCAAATTGTCATCTTTACACCCGCAAGTCGTAAAAGCGCGTTCGCAATTAGCGGACGCGCGTCTCAAGGCGGCTAGCCTGCACCATTCCGGTGCCACCGGCCCACAAGTTTGTTTTGCGTGGGCGGATCAAGTTGACCAAGTTGTCAACGATCTGATTCAAGCGGCGCTAGCTGGTTTATCCAAGCCTATCGACGGATCTTGTTTTGCATTTGTTGGATTGGGGGGATATGGACGCAGGGATCTCGCTCCCTTTTCCGATATTGATCTGATGTTGCTCTACCGGGGTGTGAGCGAAGCTCAGATTGCTCCTCTCGCTCGCGCAATCGCTCAAATGATTGTTGACGCTGGGTTGCAACTTGGCTTCTCAACTCGCACGCCATTCCAAGCCCGTCAGGTTGCTTGGACGGATGCGACCATTTTAACGTCGTTGGTTGAAATGCGATTGGTGGAAGGGAGTCAGTCACTGTTCGACGGGTTTATGAACTCGTTTCGAATTGGATGCAAGCGGCGGTCACATCGACTGTCCGGACTCATTGAACGTGAACGTTTTATCGAACGTCAGAAGTTTGGCGAATTGGTCTATCTGCTGCACCCCAATGTCAAGCGATCCAGAGGATGTCTGCGCGACGTACAAATTGTGCGCTGGATAGGTTTCGTTTGTTTTGGCGAGAAAGACCCGGAGCAATTGGTCGAGATGGGACTTTTGGCCCCAGAAGATTTCCGTGCCATTCGAGACGGTTATCAATACCTGCTGCGACTTCGCAATCAATTGCATTTTTTGGCCGGTCGCGCTCAGGATTCTCTGGATCGGCCGAAACAGATTGAGTTGGCCGCTTGGTCGAAATTCAAGGGGACGGATGGAGTACTGCCGGTCGAGGAATTCATGCAGCAATATTTTGAATTCACGAGTGAAGTTCGATACAGTTCTGCAAATTTTGTAGGGATGGCCCGCTCTCGTTTGAGCATCGTTGGATACCTTTCGCGATTTATCGCGTGGCCCATTCGGCCAGGCATTCGGTTGGGCTTAAAAGAAATTTGGGCGACGCGCTCTGGACTTGAAAAACTGCAGTCTGATCCAGCCAAAGTACTCGAGCTCATGCAAGTGGCCAACAGCACGATGCGCCGCATCGAACACAAAACTTGGCGAACAATACGCCAAGCCATGCTTCGAAGACGTGATGATCGCGTTGGCAGCGAGGCCATCGATCGATTCCTGCAATTGATTGCACAGCCAGGTCGTCTGGGCGAGATATTGAGACGCCTACACGAGTTGCGTGTGCTCGAGCAGATCATACCTGCGATGCGCCATGCGAGGTGCCTGCTGCAGTTCAACGAGTATCACAAGTACACTGTGGATGCACATTGCATTCGATCCGTAGAATGCGCTGGTGATTTTGCCAAATTGGATGATGTGCTTGGTCGAGTTTACCGCGGTTTGCAAAACAAGATGATTCTGCACTTGGCACTCTTGTTGCATGATCTTGGAAAAGGCTTTCCTGAGGATCACAGCGAGGTGGGGCGAGTGATTGCCGAGGAAACGGCCCAGTTGCTTAAGCTTTCGGATGCGGATCGAGAACTGCTGGTGTTTCTCGTTCATCAGCATTTGCTCATGGCCCACACGGCTTTCCGATTTGACCTGTCACAAAAAGATCCCATTGTTCATTTCGCAAAGCAGGTGGGTTCGATCGAGCGGTTGCAGATGTTGATGGTATTGTCTTGTGCAGACCTAGATGCGGTGGGACCTGGAGCACTCAACGACTGGAAACTTAGACTTATTTTGCAACTCTATGACGCCACGGAATCTCAGTTCCGCAGTGACAGTCCCGATCAACGTTTCCTCGATATCGTCGCAACACAGCGGACATCCGTGATGGCTTTTCGAACGGCAGGGGAACGGGAGGACAGTTGGTTCAATGAGCAAGTCGAGGCCATACCATCGGGATACCTGCTTTCGATCAAGCCCAAGGAGTTGGTCGAGGAACTGCGTCGGATTCGCCAATTGACCTTTGCCGAACCGGTTCAAGCGTGGGGGAATTTTTTGCCCAAGCAGGACGCAACCGAATATGTGACGGCGGTAAAGCAAGAGCATTCGACGGGCTTGTTTCATAAGATTGCGGGTGCGTTGTCCAGCCAAGGGCTAAGCATTTTGTCAGCCGAAATCCACACACAGCCCGGTCGAATTGCCTGGGATCGCTTTGTGGTTCAGGACGCAGATTTCGAAGGCACTCCGCCCCCGTATCGAATAGAGCAAGTATGTAAGCAACTTGTACTGACAGTCAATTCTCAGGACGCAAAGCCACCTGTCTTCCGACGCATATGGAAATCACAGTCAACCTTTGATGCGGCGTCAGCCAGAACGCAACCCACGCAGATTCGGTTTGACAACAGTACATCCGAGACGAACACGATCATTTCGGTTTTTGCCTACGACCGCATAGGTCTACTCTATGACATTTCGAAAACACTATTTGATTTGCAATTGGATTTGCAAGTTGCAAAGGTCAGCACACACCTGGACCAAGTTGTTGACGTATTTTACGTCACAGATCTAGAGGGGCAAAAGATCACAGAACCGACCCGACTTTACACCCTTCGACATAGCCTCTTGAGAGCGATCGAAACGGTGGAACCGAGGATCTAGCCTCGGCCCTCGTGGGATAGGCTTCCAGCCTGTCATTTTCAATGCGACAGGCTAGAGAGTTGTGGCACTAGGTTGTTTGCAAACACGGAAGTCTACTTTTTCGTCGAAACGCAATACAAGTTCTTGTTCGAACGAATAAAGATTTCTCCGTTGCTGATTGCGGGCGTGCCGCTGAACTCTTCGGTGTCCGTCGTTAAGCGATTGACTGCAAGTTGATTGAACTCCGTGCCTGCTCTCAATACATAGGTCTCACCGTTCCTGGCTGTGAAGTACAGTTTGCCGTCCGCGATGACCGGTGAGCCATAATCGATTCCTCCGAAGCCGCCACCGCCCCCACGACCACCGCGCCCGCCGCCGCCACCGGGTGCTCCCGGCGCACCGGGACGTCCGCCGCCAAATCCACCTTGCTCAGGGGCTTCTTCTCCGTTCATTCCTTTCATTCGCCCTGCGAAAATCTTCTCTTGCGTTTTCGCATCAATGCAAGTGACCGTTCGTCCCGAAACGATATAAAGCCGACCTTCGTAAATGATTGGCGATGCAAAGCGTCCGTTGTCTTGCCCTTTCCAGATCGTTTTGGTCGCGGTGACGTCATCCTTTCCGCCAGCCTTGACCGCGACCGACCCGCCTCCTCGACCTTCGACGGCGTAGATTACTTCTCCATCAACCACCACGCTCGAACTAAATTGGTCGCCGTTGTCGAGGTACATACAGTACCAGCCGAACTTGCCGCTCTTGGGATCGAGTCCCCAAATTTCACCTGGTGCGCCGATAACCAGTTCGGTCGTCGAACCCACCTTTGCAATAGCTGGCGTGCCCCAAACATTTCCAAGTTTTTCAGAGTCCAGCTTCCACAATTCTTTGCCGGTGCTCTTGTCGAGCCCGATCAGTGCTCGCCCCTCCGCGCCCGCAGGCACGATCAATACGTTTTCATGGACAATCGGGCTGGACGACGAACCCCATCTGCGACCATCCGATCCAGTGCCAACGCTGGTTTCCCACAATTGTTTTCCATCCAAATCAAAGGCTAAAACACCGCTTTTGCCAAAGAAAAC
>Ga0105048_10019118_pt1 | contig 10512 bp, 9 predicted proteins | sample MAT05_FD_78382 | JGI IMG/M metagenome (GOLD analysis project Ga0105048, IMG submission 78382) | Freshwater microbial communities from Lake Fryxell liftoff mats and glacier meltwater in Antarctica - MAT-05 | ecosystem: Environmental > Aquatic > Freshwater > Ice > Liftoff microbial mat | place...
ATTATATCCGTCAATTCATATTTGACATGACACTAGTCTTTTTCTAAAATTTGACCATTTATTGGCATAACCATTGTAATTTATTAAAGCACCCTTTGGGATACTTAACAAATACAATTGGTATAAAGTCAACATTACCCTTAGCAGGGTACATTAAAACAAAAACCCCATTCTTAAAAAGAACGGGGTTTTTGTTTTATCTTATAAACTCTTAGTTTACTTTCACTAATTCTACTTCAAAGATCAAATCGCTTTTTGGAGGAATAACGCCTGATGGATGTCCACCTGCACCATAAGCAATTGCGTAAGGAATGTAGAAGATCGCTTTTCCACCTGGTTTCATTAACTGAAGACCTTCTGTCCAACCTGGAATAACCTGGTTTAAACCAAAAGAGATTGGATCTTTGCCAATGTTCCCATCAAACTCTCGTCCATCTGTAAATGTTCCTCTGTAAAATACACTTACCTGGTCGGTTGGTTTTGGAGATACTCCAGCTCCTTCTTTTTCGATGATGTATTTTAATCCGGACGCCGTTGTTTTTGCATTCTCAAATCTTTTTAGGGCAGCAGCATTAGCAATCGCTCTTGAAGATTCTTCTTCTTTGGCTTTCGCTTCAGCTTTTGCACCGACGTTTCCTTTTTCAAACTCAAAAACCTTAGCAGCATCAAAAGCTTCCGCCTCTTTCCCTTTTCTAAGAATTACCAATTTGTTTAAAGTGTCGTTTCCAACAATTTTATTCACTACATCTTGTCCTTCGATCACATGACCAAACACAGTATGCTTGCCATCTAACCATGGAGTTTCAACATGCGTAATGAAGAACTGAGAACCGTTCGTGCCAGGACCAGCATTTGCCATACTTAAAATCCCAGGACCTGTGTGTTTTAGAGACGCATCAATTTCGTCAGGAAATTTATATCCAGGATCTCCGGTTCCGGTACCCAATGGACAACCTCCTTGAATCATGAAATTAGGAATAACACGGTGAAATTTTAACCCATCATAATAACGCGCTCCTTCAGGCTTTGCCGTGTTTTTAATTTTTCCTTCTGCAAGACCAACAAAATTACCCACTGTCATAGGTGTTTTTTTGAATTCAAGCACCGTATAGATTTCTCCTCTGTTTGTTTCAAACTTGCCATACATGCCATCAGGTTGTTTGTCTAAAAACGCCTTATCTGCTTTGCTTAGTTTTTCTTTCTTTTGCGCTTCCGCTCCAAAACTCAGAACAGACAGTGCAGAGATTAATAAAAATAGTTTTTTCATTTTATCAGGTTTTATGGTTTTCTTTTTTCTAAGGTACTTAATTTACTTTCACTAATTCTACTTCAAAGATGAGATCACTTTTAGGCGGAATAGCGCCTGGATACCCTGCTGCACCGTAAGCCAATGCATAAGGAATATAGAAAGTTGCTTTTCCGTTTGGTTTCATTAACTGAAGACCTTCTGTCCAACCCGGAATTACCTGGCTAAGTCCGAAAGAGATTGGCTTTTTTCCCATGTTCCCGTCAAACTCAATTCCATCTGTAAACGTTCCTCTGTAAAAAACACTTACCTGGTCACTAGCTTTTGGCGATGAACCTTCCCCTTCTTTTTCAATAATGTATTTTAAACCGGATGCAGTTGTTTTAGCATGTTCGAATTTTTTTAATGCGGCTGCATTGGCAATCGCCGCAGCGGCTTCTTCTTCTTTTGCTTTAGAAGCTGACTTTGCGCCTACATTTCCCTTTTCAAACTCGAACACTTTAGCAGCATCAAAAGCTTCTGCATTAGCTCCTTTTCTAAGGATCACCAATTTGTTCAGAGTATCATTCCCTGCAATTTTATTTACAATGTCCTGACCTTCTACCACGCGGCCAAACACCGTGTGCTTGCCATCTAACCATGAGGTTTCAACGTGCGTAATAAAAAATTGGGAACCATTGGTGCCTGGACCTGCATTTGCCATACTCAAAATACCTGGTCCGCTATGTTTTAAACTCGAATCAAACTCATCTTCAAATTTGTAACCGGGGCCACCAGTTCCAGTGCCTGATGGACATCCACCCTGAATCATGAAGTTAGGAATTACACGGTGGAATTTTAACCCATCGTAATAAGCAACTCCATGTGACTTAGAATCATTTTTAATGGTTCCTTCTGCTAAACCTATAAAATTAGCCACGGTCATCGGCGTTTTTTTATATTCCAGTGCCGTGTAGATATCTCCTTTGCTTGTTTCAAATTTGGCGTAAATGCCGTCTGCTTGTTTCGCTAAAAATTCTTTATCCATCTTTTAAATTCTATTTTTCGATCCCTTCTCCAAATTTAAGGAGTAGTTCAAATTATTTTATTTACTTTTTAGTGTAACCGTTTAATACAAAAATGCTGCCGTTTTTATTGGCCTGGCATTTTAGGTGCTCCCTGAGGTTGCTCAGGTGCTGGTTTAAAATCTATCAGCTCTACCTCGAACGTTAAAGGTGAATAAGGAGGGATTCCTTGATTACCACGAGGACCATAACCGATCGCCGATGGAATAACCAGATTAGCTTTACCACCTTTTTTCATAAGTTGCAATCCTTCAGTCCACCCAACAATTACCTGGTTTAAAGGAAACTCAATTGGCTCTCCCCTTTCAACGGAACTGTCAAATACTTTTCCATCAAGAAATTTTCCTGTGTAGTGTACCTTCACAACATCAGTGCCTTTTGGACTTGGTCCTGAACCTTTTTTAGTTTCAATGTAAATCAAACCAGATGAAGTAGGTTTAGCAGTGATTTTATTATCGGCAAGATACTTATCTATAGCAGGTTGTTCTTTTGCCTGCATTTCTTTTGCCATGGCTTCCATCTCTTCCTGTTGTTTCTTTTGGTTTATTTCCATTTCTTTGGCAGTGCGTATTTCCCTGATTTTGAAAACACCTTTTAAAGACTCACCTGGGCTGAAACCTTTCGGTAATTCATTCTGACCATTTGTTTTTAAGAAAAATGAATCTGCTGAAACTACAAATGCAGCGCTATCTCCTTTTGCCATCATCATCATCCCATCTTCAAAACTTCCCAAAAAAGAAGATTTCCGCATGGTAAAGGATACTGATCCTGTTCCGTCCTGGCTTACACTTTTTGAATCTACTATTACCGAGTCATTTTTTTGTTTGGAGATAGTATAACTGATGATAATACCATCGCCAACCTGCACTTTTGTGCCAGCCTCGTCATGAGTAAAGAATTTATAATGTAATCCATTCTCAGCTTTGGTATATCCATCAAACTTTGAATCGGAACAGGCGCCAAAAACGATTGCGATGGCTGCGGTTGCAAGGAATGTTGCTTTTTTCATTTATTTTTTTTTCTAATTTTTTTATGGATTTTAGTCCTCTTTCAAGGGTTTTTCCCACTTGTTTTTAAATCAATTAATTTTATTTCGTAAACCAAAGGAGTATAGGGGAGGACAGTACCATTACTGCTTCCACTTTCTCCAAAAGCGAGCCGTGAAGGTAAGATTATTTTCGCACTCTCACCCTTTTTTAAGTAGCCAATAACAAAATTTAATCCTTTTAAGATCTGGTCTGGTGTCCCGTAAACAAGATCGAAATCAGCACTTGATTTTTCAAGAAACCGTCCATTAAGATATTCACCTCTGTAGACAATCGTCAGCTGATCTCCGGGTTGAGGAATAGCTTCGCCAGTACCACCGGAACGATCGAGCCAATAAAATCCGAGCCGATCTGCTGAGGCTTCCATTTCAGCAAATGTCCCGTAATAGCGTTCAATCTGTTTTTCTTCTTTCTCTCTAAGGTTATACTGTATTTTAATAAAATCGTCCTTGGTCAGTACGTCTTTTACTTTGAAATTAACCCTGACGACAGAATCATTCCTGCTAAAAAAGGGAACCGAATTAGTCTTGAATTGTTGGCGGTAAAAATCTTTGGTTTTTATGAGGACACAGCCACTATCCAATGCAGAACACCTCGCGACATAATTCTTAAAAAAGTTGTCTTGTTCTAATGAATCGCTCACCAGATAAAATTTATCATTCAGATTATTGTGACTATCCCAGAATACAGAATCTGACTGGGTTTTAAAACTTGCAGCCACCCAGGAAACTTTATCAGGATGATAAGAACCGGTATCAGCATCAAAAGAAATAAGCTGATAATAGTAGCCTAAAGGGTGATAGGAAAAGCCTTGCTCCCGTTGCTTTTGATGACAGCCTATATTTGCAGTTATCAGCAGTCCGATAAATACCAAAAAGAGTAAGCGTTTTTTCAATGTCAGATTTGTGAAGCAGTAAATATACAGATCACAAACAAAAAAGCTCCCCATTTACGGGAAGCTTTTATTATTAATTTTTAAGATAGTATTTTACCCGATTTTATGCTGCGGATTTCTAAGATTTTGCTTGGCAAAATCTTAGAAATTTCTTACATCATTCCACCCATATCAGGAGCGCCACCCATTGCCGGTTTATCTTCTTTTTTATCAGCTAACACACAATCTGTTGTTAAAAGCATTGCTGCTACCGAAGCCGCGTTTTCTAAAGCTACACGGGCAACTTTAGTAGGATCGATAACACCTGCTTTTAATAAATTTTCGTATACTTCAGTTCTTGCATTGAAACCGAAATCATCTTTTCCTTCTTTCACGCGTTGTACAACGATAGAACCTTCTATGCCACAATTAGTACATATCTGGCGCAAAGGCTCTTCTAAGGCACGTTTAACGATGGCAATACCTGTATTTTCGTCTTCGTTAGATCCTTTTAATTTGCTGATAGCTTCGATTGCACGGATATATGCCGTTCCACCACCCGGTACTATTCCTTCTTCCACTGCGGCGCGTGTAGCTGCTAATGCATCGTCCACACGGTCTTTTTTCTCTTTCATCTCTACTTCACTTGCTGCTCCAATGTATAGAACCGCAACCCCTCCAGCTAATTTAGCAAGACGTTCTTGTAATTTTTCTTTATCGTAATCAGAAGTTGTAGACTCGATCTGAGCTTTGATTTGATTTACACGGGAAGTAATGTCAGCTTTTTTACCAGCACCATTTACGATGGTTGTGTTGTCTTTATCGATCGTTATTTTCTCAGCTTTACCAAGATCAGTTAACTGCATGTCTTCTAAACGACGACCTTGCTCTTCGCTGATGTAAGTTCCACCGGTTAGGATCGCGATGTCTTCCAACATAGCTTTACGACGGTCACCAAATCCAGGAGCTTTCACTGCACAGATTTTTAAGTTAGCGCGTAAACGGTTAACTACCAATGTTTGTAATGCTTCACCATCTAAGTCTTCTGCAATGATCAATAATGGTTTTCCGCTTTGCACTGCTTTTTCAAGAATTGGTAATAATTCTTTCATAGCAGAAATTTTCTTTTCATAGATCAAAATGTAAGGGCTTTCCATAACCACTTCCATTTTATCAACGTTAGTTACAAAGTAAGGAGAAATGTAACCACGGTCGAATTGCATCCCTTCAACAACCTCAACAGTTGTATCCGTTCCTTTAGCTTCTTCAACGGTGATAACACCTTCTTTTTTCACTTTGCCCATGGCTTCTGCAATCAGCTTCCCGATAGTGCTGTCGTTGTTTGCAGAGATAGTAGCAACTTGTTCAATTTTTCTGTTCTCGTTACCGATGTTTTGAGATTGTTTTTTCAAATTCTCAACAACCGCAATAACCGCTTTGTCAATACCTCGTTTCAAATCCATTGGATTTGCACCTGCTGCTACGTTTTTTAAACCTGCGGTAACAATTGCTTGTCCTAACACAGTTGCTGTCGTTGTTCCGTCACCTGCTACATCCGCAGTTTTAGAAGCTACTTCTTTTAATAATTGCGCACCCATGTTCTCAACCGGGTGACTTAATTCAATTTCTTTCGCAACGGTAACTCCGTCTTTAGTAATTTGTGGTGATCCGAATTTTCTATCAATAATCACATTACGACCTTTCGGACCTAAAGTTACTTTTACTGCATTTGCTAATGCGTCAACGCCACGTTTTAATGCGTCGCGGGCTTCTATATTAAAGGTGATATCTTTTGCCATTTTTTATTAGTTTTTGTTTTAATGAGTTTTTGTTTTTTTGAATTCATGGAGAGTCGTTTGTAGTTTAAAAAATTCACAAACCAACCATTCAAAAATTATACGATTGCGTATATATCGCTTTCTTTCATAATAAGGTAATCCTTACCTTCTATGCTTATTTCAGTGCCAGCATACTTGCCGTACAGAACAGTATCTCCTGCTTTTACAGTCATAGGTTCATCTGGTTTACCATTTCCAACTGCAATTATTTTACCGCGCATTGGTTTTTCTTTTGCCGTATCAGGGATAATAATTCCTCCTGATGTTTTCGTTTCAGCCGGAGCTGGTTCTACCAGCACTCTGTCTGCCAAAGGCCTTACATTTACACTTGATTTTGCCATATTGTTTTTATTTGTTTTGAAAGTTTGTAATTCAATTTTAAGCCAATTTTGTCGGCGTAAAGATATACTCATAAACTATGCCAATGCAAGTTTTTGTCAATAATTGACCGGAAATTCAGAGAAAATAAAAAAAAAGAGATAAAATGACAGAATTTTGTCAGAATTGACTTTAAAGACTGAAAAGTTTACTTAGTGTCTGTCCGAAAACTAGGTGTTTGGATGGAAAAATTCAGTTTCGAGGCGTGTTAAAAAAAATGATTGTGAAGTTTACTGGGGTAAATGAGGGATTATTTTTTTTGACACAACGACGAAAATGGAGTTTTCGGCCAAACACTATTTAAAAACTCTGACACCATCTTCGTAAGCAACTACAAAGCCATCAAAACCTTTGGCTATAATCTGCTCGCGTTGTTTAAAGGCATCTTCCTTGAAAGAATAACTCCCATACAGCACTTTAAACATGCCATTTTCTTCAGATATTTTTACTTTTCCAATGGCCTTAAAATCTCTTTTAGAAGGCTCCTTTGAAAATGCACCTAATTGTATTTTATAAACAAGGCCTTTTTCGGCTTCTTTATCTCTTTGCTTATCTTTTTCTCTATCCTTTGACTTCTTTTTATCCGTATTAAGTACTTCCGGCTCATCCATATTCAACGTTTTAGAGGTTTCAGGCGCGCTTCCGGTGGCTGCTACATTTTTCTTATTAGCAACTGCAATTTTTGGATCTGTCGAATAGCTATCTGGATTTACTGTTCTATTGATTGCGTCTATTTCATCGGCATTATCTTCAAGCGATTTAGCCAAAACCAACACGCGGTCTGCCACCTGGATATCATTTTCCGCTTTCAATTTTAGCTCTGTTGCCTTTTCAACCGCTATTTTCTTTTCGTTCTCATCGGTCACAGCTTCTGCTTTTGCCATTGCATCATTAGCCTCTGCTAATTTCTGCTCCCCTTTCTTTTTTTCCTTCTCACCAACTGCATACGCGTCACGTGAATCTTTTTTCAACTGAAGTACTTGCTGGATCAACAATGCAGGGTTTTTAGTTCCGATCTCCGCCGCATTTATGGTAGTGGTAAGAAGCGATGGCAAAGCTTTTGGAGCTACTTCTGTATATTCAGCAGGGGATACAAAAGGCTCTGTTGAAGAGGAATCTTTAACCAGAAAGGTTAAAGGCTCCATCTCTATTTGTTTTTTATCGTCATTTTCTATATAAAAATATTTTTGCACGAGTGTTTTCTTTCCAGGGATTACTCCTGTCATTAATTTAAAACTTATAATGATCTCAGGCTCCTGAGGCGCCATGACCCAAATAATCTTAACCGAATTTTCCTCGAAAGTAAAAGACCCTGATTTGCTATCTCCCTCTTTAACAACGACTTCCCGGGGAACGTCCATCTGATACTTTGCAAAATTTGCCGTAGAGCCCTTTTTTATTTTAACATTGAACGTAACTTCCGAGTTAAGAGCAACAGATTTAGGCAGGTTCGTTTGAATACCAATTTGACATTTTAAAAATGAATGGGTTGCTACTAAACAAATGATTACCACTAAAAGCCTCATAAAATTGATTTTGTACAAATATATTTAATATAAGCCAAACAAGGGAAACACACATGCAATCTTACTAACCGTGCATTCTTAACAACACTGGCCTAAAACAAAAAAGGCTGTCCTTCTAAAAGAACAGCCATATTATATTTTAAAATGAGTTATTGAAAGAAATTGATTCGGTAAGAAATACCTTTAATCATTACCTCTCCAACATTATCGCATTGAGCTGCTAACAGAGGATCTCCCTCATTACCGTAATAAATTTGGCGTGGGTACCCACCTCCAACTGTAAATGAAGCTACACCTGCTTTAAAAGGATGGTGTTCTGAGCCGCGTTTAACAACCACTCCTGGTTGAATTGTAAATGTAACACCAGTAACCTGGTCAGGAGCACATTGAAAATCTCTGATCAATTGCTGTGGTGATTCAATTTTCATCTTATAAGCAACATTTGGTGTTACTTTTCCTTCTTCATCAATCTGAGGTCCCGATCCATTTACTTTACCGTCATACCCAATTATAGCGAGCGACCAGGTAATTGCACCTTTTTGTGAAACAGGAAACACTAAAGGATTAGCTGTATTCTTTAAGGTTTTAAACAATTCACCATCCCAAACCATGTTTTTATTCGGATCTGACGGGTGTGTCATTTTCAATTTGCCCGCTACTCTCCAGGTCAAATTGGTGGTGGCATTGGAATACTTCCCCACTTTAAGAGTGCTATAGATATACATAGGAGCGGCATCGTTAAAAAGCTCAATCGTCCAGCCATTTATCTTATAAGTTGAAAAGGTTATTCTACCCTGAAACAAAGCCTCATGCGCATATCTTTGGTTAGAAATTTGTGGAACATACAAGAATATCGATCCGTCACGGAAGTTACCATCAAGACACTTGGAATTATTCCAGGACATTGACATTTGATCTTCGTTCCCATTAGCCGGATTTTGAGTTGTATCCCTCGTTACTACAACTGTACCGCTTGTGCCAGAAGACGACCCAGGATACTCGCCATAAAACATGTTGCTTGTACCGTAATTATTTTCTGCCATAAAGCTACAAGCCATTTCAATATCACTTACAACATAATTTGCAAACGATGCATAGATGGAACTCTGAACTTCAGTGTCAGCTAATGGCGGATCAACTTTTTTTGGTGAACAGCTAAAAACGAAAGCTGCGGATGCTGCTAAGATTGAAAAACCAAGGGTACTTCTTTTCATTTTCATATTTGTTACTAATTTTATATTTTGTGTTTAAGATAGGCAAGTTCATTTAAAACAAACGAAACTTACTCAAATATTTGCTGCAATTTAGTATAATTATTTTAATCCAACAAAAAATGTTAAGGAAATTGAAATTTTAACCTGTCAAAAAACAAATTTCCTTGCCTGTTATTAACTGTTTGCCGGCCTATTACTCCATAAAATTTATCCGGTAAGTGTTGCCTTTTATTAGAACTTCACCCGTATTATCGCACTGGGCCTGATCATTATTATTTTCATTCCCATAAAAAATCTGACGTGGATATTTATCTGCGGTTGTAAAAGTTACGATGCCACTTCTTATTGGATGAAATTCCTTAATCCATGAGGTTACTGGTTTGAGGTTAGGCACGCCTCCTACTACATCAGGCCTGCAACCAAAGTCTCTTGTAAGTGGGCGGACATCATTTATGACCATTTTATACGGCACATTGGCTGACGTAAGACCTGTCACTTCACCACGGTATTCTACAACCGCCTTTGTCCAGTTAATTGCGCGCTCCTTCGATGGATGAACCACTGCCGGATCACTTGTATTTTTAAGCGTTTTTTTCAACTTCCCCGTCCAAACCATGTTTTTGGAAGGATCTGAAGGATGCGTGAATTTAAAACTCCCGTCGATAAGCCAGGTTATGTTAGTTTTTGAAGGATCATAGGCTATAGAAGGCAGGGTATTGTAGATATAACAAGGTGTTCCTCCTACATTCTCAATCAACCAGCCGTCAACTCTAAAATCACTCAAAGTGATCTGACCATAAAAGTTATAGTCTCTGTAATAAACCGCATTCGGATCGTCACTGTAATGAATTAAAAACACGCTTCCTGCACGCACGCGTCCATCTTTGCAACGCACATTATTAAAGGTGGTAACAATTTGTTGGTCGCCGGGCGCACCCACTACACTAAATTTAGAAGCATCCTCCTCAGGCGTGGTAATATAAAAAGGTGCAAACCTTTCATTCTCTCCCGAAAAGCTACAAATCATGTCTATGTCAGTAATCATAAAATTTGCAAAGGAAGCGTCCACTGAACTTTGTAGCTCTGTGTCTGGCAAGGGTGCCGCAACTCTAGACTTTGGACAAGCCATTAAAAATGGTGCCACCGCTGCCACAAGCAGAATTGATTTTATTTTTAGTGATCTCATAACATTGGGGTTTTAAGTATATAGTGTTTGGCCGAAAACTCCATTTTCGTCGTTGTGTCAAAAAAAATAATCGCTCATTTACCCCAGTAAACCTCACAATCATTTTTTTTAACACGCCTCGAAACTGAATTTTTCCATCC
>Ga0105048_10019119_pt1 | contig 10511 bp, 8 predicted proteins | sample MAT05_FD_78382 | JGI IMG/M metagenome (GOLD analysis project Ga0105048, IMG submission 78382) | Freshwater microbial communities from Lake Fryxell liftoff mats and glacier meltwater in Antarctica - MAT-05 | ecosystem: Environmental > Aquatic > Freshwater > Ice > Liftoff microbial mat | place...
GGGAGTTAACAGGTTACCGCGGAAAAACAGGCTATGTTTATTTTTTTAAGTACCGGGTGAAAAGGGGCGATGACTGGAAAATCGGGCTCAGTGGTTTGCAACCGCCTAGTGCAGGTAAGGTGAGCAGCGACAATAGCCTGGTCATCATGACCGAGAAAAAATTAAAAAAAGAGGAACCTGAAATGGATCAGTTTAGAGAACAGCTAACAAGGCTACTATTCACCTTTAGAAAAAGTGCACGGAATTTTTTTGAGGGTGACAATAATTCCTACCGGTTTACCAGGGCCGGCGAATATGAGGAGCGATAGATACCCGGAACAATACTGTCAGGCATCGGGCTCTGCATACCGGAAGCGGCCATATTACTTCCGGGAAATAGCTATTTTTTTACCCGGGATGGCTGCGATCAGTTGCTGCGTATAGGCATTCACCGGATTAAAATACACTTCATCCGAAGGGCCCGATTCAATGATCTTCCCCTTATGCATCACCATAATGCGATTGCTGATAAAGCGAACCACCGACAAGTCGTGTGATATAAAAATAGCGGTAAAGCCAAATTCCGTTTTTAAATCGTTGAGCAGGTTAAGCACCTGTGCCTGCACGCTCACATCCAATGCACTTACACTTTCATCAAAAATAAGGAAGGAAGGGTTTAGGGCCAGGGCGCGTGCAATACAAATACGTTGCCGCTGGCCGCCACTAAATTCATGTGGGTAACGATTAAAATGATCCGGGCTCAGGTTCACTTTTTCCAACAAGGTGATCACTTTATCCTTCCGTTCGCTGTGGTTATTAAAAATATGATGGGTGGCCATTGGCTCCTGTATAGCTGCACCAATGGTCAGTCGAGGGTTAAGCGAACCATAAGGATCCTGGAAAACAATCTGCAGTTCCTTTCTAAGTGGCTGCATCTTTTTCCTGGACAGGCCAATCAATTCTGTTTCATTTAATACAATGCTACCGGAGGTAGCAGGCACCAACTGTAGAATCGCCCTTCCGAGCGTAGTTTTACCACAGCCACTCTCCCCTACCAATCCAACCGTTTCACCCCGGTGAACCAAAAAACTAACATCATCTACTGCCTTGGTGGCCGGGATTGTTTTTCCAAACAACGACTTCTTACCCGGGTAATGTATATTTAAGTGTTGTACCCGAAGCGCCACCGGTGCAGTTGATGCCACTGGCATTTCCTCACCGGAAACCAAGTTGGTGACTTCAGCGTTACTATTATTTCTTCGTTTATCCTCCTCTGTTAGTAACCCGGTTTTAATATCAGTTCCGGCTACGGTGGTAGGGGCAGTTTCCATAAAATCACTTACTACCGGAAGCCGTTCCCCTCGTTGGTGCATGGCAGGCCGGCAGGCCATCAATGCCCTGGTATACGGGTGGGTAGGGTGATTTAATACCTCGCTGGTACCTCCCTGTTCAACGATGGTTCCTTTATACATCACCAATACCCGGCTGGCAATATCGGCCACCAGCCCCAGGTCGTGGGTAATTAATACCACGCCCATGCCAGACTGTTGTTGGAGTTCACTGATCAACTCCAGGATTGTTTTTTGTACGGTTACGTCCAATGCCGTGGTGGGTTCATCGGCAATTAACAGCAGCGGGTTGCAACTGATGGCCATGGCAATCATTACCCGCTGTTTCTGCCCACCGCTTAACTGGTGGGGGTAACGGTTGATCATTCCTTCGGGATGGGGAAGCTGCACTTTTTTAAAAAGCGCAATGGCCTGTTCCTTTGCCAATGAAAAAGACACCCGCTGGTGCAGTTGGATGGCTTCAATTACCTGGCTGCCGCAGGTGAGCACCGGGTTAAGCGAAGTCATTGGCTCCTGGAAAATCATAGCCATCTCCTTACCGCGGATGGTATTGATGTCTGTAGCCGAAACAGTCAGTAGGTTAGTGGTTTTACCTCCCGGGGGCGTAAATTGCAATGCGCCCTCCACCGATGCCTGCCGGGGCAACAATTGCATCAGGGATAAAGCGGTAACAGATTTTCCTGAACCAGACTCCCCTACAATCGCCAGTATTTCCCCTGCCGCCACTTTAAAAGAAATACTTTTTACAGCAGCAGTAGTGCGGCTATCTGAAATAAAATTGACCGACAAATTGGTCACTTCCAATAAGGGAGGCGTCATACCTGATAAAATTAGGGAATTATCACCCATGCATTTCAGAAAGCCCCACTTTAAAGTAACGCCATCAAATCAAGAGATATTTTTTGCCATGGTAAATCAATACCGTTTAGTTGATAACCTCCCGTAGTGGGTTTGATCAAATGATTACAAAAAAATCATTTTCCTTAAATTTGCATTGCTAAAATGTAACAAGCCGGAAAACCAACCCTGGTACCCGGCAAAAAAGCGATTAACCTCAAAATAATTTATGGGAAGGATATTTGAAGTAAGAAAAAGTTCCATGTTTGCCCGTTGGGACAAAATGGCCAAAAATTTTACGCGTATTGGAAAGGAAATTGTAATAGCAGTAAAGGCAGGTGGGCCCGATCCTGATGGCAATGCAGCTTTGCGGAGGTGTTACCAGAATGCCCGTAGTGTGGGTATGCCGAAAGACAGGGTGGAGGCGGCGATTAAGCGTGCCATGGGGAAGGAAATGATTAATTATGATGAAGTGTTGTATGAAGGGTATGCCCCGCATGGGATCGCTATCCTGGTAGAAACTGCCACGGATAATTCTACGCGAACGGTGGCCAATGTAAGAATGCACTTTACAAAAAGCGGTGGCAGCCTGGGAACAGCAGGCAGTGTGGCTTTTACCTTTAACCGTATGGGAGAGTTCAAAATAAAAAATACCGGGCTGGATATTGATGAGCTTGAACTGGAATTAATTGACTACGGGCTGGAGGAAATTGGGGAAGATAATGAGGGTAATATTGTAATCAGGGTGGCTTTTAACGAATTTGGCCATATGGCAAAGGCGCTGGAAGAAAAAAAGATTGAGGTAATTTCTGCCGAATTGACAAGGATACCAATGAATGCCACTGAGTTGGATGATGAAGGTGCCCAGGATGTTTTTAAACTGATTGATAAACTGGAGCAGGATGAAGATGTGCAGAAGGTATACCACAACATGAAATAGCAGCAACCAAAAAACGAACTAATTCCAATGGGCTGATATACCCAGTCCATCGTGTTTTTACAATATTTTTTAATGTTGCGTTGATTTGGGTGGTACCAGTTAATTGCAGTAAAGGATGCCGTTAATTGAGTTACAACGCTATCTCCCCCTTCATATAAAACACACAGTTACCACTCATTGCAACGCGCTCGCCAAGATTACGGCACCATAACTCACCTCCTCTTTTAGATACCTGTTTTGCATGCAGTTGATCCTTTCCTAATTTTTGGGCCCAAAAGGGTATGAGGGTAGAATGCGCAGAACCGGTAACAGGATCTTCGGGAATGCCACAATTGGGTGCAAAAAAACGGGAAACAAAATCGCAGTCGGTTCCAGGCGCCGTTACAATAATGCCGATAACGTCCACCTGGTTCAGCAGGGGAATGTCAATCACCAGGTCGAGCACTTCCTGTTCAGTCGCCAATTCTACCACGTAGTCCCTGCTTTTATATACCCCTAGTGCCTTCTCCAATCCTAATCCATCCATTAACTGCGCCGGGTAGTCGCTTACTTTAACGGGCATTCGCGAGGGGAAATTCAATTCAAATTTATCTGCAACCCTGTTTACCACCAGCTCACCGCTTTTTGAATAAAAAATGATTTCCTTTTGCTGGTACCCTAAATATTCATACAATACAAATGCACTGCCGAGGGTAGCATGACCACAAAGGTCGATTTCCAGTTCGGGCGTAAACCAGCGAATATGGTAACCTTCTCCTTTCGGTACAAAAAAAACCGTTTCGGCCAGGTTATTTTCAGCAGCTATTTGCTGCATTACCTCATCGGCCAGCCATTGTTGTAAGGGGATCACTGCCGCAGGATTCCCGCCAAACAGGGTGTTGGTAAATGCATCCACCTGGTAAATTGTATGGGGCATTGTGTATCTTTTAAGTAGGTAATAAATAAACAGTGGTTTACTCTGCCATCATTTCCCGGACTACCCTAACTACATCTTCGGTATTGGGTTTGCTAAAATAATCGCCGTCACTGGAATAAGAGGGCCGGTGCGCCTGGCCGGTCAATGTACGCGGTGCTACATCCAGCAATTTATATCCTCCCTGTTTTTCCATCACGTGGTTAAACATATACCCTGCGGCACCGCCAGGTACGTCTTCGTCTACAAATAAAATACGGTTGGTATTTTTAAGGGAGGCGGCAATATGATGCGGGAGATCAAAGGGCAACAAGGTTTGAACATCAATTACCTCGCAGCTCACTTGCATATTGGCGAGTGTTTCCGCTGCTTCCATCACAATGCGCAGCGTAGAACCATAAGACACAATGGTAATATCGGTGCCTTCCCTGATTGTTTCCGGTATACCCAGCGGCACGGTAAGGGTGAGCAAATTGTCTGGCATTAATTCTTTCAGGCGGTAGCCGTTTAAACATTCAATCACCAGGGCCGGGTCGTTGGATTGCAACAGGGTATTGTACATACCGGCTGCCTGCACCATATTCCTGGGCACACATATATACATTCCCCGGAGGGAATTGATGATCATCCCCATGGGCGATCCGCTGTGCCAGATCCCTTCCAGGCGGTGACCCCGGGTTCGTACAATCAGCGGACAACTCTGCCCCCCCGCAGTTCGGAAGTGCGTGGTGGCGGCATCGTCACTAAGCGGTTGCAACCCATACAGCAGGTAATCTACATATTGTATTTCCGCAATAGGCCTGAGGCCCCTCAACGCAAGGCCGATGCCCTGGCCCATAATGGATAATTCCCGAATACCGGTATCGAATATGCGCTGTTCGCCATACTTTGCCTGCAGGCCACTAAAGCCCTGGTTCACATCGCCAATAAAACCAACATCCTCGCCAAAAGCAGTCACCTTATCATTGGTCTCAAATAATTGGTCAAAATAGCGGTTTAAAATTTCGTAGCCGTTTACCAGCCTTGCATTGGGCGAATAGCCGGCAACCACTTCCTTTACCTTTAGCGCCGATTTTGGCCCCTCGTTGTATAGATAGGAATTGTATAAACTTTCATTGGTAGCAAGCAAGGCCTTATACAGGTTTTCGAGGCCGTCGCCGGCACTGTCTTTACCGGTAACATACCGTGCGGCAGACAATGATTTCATCAGGTCTCTACGCATGGGCTCTTTATGACCGGTAAGCTCAGTTGTAAGGGCATTAATGGCAGCAGCTTTTTCTGTTGGCAGTGCTGCTGCAAGTTGTTGCAGTACACCTATTGCAGTGCCCACCTGCTCTTTTACCGGGTTAATATAGTTTTCCCAGGCTTGTTGTTTACTCGACTTTACATAATGTTTGGCATTGATTTCAATACCGGTTAACTCGTGCTCTTCTGCCAGTTCGTTCTCCAAAATCCATTCCCTCATTTGCCTGATACAATCCCACTCCCTTTCCCAGGCCAACCGTTCCGGCTTCTTATAGCGTTCATGACTACCCGAGGTGGAGTGCCCCTGGGGCTGTGTAATTTCCTCTATATGAAATATGGCCGGCGTGTGGGTATCTCTTATTCTTTGAATGGCGGGTTCCAGCACCTCGCACATGCCTGCATAATCCCACCCCTTCAGGTTATAAATGTCAATCCCGTTAGTTCCCTCGGTTTTTTGCAATCCGCGCAGTGCAGCAGAAATTGAGCCTTTGGTGGTTTGCAATTGTTTAGGCACGGAAATACCATAGCCATCATCCCATACAAAAATTGCCAGCGGCACCTGCATTACGCCAGCGGCATTGACTGTTTCCCAAAAATGTCCTTCCGAAGTAGAAGCATCACCAATGGTACAAAAACACACTTCATTGCCATGGTCGCTCAAATGGCTGTGCTGCCGAAATACGGGAGCAGTGCGAAATAATTTGGAGGCTAGTGCCAGTCCTAAAGCCCGGGGCATCTGCCCGGCAGTAGGCGCCATATCGCTACTGCTGTTTTTCCTTTTTGCCAGGTTGAGCCAATCCCCGTTGTCATCCACAATTTTTGTAGCGAAATGGGCATTCATTTGGCGTCCGGCGCTAAAAGGGTCGTGGGTGACATCCGGATCGGAAAATAACTGTGCAAAATATTGTTGAACATTGGCCAGGCCGGCAGCAAACATAAAGGTTTGGTCACGGTAATACCCTGCCCTAAAATCGCCTGGTTTAAAAAACTTAGCGGCCGCCACCTGCGCTACTTCCTTACCATCGCCGAAAATACCAAATTTCGCCTTACCTGTTAATACCTCCTTACGTCCCATAAGGCTGGTCTCCCTACTCTCACATGCCACCCGGAAGTCTTTCAACACCTCATTTCGAAAGTGATCAAAGCTCAGTTTCTCCTGTAATGCAGCATCGTTGGTATTTACTGTATCCATCTAACAAATGTAAATTAATACTGCTGATGATTGTTAAAAAAAAGATAAGCGAAGAACAATTAGTGCTGATTTTAATCGTTTTTGTATCTTTGGTTCGATTATTGAAAATTCCGCAGTATATGAGCCGTATTTTTTCCCTTTTTGTAGTTACCCTAATGTCGTTGCAGGCAATAGCGCAGCAAACAATTACGGCTGCCACTATTAAAAGTACTTCATTAAATACTGCTACTATCGCTCCGGCTTTGGCAGATGATGCACTGTTGATAAAAGAAACTGATTTTGATTTTGGTAAAATACCGCAGGGAAAGCCGGTTACCCATATCTTCGAAATCGTAAATAATGGCAAAGATTCCTTGCGGATTGTAAATGTGCAAGCAAGTTGTGGATGCACCACGCCGGAATGGGAGCGGGATAAGGCCATTGGCCCCGGAGCTAAAACTGCCATTACGGTAGGATACAATGCAGCGAGTGAAGGCCCTTTCAGTAAACCAGTTACCATCACCTACAATGGCACCCAAATTAAACAGATAAACATAAGGGGCGAAGTTTGGAAAACACCAGTTACCTCTGCGCCGGAAAAGAAATCATTTGAAAATTTATAAAGACAAATCAAACCACTACAAAAAATTATTATCATGAAAAGAATCTTATTTACTGCTGCAGTCGTTGTATTTGCTGCCTCAGCTTTTGCTCAAAAAAAAGTAGATGATATTGCAAAATTTACTACGGAAGTAATTAACCTTGGAAAAATTAAGCAGGGAGTAGCTACCAAAGGAATTTTTACTGTTACTAATATTAGCAACCAGCCGCTGATCATCGAGCAGGCTAATCCCACCTGTGGATGCACCATTTCGGATTATACCAAGGAGCCCATTGCCGCCGGCAAATCCGGCATTATCAATGCTACTTACAATGCAGCCACTGTTGGCCATTTTGATAAGCATTTAACGGTAAAGTTTGCAGGAATAGATGAAATGAAAAGTATCACTTTAACCGGTGATGTTGTTGCTGTGGAAGAATTTGACAAAGCCAATCCAGCTAAAACGCCTGCAAAAGCTGTTAAAAAATCAAAATAACGTAACCTTTTATAGTAAAAGCCTCCTGCATTAAGGAGGCTTTTTTATTGCCCTTTAATTAAGCGTTTTTAGTTTCCTTTACAGATGCTCGCCTGTTTACCCAATAAACGCCGGCAAGTATGACAAGCAGGCAAAGCAACTGAATAAGGCCAAAGCTTTCTCCAAACACTATTCCCCATCCTATGGCGATAAAAGGTATTCCATAGGTAACCATACTGGCAAAAATTCCCCCGGCCCTTTTTACCAGCATGTAAAAAAGGATAGTGCCTACTGCCGTACCCAATACGCCCAAGAGGGTTGCAGCCCCAGTGGCCTTTAATACCATTGGCTCATTAAAGGATAGTGTAAAATACCCGGTAAAAATAAGTACCAGCAGCGCGGGAAGAGCGTTGAGGCCCAACGCCACGGCAGCAATGTGCAAGGAACCTATATTACCGAGGTGACGAGCCACCAGGTTTACATTAAACCCGTAACAGATGGTAGCCAACACAACAAAGGAAACATACACCAGGTGTTGGGTTTCCTGCATATGCCCTTTACTGAACAGCAGTAACACACTCCCTGTTAACGCAACCAGGATACCTGCCATTTTTTGTAAGGAGGTGCGAGTATTAAAAAACATTGCGCCGGTAACGATAACAAATATAGGGGTAAGGCAGTTGAGGGTGCCAGCCAACGAGCTATCAATACCTTCCTCTGCCATGCAAAATAAAAAGGATGGCAGCAAACTTCCGAGCAAACCCGACAACAACACATACCCCAGTTTGTCCCGTGGGATTTTCCCGATGTGTTTTATCATAGAGGGAATTAATACCAATCCGCCGGTGACCATGCGGATGGCTGCTACCTGGTAGGGGCTAAGTTGATTATCTAATCCAATTTTAATTAAAATAAAGCTACTGCCCCAAATGACCGAAAGACCAATAAAAAGCAGCCAGTTGATTACATTTTTATTCACGTCGCAAAGTTGCAGTTTATGTATCGATTTTATAACAATGTTTATTTAACCCGGTATTAAATAACCACGGCGGTGCTGTTCGCTTTTTTATTACTTGCCTATTATACGCCTGGAAAATAGTTGGCAGCAATAATTGCCGGGAAAATTATCTAAAGCCAAACAGAAAGGCATCTTTCGAGCAATCCTTATGGCAGGAGCCTCTCCTTTTATTAAAGGACTTGTCGTTGCCCGAAAAGTATTGGGCCATCGCCACAGAAAATAGCCATGCATTAGCAATGGTGTATGACGAAGTGTTTGTTTATGAATCGAAAATTGATTTTGCAGGACTATTTGAGTTGAAAAGTATTTTAAATCACAGTGGCCAATAATGCATTTCCGCAAGTGTAGGCTGACCGTTGTAAATTCAGCTGTAGTTCAACATCAGTTTTGCTTTAGGGCATGATCCTTTCAAAAAAAAATTGGATGATTTTATCAGCCCATTTCTTATCAAACTTACCACCGGGACGTATTTCAAGACGCACACCTGACAAGGCAAAACATTGTGCCCTGCCTAATAACATCACAATATTAAATCGCAAATAGCATCATTTATAAAAATGTAGGAATATTTTTCTTATCGGATAAAATATTTATTTTTATTACTCATTCCAGCTGATATAGATTGGCATTTATTAACTAGTAAAAAAAATTATGTTATGGGATTTGTAAAAGAGTTTAAAGAGTTTATAATGAAGGGGAATGTAGTAGACCTGGCGGTAGCAGTGGTGATTGGCGCTGCCTTCGCTGCCATCATATCTTCACTTGTAGAAGATGTGATTACCCCCCTGTTACTTACGCCTGCTTTAAAAGCTGCCAGTGTTGAAAACCTGGATAAGCTTACCTGGGGTGCTGTAAAATATGGCAATTTTCTTGCTGCCGTTATTAAATTTCTTATCATCGCCCTGGTACTGTTTGGCATTATCAAGACGATGAATACGCTTATAAAAAAGAAGGAAGCAGCTCCAACACCACCTGCTGCGCCTTCCACCACCGATAAATTATTAATAGAGATACGGGATGCTTTAAACAGCAATCGTTAAACGCGGTCAAAAAATTCCATCTAATTTTTATCATCAATACCTAAGTGAATGAAAACACTCACCTGCCTGCTGGTATTATTTACCTGCTGTCGGGCTATTGGCCAGGACGCAACGGTAAAAGATTTGAAACAAACTTCGGCTACCGTGATTAAGATTGATACTTCCCTTAAACCTAATAAAAATGGATGGGTAAAAGGCGGATTGTTAAGTTTAAATCTAACACAAATTAGTAACAGCAAATGGATTGCTGCCGGGGGAGATGAATTTTCATTGTCGCTGGCTGGTTCATTAAACTTGTTTGCCAACCGATATTGGAAGCGCAATACCTGGACCAATGTACTGGATCTCAATTATGCCCTTGTAAACACTACATCCCTCGGCGTGAGAAAAGTAAACGACCGGTTGGATTTTATTTCCAAATACGGCTACCAGCCGGCAAAATGGAAAACAGTGACCATCGCCTCCCTTATTCAATTGCGCTCGCAGTTAACGAGCGGTTACCAGTATGATTATTTTGGCACCACTGTAAAGCGTCGAAATTCCGGATTTTTCGCACCCGCCTATATTACCCTTGCTCCTGTTGGAATTGATTGGAAACCCAATCCCTATTTTAGTGTATTTGGATCGCCGGTGGTGGCCCGCTGGGTAATTGCGTCTAATGACCCTTATAGTTATGCCGCACCTGGAGGCGTTTTTAATGGCAACGTGGAAACACCCTTAGCAACGCTTTATGGCGTTGACCCTGGTAGTCCAACCCGGGGTGAATTTGGCGCCTTTGTTACTGCTATCTTTAAGAAGGACATTATGCAGAATGTTAACTACTATTCTAAAATTGACCTGTACTCGAACTACCTGAAAAAGGCTAAAAATGTAGACCTTTTCTGGACCAATCAAATAAGAATGAAAGTAAATAAATGGATCCAGGTAAGTTATACGATTGATA
>Ga0105048_10019121_pt1 | contig 10511 bp, 10 predicted proteins | sample MAT05_FD_78382 | JGI IMG/M metagenome (GOLD analysis project Ga0105048, IMG submission 78382) | Freshwater microbial communities from Lake Fryxell liftoff mats and glacier meltwater in Antarctica - MAT-05 | ecosystem: Environmental > Aquatic > Freshwater > Ice > Liftoff microbial mat | place...
CGACCGCCGTGATCACGTCGCCCGGTCGGATACCCGCCTGTGCCGCAGGACCGTTCTGCAATACCCCGGTGATGATGACGCCGTCGCGCGTCTTGACGCCGAAAGTTTCTGCCAGTTCAGGTGACAAATCGTTGGGCTCGACACCGATCCAGCCGCGGGTTACGGTCCCATCCTTGACCAGCCCATCCATGACCAGTCGGGCCGTCGACGCCGGAATGGCAAAGCCGATGCCCATGCTGCCGCCCGAGCGGGAATAGATTGCGGTGTTGATACCCAGCAGATGACCGTGGGTGTCGACCAGCGCGCCCCCGGAATTGCCCGGGTTGATCGCCGCGTCCGTCTGGATGAAGTTCTCGAAGGTGTTGATGCCCAGCTGATTGCGGCCCAGTGCGCTGATGATGCCGCTGGTGACGGTCTGGCCGACGCCGAACGGATTGCCAATTGCCAATACCTGGTCGCCGACCTGCGCCGCGTCCGAATTGCCGATCACAACCACCGGCAACTTGTCCAGGTCGATCTTGAGTACGGCCAGGTCGGTATCCGGATCCGTGCCGATCACCTTGGCCATGGCCTTGCGGCTGTCGTTCAGGATCACCTCGATCTCGTCGGCTCCGTCCACGACATGGTTATTGGTCAGGATATAGCCGGCCGGACTGACGATGACTCCGCTGCCCAGGCCGGCGCGCGATTCCTGGTCTTGGTCGCCGAAGAAGAAACGGAACCAGGGGTCGTTGCTGCGCGGATCACGGCTGGCTGCCTTGCTGGTGTTGATGCTGACCACCGCAGACGAGGCTTTCAGTGCTGCCTGCCGCAGGCTGCCAGGCGGCACACTTTCTGCCGTTGAGGCTGGTGCCTCGATGACCGTGACTGTGCCAGCGCCGGTCCTGCCCAGCCATTCGGGTTGCAATGTCCCGACAACGAAGTAAGCGGCCAGCAAAACGGTCGTAGTCTGCGCGAAGAGGAGCCACAAGCGTTTCATGTTGAAATTGTAGGCCGTGCATCACGCCGGGCCAGTCAACATGGTCTATGCGTCCTGGCTGGACGGTTTCGCGTGGCGGCACAATGGGGCTGTTCCATGAACCGCCACCACAAGATCATCCCCATCGAGCCGCTGGCACCGCCCAAGCCGCCACTGGGCGCGCCTTGCAATGGTTGCGGCGTTTGTTGTCTCGATCAGCCGTGCCCGATCGGGATACTGTTGTCCGGCCGGCGCAGGGGTGCTTGCGTTGCGTTGCGTTGGCATGCGGAACTGGCCGTCTACCGCTGTGGAGCGATTGCGCAGCCGGCTCAGGTGCTCGCTGTCCGTTTGCCGGCCCCGTTGCGCCCGCTCGCCAGGCCGCTGGCACCCGTGCTGGCAGCGTTCGCTCGAAGGTCGATCGCGCTGCAGACGGGTTGCGACTGCGACCTCGAGGTGGAACGCGTGATTGCGCGGCCAGGCGCTTGAGGCGCCGGCTGTGTCGAGTGCAGCGCTTGCCTGCACGCAAATGGCCGACAATGCCGACACGGTGTGTGCCGCACCGCAGCGACGCCAACCCGTGTCACCCATGATCAGTCGACTCGTTCTTGCGCAGACCTTCGATGCGCTGTTGCAACCGGAGCGATTCCGGGACTACGGACCCAATGGTCTGCAGGTGGAGGGGCGGCCCGACATCCGAAAGATCGTCTCGGGCGTGACGGCCAGCCTGGCGCTGATCGAGGCTGCGGTGGCCAGTGGCGCCGACGCGCTTTTCGTGCACCATGGCCTGTTCTGGCGCGGCCAGGATGGTCGCGTGACCGGCTGGCTGAGGCAGCGGCTGGCGATGCTGCTGGCGCATGACCTGAACCTGTTTGCCTACCATTTGCCGCTCGATGCGCATCCGCATTGGGGCAACAACGCGCAGCTCGCGTTGCAGTTGGGTTTGACGGCCGAGACACGATTCGGTGAGCAGGAACTGGGATTCCTGGGTTCGCGCTCGCAGGGTGGCGCATTTCCCGGCGCCGGAGATCTGGCTCGGCACATCGAGACGGTGCTGGGGCGCCCGGTCACGGTCGTGGCCGGTGATGGTCGAGGGTTGCAGCGCATCGCGTGGTGTACCGGTGGCGCCCAGGGCTATTTTGAGGCTGCCATCGCCGCAGGCGCCGATGCCTTCATCACAGGGGAGATTTCCGAGCCGCAGGCGCATTACGCGCGCGAAAGCGGCGTCGCCTTTCTGGCCTGCGGGCATCATGCCACTGAGCGCTATGGTGCGCCGGCGTTGGCTGGTCATGTGGCCGCGCAGTTGGCGCTGGTGCATGTTTTCATCGACATCGACAATCCGGCCTGAAAGCGCAAGGCACAGATGGAAAAGCCGATCGCCATCACCATGGGTGACCCGGCCGGAATCGGCCCGGAGATCGTTGCCAAGGCGTTTCGGGACGCGCCGGAGCTGACCCGCGGTTGTTTTGTTGCAGGCGATGTATCGAGCCTGCGGCGGGCATCGAAATGCATTGCAGGCTTCGGGATGATGGCACCTCCAGTGGCTGAAATCGGCGATGCATCCGAGGCCTGCGAGATGCCGCCACGCTGCATCCCGGTGCTGCAGGTCACTGGAGATCGGGAAGTGGTCTCTCTTGGCCTGGTCGGCGCCGCAGCGGGCCGGATGGCTGCCGAAAGTGTCGTGTGGGCTGCAGATGCGGCCTTGCGCGGCGAGATTGCTGCGCTTGTCACTGCGCCCTTGCACAAGGAGTCGCTGGCCGCGGCCGGCTTGCCACATAGTCAGTTTCCCGGGCATACCGAGATGCTTCAGCATCGGGCCGCACTGGCGGGTGGTATCGCGGCGTCGGAACTGCCGGTGCGCATGATGCTGGCCAACGACGAATTGCGGACCGTGCTGGTGAGTATTCATCTCTCCCTGCGCAAGGCCATCGACGCTGTGACGCCCGCCAACGTGCTGCAGACACTGCTGATCACGGATCGGGCGCTGACGCCGCTGCTCGGCCGCCGGCCGCGCATTGCGGTGGCCGGCCTGAATCCGCACGCGGGCGAGGGTGGGCTGTTCGGCACCGAAGAGATCGAAGCCATTGCGCCGGCGATCGACGCCGCGCGCGGGCAAGGCCTGGACGTGTCGGGGCCAATCGCGCCAGACACCGTCTTCATGCGCGCGCGCGCCCCCGGTGGCGTTGGAGCCGAATTTGATGTGGTGGTGGCGATGTACCACGACCAGGGGCTGATCCCGGTGAAGTACCTCGGGGTCGACAAGGGCGTCAATGTGACACTGGGTCTGCCGCTGGTGCGAACCAGCCCGGATCACGGGACCGCGTTCGACATTGCAGGATCAGGGCGCGCCAACCCTGCCAGCCTGTTGCAGGCTATCCGGATGGCCCGAGATCTTGCGTCGTTGCGGCGCCATCCGGCCTGAGCACGCTTTGAGGCGCCGGTACCGCTACCTTTCCGCCTCGCGGCAGTCAAGTTCGCGGTGCCGACGACTACTTGCTCAGACTGTCGCGGATCTGGCGCAGCAGCAGGATGTCCTCCGGCGTTGCCGCCGGCACGGGCGGCGCAGGCGGAGTTTGGCGCTTGAGGCGGTTCATCTGCTTGACCATCATGAAGATGATGAAGGCCAAAATGATGAAGTTGACCGCGATGGTCAGAAAACTTCCGTAGGCGAATACTGGCACTCCCGCCTTCTTCAGCTCGGCCAGGCTGTTTCCAACACCCGCAGGCACCCTTCCCAATAAGACGTACATGTTGGAAAAGTCCACGTTTCCGACTATGGCGGCGACCGGTGGCATGATTAGATCGTTGACCATGGAATCGACGATCTTTCCGAATGCCGCACCGATGATCACGCCGACGGCAAGATCCATCACATTGCCCTTGTGGGCGAATTCCTTGAATTCCGACACCATGCTCATGAAGTTCACTCCTTGCTGTTGTATGCCAGCGGGCAGTGTATGCGCCGCGTTTCAAGGCGAATGTAAAGCATTCGGCGGCGCCAACGGTGCCCACCCTGCATTGGAGCGACAAGACCCGCAACCTGGCCTGCGGGAGTCGCTCAGCTACAATGCCCCGCTAACCCAAGAGCGATGTTTTCATTGAGGATTCCCATGAGTGACACCCCAGTCGACCACAGCAAGCGGACGTGGATCATTGCGTCTAGCTGTGTTGGAGCTGTCGGCGCCGGATTTGTAGCCGTCCCGTTCGTCAGCACTTTCCAGCCGTCGGAACGTGCCAAGGCCGCCGGCGCTGCGGTCGAGGCCGACATTTCGGCGCTCCTGCCGGGTGAAAAGATGACGGTCGAGTGGCGCGGCAAACCGGTCTGGATCATGCGCCGCACGCCAGAGGAACTCGCCACGCTGCCGACCCTCGATCCGCAGCTGGCGGATCCGAATTCCGAACGCAAGCCGGATGAATTCACGCCGGAGTACGCGCGCAATGAAACACGATCGATCAAGCCCGAGGTGCTGGTCGTTGTTGGTATCTGCACCCATCTGGGATGCTCGCCGTCGGACCGGTTTCAGACCGGGCCTCAGCCATCCCTGCCGGATGACTGGAAAGGCGGATTTTTCTGCCCATGCCATGGCTCGACCTTCGACCTGGCGGGCCGCGTGTTCAAGAACAAGCCCGCGCCCGACAATCTGGAAGTTCCCCCGCATATGTACTTGTCCGACAACAAGTTGCTGATCGGTGAAGACAAGAGGGCCTGAACACATGAAGAACCGCATCCGTACCGGAGTAACACGTGGCTGAAATGAAAGAGATTTCCCCCAACGCGCCAGCGTCGGCCAAATTGCTGAACTGGGTCGACAACCGTTTTCCGCTGTCCAAGCTGTACAACGAGCACCTGGGCGAGTACTACGCGCCGAAGAACTTCAACTTCTGGTATGTCTTCGGCGGCCTTGCGATGCTGGTGCTGGTGATTCAGATCGTCACCGGCATCTTTCTGACGATGCACTACAAGCCAGACGCCGCCCTGGCTTTCGGCTCGGTCGAGTACATCATGCGCGACGTGCCCTGGGGCTGGTTGGTGCGGTACATGCATTCGACGGGCGCATCGGCCTTCTTTGTCGTTGTCTACCTGCACATGTTTCGTGGCCTGATCTACGGCAGCTATCGCAAGCCGCGCGAATTGATCTGGGTGTTCGGTTGCGCCATCTTCCTGTGCCTGATGGCGGAGGCCTTCATGGGTTACCTGCTGCCCTGGGGCCAGATGAGCTACTGGGGCGCGCAAGTGATCGTGAACCTGTTTGCGGCGATACCCTTCATCGGCCCCGACCTGGCGCTGTTGATCCGTGGTGACTATGTGGTCGGCGATGCCACCTTGAACCGCTTCTTCAGCTTTCACGTGATCGCGGTGCCCCTGGTGCTGCTCGGTCTTGTCGTCGCGCACATCATCGCGCTGCATGAAGTGGGCTCGAACAATCCGGACGGGATCGAAATCAAGGCCAACAAGGACAAGAACGGCATTCCGCTCGACGGGATTCCCTTCCACCCGTATTACACGGTTCACGATATCTTCGCGGTCAGCATTTTCCTGATCGTCTTCAGCGCCATCGTGTTCTTTGCGCCAGAGTTCGGTGGCTATTTCCTGGAGTACAACAACTTCATCCCGGCCGATCCGCTGAAGACGCCTCTGCACATCGCGCCAGTCTGGTATTTCACGCCGTACTACTCGATGCTGCGAGCGATCACCGACGAGATGATGTACGTACTGATTGCCTCGGTGCTCGGCGGCGCCGCCTTGCTGGTGCTCAGGGTCAAGATGCCGTTTTTCCTCAAGCCGGTGTTGATCGTTGGCGCGTTGGCGGCTACGGCCATGATGTTGAGTATCGATGCCAAGTTCTGGGGCGTGGTCGTGATGGGCGGTTCCGTCATCATCCTGTTCTTCCTGCCGTGGCTGGACTTCAGCCCTGTCAAGTCGATCCGGTATCGGCCGACCTGGCACAAGTACCTGTACGCCTTGTTCGTGCTCAACTTCTTCGTGCTGGGCTATCTGGGTGTCAAGCCACCGTCGGCGATCGGCGAGCGTGTGTCGCAGGTCGGTACGCTGTTTTATTTCGCATTCTTCCTGCTGATGCCGTGGTGGAGCAAGCTGGGTGAGCCCAAGCCAGTGCCCGACCGCGTGACCTTTGCCGCCCACTGAGAGAGCCAGAGAAAACCAGCATGAAAATAGTATCCATTGCTCGCAGGGCCATCTGGGCCGTCATCGCATCAGTCAGCTTGATAGCAGGTATTGCTCACGCGGCTGGCGAAGGCATTGCCTGGGACAAGGCGCCGAACAAGACCAATGATCTCGTCGCCCTGCAAAATGGGGCCAAAATGTTCGTCAACTATTGTCTGAACTGCCACTCGGCGGCCTTCATGCGGTACAACCGTTTGACCGACATTGGCCTGACGGTGCAGCAGATCAAGGACAATTTGCTGTTCACGACCGACAGGGTCGGCGACACCATGATGTCGGCGATCGACCCGAAGGAGGCCAAGTTGTGGTTTGGCGCCAACCCGCCGGACCTGACCCTCATTGCGCGTTCCCGCTCGGCGGCGGGTATGGGCAGCGGGGCTGACTATCTCTATACCTATCTGCGCACCTACTACCCGGATCCCACCAAGTTGACCGGTTGGAACAATCTTGCGTTTCCGAATGTGGGCATGCCCCATGTATTGTGGGAACTGCAAGGCTCGCGCATGCCGGTGTACGAAGTCAAGACCGAGCATGGCCAGGAGGTGCAGATCTTCAAGGGCTGGCAGCAGTTGACCCCCGGCACGATGACGCAGGCTCAATACGATTCCAGCATTGCCGATCTGGTCAATTACCTGCAATGGATGGCTGAGCCGGCGCAAAACTCGCGCAAGCGCGTGGGTGTATGGGTGTTATTGTTCCTGGGGTTGTTGACGGTGGTCACTTGGCGCCTGAACGCGGCATACTGGAAAGACGTCAAGTAACGTGCCAGGGGTCCAGGTCCCGTCCGATTGGACGAGGCTTGCGTTTTCAGAGTGGGTTTGCCATCATGCATCCCACTCTTTTTCGTTTCGGCATTGTGTTGGCGATTTGCCAGCCGCGCCCGGAACTGTATTTTGACAATGAGGAGCTCCCACCATGATGGTGCTGTATTCAGGAACCACCTGCCCTTTTTCCCACCGTTGCCGCTTTGTCCTGTTTGAAAAGGGGATGGACTTCGAGATACGCGATGTCGATCTCTACAACAAGCCCGAAGACATCAATGTCATGAACCCGTATGGACAGGTACCGATCCTGGTGGAGCGCGACCTGATCCTGTATGAATCGAACATCATCAACGAGTACATCGACGAGCGTTTCCCGCATCCGCAGTTGATGCCCGGCGACCCGGTCGACCGTGCGCGCGTGCGCCTGTTCCTGCTCAACTTCGAAAAGGAGCTGTTCGTCCATGTGTCCACGCTGGAATCGCGTGTAGCCAAGAGTAACGAGAAATTGCTGGAGAAAGCGCGCGCGCACATCCGCGACCGTCTGACCCAGCTGGCGCCGATCTTCCTGAAGAACAAGTACATGCTGGGGGAGGGTTTCTCCATGCTGGACGTGGCGATCGCGCCGCTGTTGTGGCGTCTGGACTACTATGGCATCGACTTGAGCAAGAACGCCGCACCGCTGCTCAAGTACGCCGAGCGCATCTTCTCGCGGCCAGCGTACATCGAGGCCTTGACTCCGTCGGAAAAGGTCATGCGAAAGTAATCGAACCGGCCACCGTCTGCTGATGATCGACGCACAAAGCTCCAGCTCGACCCGTCCGTACCTGATCCGTGCGCTGTACGAGTGGTGTACTGACAATGGGCTGACGCCCTATGTAGCGGTGCAGGTTGATGACACGGTGCAGGTGCCCCGCGAATACGTCAAGGACGGTGAGATTGTGCTGAACATCAGCTTCGATGCGACCAGCGGACTCGAACTTGGCAATGAGTTTGTCGCGTTCAGCGCCCGTTTCGCCGGCAAAGCGCGCGAGATCATGATTCCGGTGGAGCGGGTAATAGCGATCTATGCACGCGAAAACGGCCAGGGCATGGCCTTTCCCCGGCCTTCGGTGCAGCCCCAGGATGCGTCTGCACCGAAGGCCTTGCCGGCACCGACGCAGGTGCGTGTTGGCAAGGACGCAAAGCCGCACCCCGAACCCGAGGTCAAGCTGCTTGAATCCGTGCCTTTGCAGCAGCCCGGATCATCGGTAGACAAGCCGCCGCCGGATCCGTCCGGGCCCATCAAGCGCCCCAAGCTGACCCGCATCAAGTGATGCCGCGTTGCAGGCAGCAGGCTGGCCCTGCACCATCTTGTAGAATTTCTCCGTGCCGATTTAGCTCAGTTGGTAGAGCAACCGCCTTGTAAGCGGTAGGTCGTCAGTTCGATTCCGACAATCGGCACCACTCGCGACAGATGGGGCGCTCTCAACGGGCGCGGGAATCTTGCACTTTCAGCCGTATCGAGCGGCCTTCCCAGCCCTTGGTTCGCAGGTGGGCTTCCAGCGCTGGCAACAACTGGCGCATCTTGGCAGCGGCAGCATTGTTGTCGAGTAGCAGACACCATTGGGTGGTGTCGAGCGGACCGGCCTTGACGGCGGCACGCAACGGGGAGGGAATCAACGGCTCGACCGCCTTGAGTCGCGCCACCGAATCGCGCGCAAGCTCGGCCAACCGCGCAAGGGTCGGCGAAGCTTCGGTGGCTTGCTGCAGGGTGAAGGATTGTGCGCGGCGGTCCATGGCACCGATCGACGGATGGAGTTTTCAATGCATTTGATTATCACGGATCCCTGGCTGGCTAAGCGCCAGGCGGTCCATCTCTCGGGTACCCGGTTGGTGGCGTCCGCATTGCTCGCCTCCCTGCTCCTGATGCTGATTGCGGCAGCCATGTACCACTGGGTCTTCCTCAAGGGTGCGCGTGAGCGCTGGCCGGTGGTGGGCGCGCTGGTTCGGCTCGTGGTGCAGGACGAGTTCGAGCAACGTGACAAATTCATGCGGGAGAACCTGGATGTGCTGGCGCGTCAATTGGGCGAGATGCAGGCCAAGCTGACGCAGCTCGAGTCACTGGGCGAGCGGGTGTCCGGTCTGGCTGGCATCAACGCCAGCGATATCAAGTCCAAGCCGGGGCAGGGGGGTGCACTGGTGACCGGCCGACCGCTGTCGGTCGACGAGTTGCATGCGACGCTGGCTGACCTCGATCGCTTGACCGCACAGCGAACTGATCTGTTGACGGTGCTCGAGTCGCGGCTGTTTGACCAGAAGATGCGCAACATGATGGTTCCGACCCAGAAACCCTTGTCTGAGGGAAGCCTGGGTTCGCACTTCGGCTGGCGCATCGATCCGATCACGGGTCGCTCGGCGCTGCACACAGGACTCGATTTTCAGGCCGACGTCGGAACGCCGATCCTGGCTGCTGCCGGGGGTATCGTCGTAGTGGAGGAGTTCCATCCAGCCTATGGCAAGTTGGTCGAGGTCGATCATGGCAACGATCTGGTGACCCGTTATGCCCACGCCTCGGCCGTCTACGTGCAGAAGGGTGACCTCGTGCGGCGCGGCCAGAAAATTGCCGCTGTCGGCTCCACCGGGCGTTCCACCGGTGCCCACCTGCACTTCGAGGTTCTGGTCAGCGGCGTGCCGCAGGATCCGCAGAAGTTCCTGGATGCGGGCGACTCGCTGGTGGCGCAACAGCAGGCAATCCGGGCCGTCCCGGTATCGCCGCGAACAAGTACGGCCGCCCGCCCCGTCCAACCCCAGGCCGTGCGCAGGTAAAATCGCCGTCGGGTAGCCTGCGGGTCGACACTGCGCGATGCTTGTGTTTGGCCGGGGCGACCCCAATTTCCCATCCTGTTTGACAAAAGGATCGCGCCTTCCGGCCGGCCATAGTGGGTCTGCCAGCGGGGCCTGCATGCATGGCAACCAACTTCCTGACCAAGATTTTCGGCAGTCGCAATGACCGCCTTCTCAAACAGTACCGCAGCACGGTCAAGCGAATCAATGCCATGGAGGGAGACCTCGAAGGCTTGACCGACGATGCCTTGCGCGCCAAGACCGAGGAGTTCAAGACCCGGGTGGCGGCCGGGACGTCGCTCGACGCATTGTTGCCGGAGGCGTTTGCCGTCGTGCGCGAGGGCTCCAAGCGGGTCATGAAGATGCGCCACTTCGATGTGCAGATGCTGGGCGGCATGTCCTTGCACAACGGCAAGATATCGGAGATGGGCACGGGTGAAGGCAAGACACTGACTGCGACCCTGCCGGTCTATCTCAATGCGCTTACCGGCAAAGGCGTTCACGTGGTGACGGTCAATGATTACCTTGCCAGCCGTGACGCCCAGTGGATGGGCCGGCTTTACAACTTCCTGGGTCTGACGGTGGGTGTCAACCTGCCGCAGATGCCACGCGAAGACAAGCAGGCTGCGTACCGGGCGGACATCACCTACGGCACCAACAACGAATACGGTTTCGACTACCTGCGCGACAACATGGTCTACGAGGTGGGCGATCGCGTGCAGCGCGGCCTGAACTACGCGATCGTGGACGAGGTGGACTCGATCCTGATCGACGAGGCACGCAC
>Ga0105048_10019122_pt1 | contig 10510 bp, 8 predicted proteins | sample MAT05_FD_78382 | JGI IMG/M metagenome (GOLD analysis project Ga0105048, IMG submission 78382) | Freshwater microbial communities from Lake Fryxell liftoff mats and glacier meltwater in Antarctica - MAT-05 | ecosystem: Environmental > Aquatic > Freshwater > Ice > Liftoff microbial mat | place...
CTGTTGCCAAGAAGCGTTGGTAGCTATCGAGAGCGTCTTCGACGCGCCCCAATTTCTTCTGGCAGTGCCCGATGTTCAGGAGAAACCGAGGCTTCTTGGATAGTTCAAAACCGCTCTTGAAAGCCGCAAGGGCATCTTCGAAGCGTTCTTGCTTAAACGCGGCATCGCCCCGCACGAAAGCCTCCTTGGCCGCCGTACGTTGCGTTGGTGTTTCTGCCACAGCCATCCCCGCCCCGCCCGACAGGACGAAGCCAAGGCATGCGAACGCAACCCACGTCTTCACGCCATATAACTTACGCAATCTTCCCAAAGCCCGATAGTTTATCGGCAGAACTAAACGCATGTTTAGGGTAAAGGTGGGCGGATGTCACCAATTCGCCACCTCGCGGGAATGAGAAAAATCCGTTAGCGTGTCTATGTCGTGGCCGAAGCGGAAAAAAATCACAACGAACCCGAGCGTTACGGACGTTACGTTCTGCTCGAGCGCATCGGTCAGGGGGGGATGGCAGAGGTATTCCGCGCAGTCGCACGCGGCACCCAGGGGTTCGCGCGCATTCTGGTTGTAAAAAGAATACTCCCTGAACTCTCGAAAGATCCTCGGTTCGTTCAGATGTTTATCGACGAGGCGAAGATCTGCGCGTTGATCTCGCATCCCAACGTCGTGCAGGTGTACGAATTCGGGCGCCTAGCGGATACCCACTTCATGACGATGGAGTACATCCACGGGCGAAACCTAAGCGTGGTGATGGAGAAGTTGGCCTCTGCAGGCAGGCTGTCCCCACCTGATGTGATTTGCGAGATCATTCGGCAGGCATGTTTGGGTTTACATCACGCACACACGATGACCAACGCCGAGGGAAACCCTCTGCAAATAATCCATCGCGATGTAACGCCCGCGAATCTCATGTTGGGGTTCAACGGGGCGGTAAAGGTGCTCGATTTCGGCATCGCCCGTGCCGCAGAAGAACTCAAGGAGACGAAGACCCAGGCGGGCGCTGTTAAAGGAAAGATCGCGTATTTGGCCCCCGAACAAATTCACCGGAAACCGATAGACCACCGCATCGATATCTACGCGCTTGGTGTTGTGATGCATGAATGTCTTACGGGGCAACGGTTGTTCAAGGCGGACAACCCGTTGGCGGCGATGAAATCGATTTTGGAAATGCCCGTTCCACCACCCTCGTCCGTCAATGCGGCGATTCCGAAGAAAGTCGATCAGATCGTTGCGCGCGCCTTAACACGCGATCCCAATCTGCGTTATTCAAGTATGAAGACGATGGCCCTAGATCTGGAATCTGCGCTGCATGAGATGCGCTACTTCAGCCAACGATTGCCCACCTTTCTCAAGGAACTCTTTAAAGACGAGGTAACGGAAAGCAAGGATCGCATCTTGCCGAAGGAACTCTCGGCGGTTTCAGCGGTGATGAAAGAGGCCCCGTCCGCACCGGTACCAGTGCCAGCACAAGACGCCTCAGGCACCGAAGAACTCGTGGATTTCGCGCAGAATCCAGCCCAGAAAGCGTGGGGATGGGTCACCCAAACCAAGGCTAGAAAGATCGGCGCGGGTGTTGTGTTAGGTGCGGTGGTCGCCTTCTCAGTGTTCGGATTTGTTGGCGGGACAAAGACCGATTCAACGGCCGTAAACGTCGCCAATGAACCGCGAAACACAGTCGTCGTTCCAGAAAAACCTTCGATCGTTCACATCTCGATCGATTCGTTTCCTCAGGGCGCACAGATACAATCGGCCAATGGTTCTGTTCTGGGACGAACACCGGCAACGATCGTATTCCCCATTGTCAGCGAAACCGCGAACCTTACGTTGACGTTGCAAGGCTTCTCCCCGGCAACGGTGGCGGTGATTGCAGACATTGACAAACCGCTGTTCGCGAAGCTCGAAGCACTGCCTGCGCCAGAGGCTGAAAAACAACCAGCGGCGAAGAAGTCTGCACATAAGCACACCCGCCGCGAGGCCGTACCCCTGGATCCCTTCGCCGAATGATCAACACGGTTGTTGTGAAACTGGGTGGCGACGTTTTGGAGCCGCCCTTTGTGGCCAAGGTGGCCCAAAGCCTTGCGCACGCTTGTCACAATGCTGCTGACACTCGTTTCGTCGTGGTGCACGGAGGAGGTGCTCAAGCAACAGAGCTTTCGCAGAAACTGGGTCTAAAAACCCAAACCATTGCTGGCCGTCGGGTTACTGACGAAGCCACCCTCGACGTTTTGAAAATGGTGGTCGCAGGGCAACTCAACGTTGGGTTGTGCGCGGTGTTTTCACAGCACCTACTTTCTCCTGTGGGGCTCCACGCAGGCAGCGGAGTGGTGCGCGCAGAACGTCGACCAGCGAGGGTGATTTCTGGGGGGCCATCGACGCCCGTCGACCTTGGGTTGGTCGGTGACATCGTAGGATTTGATCTACCTTTGCTGGAAGCGCTTTGGAACGCACAACGACTGCCGGTGCTTTCATGCCTTGGTATGTCCCCCAGCGACTTTGGCATTCTCAATTGCAACGCAGATCTCGTCGCCAGCCGCTTGGCCGTTGACCTAGGGGCGTTTGCGAGGGTGGCTGTCACCGGCGTGGGCGGCGTGCGCAGCGTTGCAAGCGATCCCAATTCGCGTTTGCCATGGCTCACCGTTGCGCAGGCACAACAGGCAATCACAACTGGAATCGTCAAGGGCGGGATGATCGCGAAACTTGAAGAAGCGTGCGCCGCGATTGCGTCCGGTGTGCCTCAAGTTCATATAGTCGGGCCTACGGAGGTAGCCGAAACCTTGGCCACGCCGGGAACTGTCGGCACCTTGATGTCGCGTTAGTGTCTTCGAAAAAGCGAAGGGCCAACCCTGAGGTCGGCCCTTCTGATCTAAGCAACCGTTTCGCGGTTAAAGGCGAACGTTGACCAAGATTGACAATGAGCGGAAGTCAGCCGAGCTGTTCTTGCCGAGCAAGTTGTCGAAGCTGAAGCGCCCGCCAACGTCGATCATTTCGTTGACATTGTAAAAAGCGCCGACGCCGAGTGGAATGATGAACGAATCACCGAACTTGCTCAATGGTCCCTGAAGGCCCGTAAACGCCACCAACGCAAGTTGCGGCTGGAGCTGGAATTGGAATTCAACAGGCACAAACAATCCCTCTTTGTTTCCGGGTACGAATCCGACGGCGTCGCGCTTGTTGAGGCCAATGTACAAAGCTGGATCAAAGAACAAAGCCATTTGCTCGTTGATGTGCAGTTTTCCTGCCACACCGAGGGCGACTCCAATTTTCAGGGGATCCACTGAACCCAGGTACACAGCACCGTGCGCAGACAGATCGGTTGAACCGTTCATCAACGAATATAAAGCGTCGAAGCCAACGTTGTTCCAGACCTTTCCGCAGCCGTTTTCCTTGCCGGCCAAACAGAGCCCCTGTCCGGGAAAAGTCTGCCAACCCATCGGACCATTGTGAACCAAGCCAACCTGAAGCTTGTCGTTAACGCCGTAGAAAATATCTGGAGCAATTGAGAACGGCTTCGCAAACGCGCCCTTTGATGCATTTATGCCCACCAAAGTCCGGATCGCAATCTTGCCTGCTGCAGCTGCGTGAACGCCACGGGCAACCAAGGAAGCCGAAACGGCGCCACCAGCAGCGGCCATCGGGGCTTCAGGAGCTGCCATAGGGGCGGGGGCTGCAGGATCTGCAACGGGCTCAGCTTCTTGAGCTTGAACGTGACCAACAAACGCCACCGAAAGAGCCAAACCAACGAACGCACGCAATTTTCGCATTTTTCCTCCGTGTTTCGAGAATACCTTCGGAAACGTTTCCGACAGGTAGCAATGTAAACAAAACGAAACACAAGTAAAGGAAATTAATGCCGCAACGCGGCTTACTTTTGGGCACATGCACTCACTGCATGTTTTTGAAGTTGATACCATCGCAATGGTTGTTTCGTGCCCCTTGAAAAGAGCACTCCGCGCCTTTCCCTACCGCCCCCCAACTGTCACTATGTGGCCAGTCAATGTCCTTCACACGCACCATACCGATCCTGCCCCGTTCGGCAGAAGGACGTGCGCTTCACCTGCTGGTAATGAGCCCCGATGCCTTCGAGACCCACGCCTTGCCGCCCGAGGGCACCATCGTTATCGGCCGCGATCCCGACGCTCACGTCGTTTTGCTGGATCCGCAATCGTCACGCAGGCACGCTCAGATCTATATCTCGCCTACCCAACTTGAAATTGAAGATCTAGGCAGCTTCAACGGCACATGGGTACGAGAGGAAAAACTCAAAGCTCACGTCCTGATGCGCATTTGGCCAGGTGAAGGCTTTCGCATCGGTAGCCTCATGCTCATGTTGCAGCGACACCGCCCGCGACTTGAAGCGCGGCGCGTGTGGCCACACGGACATTTTGAAGCGTTGCTTGCGTACCAATGTGAACGCAGCCGCATGGCTGGGGGCGCCTTGGCCGTGGCCCGCATCCGCGTCGATGAACCAATCACGCCCGCTCGGTTCGCCGCCACCGTTGGCAACACATTACAGCCCGCTGACCTTCTCGCTCTCTACGCTGCCAGCGATTTCGAGATTCTCATGGTGGGCCGCTCGCCCGAATCAGCCAAAACGTCGCTTGAGCAAATGGCCAAAGCCTTAGCGGAAGAAGGCTTTACCGTGAAAACAGCATTGGCTTCCCATCCACACGACGGCCGCGATCCCGAAGCCCTGATGGCGGCACTGCGCGATAGAATGCTTGGCGTTCACCGGCTGAACCTTGCGGGAGAACGTGTGATCGTCGACAGCGACGCCATGCGCACGGCCTACAACATCGCCATGCGTGCGGCAGCGTCGAACATTAACGTTTTGATCTTAGGCGAGACCGGCAGTGGCAAAGAAATTCTCGCACGCGCCATTCATCGATCTTCGCCCCGTGCGAAGGCGCAAATGGTCACTCTTAACTGTGCGGCACTTCCAGAAACGCTTATGGAAAGCGAGCTTTTCGGACACGAACGCGGTGCCTTCACGAGCGCGGATTCTGCGAAAATTGGCCTATTGGCTTCTTGCCCAGGTGGCACAATTTTCCTTGATGAAGTTGGCGAGATGCCGCTGTCCACGCAGGCCAAATTGTTGCGAGCCATTGAAGAAAAGGAAGTCGTTCCCGTAGGCAGCGTTAAGCCCATTCCCATTGATGTGCGCTTCATCGCCGCCACCAACCGTCCGCTTGAAGAAGAAGTGAAACACGGCGGCTTCCGCCCCGACCTTTTCTTCCGCCTCAACGGCATCACCATCACCTTGCCGCCGCTGCGTGAACGCGTGGCCGAAATTCAGCCATTTGTCCGCTTGTTCTTGGCCCAAGCTTGCACTGACATGGGCCGCAAAGAACATATGCAGTTCTCCGCGCCAGCCATGGATTGGATGCAACGCTACCCTTGGCCGGGCAACGTGCGCGAGCTTCGCAACGTAATAGAACGTGCGGTGGTTTTGTGTGACGGTGAAGCCATCGGGCTCGAGCACCTTCCGGTTGAACGTATGCGCGACCTCGATGTCAGCACTGAATCCATTGACATCTTAAGCATCCCTGAAGCCGAACGCCGTGATCGCATCGTTCGAGCGCTCGAAAGTTTCGCAGGAAACCAAACCCGTACGGCAGGCTTCTTGGGCATCTCGCGAAAGACGCTACTAACGTTGCTTGATCGCTATGGCGTGGCGCGACCTCGCAAGCGCTGAAGACGCCTACGCCTCCTCAGACTCAACGTTTTCACCGCGAGCCTGTATGCGGTAAAGCGTCCGCCGATCGATTCCCAGAAGCTCCGCCGCGCGCTTCTTGTTGCCACCGCACTCGTCAATGATGAAGGCAACGTAGCGCCGTTCAAGCTCTTCTAACGTTGGACGATCGTCCATGATCCCGCCCGTTTTTGTCGTAACGGTGACGCCTTGAATTTCAGCCGGGAGATCAGCTGGCAATATAACGTTGCTTTCAGCAACAGCACTTGCGCGTTCAACCACGTTCTCAAGCTCTCGAACGTTACCGGGCCACCCATAGGTTGAAAACAAGCGCAACACCTCGTCGCTGACCTTTGGCAACCTCCGCTTTTCGCGTTTCGAAACCTTCGCCAAAAAGTGTTCGACCAACAAAGGGATGTCGTTAAGCCGTTGTCGAAGTGGCGGCAACATCACCCTTATGACGTTGATCCGAAAAAACAGATCTTCGCGAAAACGTCCGGCGCGAACTTCTGCCTCCAGATCTCTGTTCGTGGCACACACCAGGCGAACATCCACATGCACCGATTCAGAGGCCCCAATCGGACGCAACACGCCATCTTGAAGAACCCGAAGCAACTGTGCCTGCATTTTGTGCCCCATATCCCCCACTTCGTCCAAGAACAGGGTTCCTCCGTGGGCCAACTCGAACAAGCCCTTTCTCGCGCCAACCGCCCCCGTGAAAGCCCCCTTGGCGTGTCCGAACAACTCTGATTCCAGCAACGCATCAGGTACAGCCGTGCAATTTACAGGCACGAACGGAGAGCGGCCTGAGCGATCGTGAATCGTCCGAGCCACCAGCTCTTTGCCTGTTCCTGATTCTCCTTGGACCAAAATGGGCGCCATACTCGGCGCTACGCGCGCCACCAGTTTGTAGACGTCCAACATCTGAGGACTACGACCCTCAATGGTGGCAAAACTTCTTGGAGCCTCAAGTGTTTGGGCAGAAAGGCGGCGGCGTTCAAGCGCCCGCGCCACTGTTTGGCGCAACTCTTCTACGACGAAGGGCTACGAAACATAGTCATAGGCACCTTTCCCAATGGCATCCATCGCGCCAACAATGTCCCCGAAAGCGGTTATCAGGATCACCGGCGTATCGGCTTCTTTGGTCGAGAATGCTGCTAACACGTCAAGGCCAGTTAGCCCCGCCATGCGCACATCCGTCAGCACGAGATCAAAACGCCCAGCCCCTGCATGTTCAACGGCAGATGCGCCATCGGCAACGTCCTGCACTTCATAACCGTCGCTGCGCAAAATCTCGCAAAGAAGTTCCCTTGAAACAGCATCGTCCTCGGCCACCAATATGCGAATCATCCCGATGTTCCTAACGTTGGGTGTGGCCCTAAAGTTGGCTCGAAGGGCAGCCAGACCGAAAAGCAGGCACCTTCACCCGCAGCGCTTTCAACCGTCAAATCGCCTCCCAAGCTTACAGCCAGCTGTCTTGAAATTGAAAGCCCCAAACCAGTGCCCTTGCCAACTTGTTTGGTTGTAAAGAAAGGCTCGAAGATTCGCACGAGACGATCGGCAGGAATCCCAGGACCTGAGTCCTTTACGGTAAGTCGCAGCCGGCTCGCTTCGGCGGCCGCGACGATTTCTATGTCGCCTCGCCCTTCCATCGCGTCGGCGGCGTTTGTCAGCAGGTTTATAAGTACCTGGCGAAGCAAACCTGAATCCGTGATGATCTCGTCAGGCGCACCACTGTGTTCAAGCTGTTCGGAATGAATGCGCAAGTTGCGGCTTGGTTCAGCGCTCGAGATGACTTCAACCGCTTCGCGAACCACCCGAAGCCACGAGGTTGATTTTAGATCGGGCCCCACGTCACGGGTCGAATCAAGGTATCCTCTGAATATCTGTCCGATGCGCGAAACCTCACGCGAGATCACATCTAGACGCTGCCGAAGAGCTTCTGGCACATCCGAACGAAGCATCGCCAATTGTAAGTGCCCCGAAATAGAGGACAGCGGCGTGCCTACCTCGTGCGCAAGCTGAGCCGCCAATTGCGACAAACCCGCAAGCCGCACCTTTGTCGCGTTTTCCCTGCGAAGGTCATGAAGCAACCGAGCAAGCCGCTCAAGTGCCTTGTTCTTTCGCTGAAGATCCAGCGTGGCTCCAGCCACTTCGCCTTCAAGCCGCTCGTTGAATTTTCGAATCGCAGCATCGGCTTCTGACAATCGTCCTACCATGCGGTTGAAGCTTAAAGACAGCGCACCGATCTCATCATTTGATCCGGCAACCACACGTTGGCTCAGGTTTCCCTGCTCAACTTCACTCATCGCTTGTTCAAGACCGCGCAAACGGCTTACCACCAATTTTTCCGTGATGGCAACAGCGATCGCAGCCAACAATACCAAGATGATCCCGGCAAAAACGAGCGACGAGCGTTCAGCGACAGCGACAGCCGTGCGAACGGCACGAAGTGTCCACGACATTGTCAGCCGCGCCGACCACTGCCCTTGAACTTTTACAGGGCGACGCAGAACAATTTCATCCTGCTCAACCCGCGACGTGGGCAGCAGATCAAGAGGCTGCGTTGCCGATGTCTTGAACACATCGGGACCGTAATGAGGCGATGCAAAAACCCTTAGATTGGGGCGCCCGGAGCTATCTACCAATTCAAGCTCAACCCACAACAAACTGGGGTGATGCTGCAGAAACTCAGCCAGCTGGGATCTCAGTCGATCTTCGTCCAGAACGGTGGCCTGAACAACGACAGGTGGGGGCGTGACCGAGATTCGCTGCCTGCGTGGTTTCTGGCGCGCCTCACCCAAATAGGCCTGCTGTTGGCGCCGGCGTCGCTGCTGGTCCGCGCTTGGCTCCGTGACGGCTTCGCGCTCCGTAGGCTGCGAGACTTCTTCGACAATATCTTGAGCAAGGTCTTGTGCCGATTCTAGCGCGTGCCTCACCAACATCGACTCGGTGTAGTAGGCCCGTATCCATGAAGCCGCCGTCACCGTCACGGCCACGCTGGCAGCAACCAGCAACCACACCTTCGTGCGAATCTTCATTTGTGCACCAGACTAACTCGTTCTACCAACGAAGTGATGCTTTCGAAATGAAGAATCCGGCCGAGCGATTCCTCCCGGCCGGACCATCCACGCGCAATTAAGCGATCTTTTTCTTCTCGTCTTTCTTCTTCTCGTCAGCAGCTAACTTCTTCTCGTCCTTCTTCTTTTCAGAAGAAAGCTCGATCTTCTTCTTCTCGTCTTTCTTTTCAGAAGCGGCCGCGACAGGCGAGGTCGAAGCGAAAGCGGCACCAGCGGCCATCGGGAGCACCAGTGAAGAAGCGAGTACGAGCATTTGGATCTTACGCATTTGTATTTCCTCCTTGAAACCCCACGACGAAGGCCGTGGCGCACGTACATTTGTACGTCTTGATGAGGCATTCCGTGTGCAGGTGCCGTGCCAGGTTGGCGAGCCTGCGATGAAGCCTCCGGTGCCTATTGATTCCTTGGGGTTACGGACGGGTTTCCCCCCCAGGTCCGAAAGACGTCAAAGGAACTTAACATTCTCGCCCCACTCGCCTAAAACAAGTGTGGCAGGAATGTCATTGGATAGAATGAGGAAATGTCCCTACATTGCCTTGGGACTTCCGTTTCAACAGGTGCCTTTTCCAACAATCGGCATGTCGGCGCGTGGCGAACTTGCGGACGAGTCACGCCCTTTGATACCGTGCGGCCAATGTCCGGCTCCGTTCCGAAAAAAACCTTCTTATTGACGGCCCTTTTGTTCGTTGGCCTATCCGTTGGGGCTTACGCCTGCTCTTCAGCGGACGATCGCCGTGATCAATCCTACGGAACCGATGCCGGTGCCGGTTACGGCGGCCCGGAAGCGGGATTCGACACCGCCAGCCCGACGCAAGGTGACAAAGACGCAAAGTCGGGCAATGATGGTGCCTTAGACACGAATTCTGACGGCGCGACAAAGGATACGGCGGGAACCGCCGATGCTACTGTCGACCTAGGGACCACCAATGCAACCGGCGGCCTTTAACCTTTTCGCAATAGCCAAGCCACTTTTCGGAGAATGACCGTGCAAACTGTCCAAGGAAACGCCCTGGAATGGGAGGGCGGCTCGATCGACGACCTAGTCGCAATGTTGGCGGCGCCAGCGCTTGCGGTTCGCGTGGAAGTTCGCACGCCTGCTGCTGGAAAACCGCGAAAAATCGGCGAAATTCACATGGTCGCGGGCGGGGTATACGAAACCATTGCAGGCGAGCTTCGTGGCGACGACGCCATGGAACACCTGCGAGGGGTTTCACCGTTAAGCTTCCGTTTGCAGCCCCGTTTGCCCAACCCGGATGACGGGGGGTTGCTGATACCAGGCCCCGCTGAAGGAACCCTCGCTGAACGGCCTCCAGCCGAGCTCATGCGTTACTGCGAACTTTATGTTCTTACCTGCGTTTTGGAGATCTGGCGCGACACCGACCGCGCGGCGATCAACTACGGTAAGGGCGAGATCGGACACACCGTAGTCAACGGAGTCGAAGCTTCAGATCGGCTCGCGGAAGTCATCAATTGGGACAGTGGCGGCTACCGCATTGTCCTTCCCGAGCTTTCGCTCCCTGAACCACAGAAGGTAGCTCCTAAGGCGGCCCCCGCGCCACAACCAGCGAAGACGATGTTCGGGATGCCTGCTGCATCTCAACCCGTCGCTGTTCAGACGGCATCTCCCAGGGCAACACCAGCGGCCGAAGCCGCCGTTGTCGCCGAGCCAACTTCGTCTCAAAGCTCAACCGAAGTGGTGCAAGTCTCCATACCTGCTCCAGGTCCTGCGCCTGCGCCTGCGCCTGC
>Ga0105048_10019123_pt1 | contig 10510 bp, 9 predicted proteins | sample MAT05_FD_78382 | JGI IMG/M metagenome (GOLD analysis project Ga0105048, IMG submission 78382) | Freshwater microbial communities from Lake Fryxell liftoff mats and glacier meltwater in Antarctica - MAT-05 | ecosystem: Environmental > Aquatic > Freshwater > Ice > Liftoff microbial mat | place...
AGTATCCCAAAGCTCAATTTGTGCGGAGCGATAACAACCTTGGCTTTACCGGAGGCAATAATTTGGGCATGCAAAAGGCACGTGGCGACTATTTTTTTATTGTTAACAACGACACGGAGCTTACACCTACTCTATTGGACGAACTGCTACGTCCTTTTGCCGAGAACCCTCAAATTGGGGTTGTATGCCCAAAAATTAAGTATTTTGATCACCCAACGTTAGTACAGTATGCCGGTTATAATCCGATGAACATGCTGACAGGAACAGCGCATATTATTGGTTTTGATCAACTCGATAAGGGTCAGTTTGACATACCAGGACCAACGCACTTTGCGCATGGGTGCGCCATGATGGTAAGCCGCAGGGTTGTTGAGCAGGTAGGGCGGTTTGCCGAACGTTTTTTTCTCTATTACGAAGAACTTGACTGGTCACAGCGCATCAAGGATGCGCATTTTCAGATATACTACCAGCCATCGGCCATGATTCTGCACAAGGAATCGGTGTCGGTTGGGCGGCAAAGTACACTTAAAACGTATTACATGACCCGCAACCGGATTTTGTATATGCGTCGGCATTGTACACCGATTCAGCGACTGTTTTTTTATGGGTATTTTGTGGGGGCAGTACTACCCAAGCATCTGTTTAGTTATCTTGTGAAAGGACAACTAGCTCATGCTAAAGCATTTGCACTTGGTATACTGTGGAATTTAAAATCAACCAGTACTTCGCCGATTTAACCTACCTATTGCTTTTTGCTGATGACAATGTTCTACTACCTGCTGGTTAGTTTATTTGTGGGCTTGAGTCTGTTAATTTTATATACCTACATAGGTTACGGTATTGTGGCATGGCTCTTGGTGAAACTTCGGGGGAAGCGTAGGGCGGGTGCCGCGCTGACCGATCTGCCCCATGTGACCATGATTGTGCCAGCCTATAACGAACGCGATTATTTACTGGGAAAACTGAAGAACTGTCTCGACCAGGACTACCCGGCTGACCGACTTCATCTGTTGTTTGTGATTGAAGGATCGACTGATGACTCGGCGGAGTTTTTGGCGCAACAGAACTTGCCCAGTCTGGGTATTTTATCAGGAACGGAACGTTTGGGTAAGATTGCAGCCATGAACCGGGCCATGCAACAGGTGGAAACGCCGATCACGATTTTTACGGATGCGAATACGCAACTGAATCGGGAGGCCGTGAGCCGGTTAGTGAGCCGCTTTACGGAAGGCGTTGGGGCCGTAACGGGCGAAAAGCGCATTCAGGTAGACAATGCGGAGTCGGCAGCGGGCAGTGGAGAAGGGCTGTACTGGCGGTATGAATCGTTTTTGAAAAAACTGGATGCCGAACTGCACACCATTGTCGGAGCTGCGGGAGAGTTGTTTGCCATCCGAACTGATTTGTACGAACCTGTTGAGCCTGACACCTTACTCGATGATTTTATTATCTCGCTGCGGATTGCCGGGCGGGGCTACCGGGTTGAGTATGCACCGGATGCCTATGCCCTCGAACGTCCGTCGCATTCTGTAGGGGAGGAGAAAAAACGTAAAGTTCGTATTGCAACTGGAGGGTTTCAGGCAATGAAGCGGCTGGCTTATTTACTAAATGTATCAAAATACGGCTGGCTTAGTTTTCAGTATGTCTCGCATCGAGTATTGCGTTGGGCAGTGACACCCTTTTGTTTGCCGCTTTTAGTGGTGCTGAATGCGCTTATTTTGATTGTTATCCGTTTGGAGGCAACTCACCCAGCAGCCGAATTAACGTGGTGGCTTGTTTTACTGGGACAAAGCATCTTTTATACAGCAGCTTATGCAGGATATGTGTTGGAGAATCGCCAGACACGGTGGAAGCTTACCTTTGTGCCATTTTACTTCGTATTTATGAACTGGTGTGTCTTGCTAGGGTTTGTCAGGTTCAACCGGGGTAACTTGTCTGGAGTGTGGGAAAAATCGAAACGAGCAATCTAATAGTTACTATTCTGATTATCATTCGTATAATAACTTACAGCGCAGATGAATCACCATAACCATTGACTTGCCAATGTCTAATGACTATTACTTTACCGAATCATTAACAGACCGGCTCCTGAACAGGGGTTGGTTGGTTGGTCTATTGGGAATTGTAATGGCTATTGCCGGGGGGTGGCTGATTGGTACTATGGGCGTGAAGGGCGCACTCATTACGGCCGGTTTACCTATTGTTTTGGTCGTAGCTTTGGTCGTTTTGTTGGAGCCTCGCATTGGTTTATATATCTATCTTAACCTTAGTTTTTTAGTTGGAGCAACACGTTTTCTAGAAGGAGAGACACCGGTCGGTACCGGCCTTGATGGATTGTTGGTATTGACGTTGGTGAGTACCTTCCTAAACGGAAAACGCATGAACTGGAAGCGGTTGCAGAATCCTGCTTTTTACTTGCTTATAGTGTGGCTTTGCTATACCATTCTGGAATATTTTAATCCCAACGCCCCCTATGGCCCGGCCTGGTTTTACCACGCGCGCTCGTTTTCGCTAAGTTGGTTTTTGCTGGCGATCATTGTTTCAGTGGCACCCATTACAAAGGAAAATGTTTGGCTGATGATTCGAACCTGGCTGGTCTGGTCTTTTCTGGCCGCGTTGTGGGCGTTTAAACAACAGTATATTGGCCTTACTCCGTCGGAGGTAGCCTGGCTGGCATCGGGTGCCGACCGAACGCACATTTTGTGGGGACAGTTGCGGAGCTTCTCGTTTTATTCGGATGCCGGACAGTTTGGCTCCGAGATGGCCGGAACCACCTTAGTTGCCATTATCCTGTTCTTTAGAATAAAAAGCGTCGCCAGTAAAGTCATTTACTTAGTGCTGGTGCTGGTGTTGTTCTGGGGCTTTGCTGTTTCTGGGACGCGCTCATCGTTGTTCGTGATTTTAGCTGGCTATCCGGCCTATTTGGTACTTCAGCGCAAATTTGGCTCTATCGTACAGGGTATAGCGATGGCTACACCCATACTGGCTATGCTGCTGTTTACCAACTACGGCAATGGCATTTACCAAATATACCGAATCCGAACGGCTCTCAAACCAACTACAGATGAGTCGTTTCTGGTGCGTTTAGAAAACCAGAAACGGATTCGGACCTACATGAAAGATCTGCCTTTTGGAGTAGGCATTGGGTCGTCGTCGGGGGCGGGAGTGCGATTTTCACCCAATCACTGGGCCGCGCAAATTCCGCCCGATAGTTGGTATGTGCAACTCTGGATCGAGACAGGAATTGTTGGGGTCAGTATTTATTTGCTAATGCTGGCCGGGATGATTTTATGTGGCATATATAGACTGTGGCAACTAAAAGACCCCTGGGTGTTCACCATGATGGTTGTGCTACTGTCGGAGTTCATCGGCATTTCCGTAGTAAGTTATTCAAACCCTATTTTGGGGCAGTTTCCAACCAGCACTATTCTGTATATTACCTCCATGCTGTTTTCAACGGCCAATCGTTGGGATACTACACTTCCCCCCCCACCCGTAACTGATTCGTTCTCTCAAAAAGTCCCTTCCTACCCCATTCATGGAGCCTTTCGATAGTATCATTTGTGTTGGTCAGACAACTTGGGAAGGCGACTTTCAGAAAGCTGTTGTACAACTGATGTGCGAGTTTTCGGTGCGGCATCGAGTGCTTTACGTCGACTATCAGCACACCTACAAAGACCTCGTGATGGGTGTAGCCGGACAGCCCGGTATACCCATCAGAACAATGATGCATATGGCTAGTCGGCTGGTGAAAAAGCCGGGCAAAAAAGACAGTGAAGTGTATGTGTGGCACCCGCCCAATATGCTGCCTATCAACTGGTTGTCTCCAAAAATACACGATCAGTTAGTGGAGTGGAACGTGGGCCGCTTAGTGAAAGGGTTGCGGGGGGTGATGAAGCAATTGGGCATGAAGCGCCCCTTGATTATCAACGGCATGAACCCGGTTTTTGGCCTGCCAATGCTCCATAAACTAAACGAAGTCGGGACCATTTATTACTGTTTCGATGAGATCACGATAGCCCGCTGGATGAGTCGTCATGGCGGCCGTTACGAAGAAGAATACCTCCGCCGGGTTAGTGCGGTGGTAACCACTTCGGAAACCCTTCGCCGAACAAAATCAGTGTTGCAACCAAACGCCTTTTGCGTGAAAAACGGGGTTAATTTCGAGTTGTTCAATCAGGCCCGGCAGTTGGCCAAAGACGAACCGCCGACGAAACCTATTGTTGGTTATCTGGGGACCGCCGATGACCGGGTTAATATTGATATTGTTGACTATTGCGCCCGAACAATGCCCGATGTGACGTTTCAGTTTATTGGCGAAATCAACGAACCCAACCTGACTGAGCGGCTGTTGCTGTTGCCGAATGTGGTTTTTACGCCACCCCGTCAGCCCGCCGACTTGCCACCATTGCTGGCAAACCTCTCAGCGGCCATGATTCCTTTCGTGTGCAACGCCCACACGTACACCATTTATCCCCTGAAAATCAACGAATATCTGGCAGTTGGCTTACCCGTTGTTTCAACATCCTTCTCCATTCTGGACGATTTTGATGGGGTTATCGAGTTAGCTGATACCCCCGAAAACTTTGCTCTGGCGTTGCGCCGGGCGCTTTCCGATAAAAGTCAGGAGCGAATAGAGGAACGGGTCGAGATGGCGCGGGCTAATTCGTGGGAGTACCGGGCGGACGAGTTCGAAGCGGTTTTCAATGCCTTACAACTTCAACCAGCTTTTCGGGACTAAATTCTCCGTATTCCAGGGTTTGTTTAAGAACCATTGTTTAGGGGCAATCACCAGTTTCTCTGATCGCGGATTAAGCCAGGCCCCCCACCAGCTAAACGAACTGTTGGCAATGATGTGATGGTGGCACAGGCTCATTAGTTGCAGGTCGTCCACGTCGGCATCGGCCCCGGAGTTTATCACAAAAACAGGAGGTAAGTCGAAGCGCATATGCTCCCTAACCCAGTTGGGGTCGTCGCTGAATACGAACAGCGAACTGTTGGGAAACTGGTCTGATGCCCGTTTGATGGCCACTTCGTAGTAGTCAGGTCCCAGGGTTCCAAATGACTGACTGAATTCGGGATGGTTCACGTAGTCACCCCGGCGAATGTGAACAGATACCGGTGTATGAGCCTGTTCAATCTGCTGTCGATAGGTGTCAAAATCGGGTCCAACAACTCGGTTAAATGCTAATTCTTTCCGTATGGATTGTTCATTATCAATGAAATAGCTTTCTGACTGCCAAAATCCATCCAGTGTAACAAAATACCCTTTTGCTTGCAGAACGCTTGGGTCGAGGTGAAAATGCTGCTCTTTGCGTGTATCAAAAAATGGCCTCAACGACCGATCGGGTAGCAGGCGCGTGGCTTTGGAAACGTAGAGCCAGGGTGAAAAATCGAGCAGATTGTAGTCGATACTAAATCGGTCGAGTTTGAAGTGACGGGGAGTATCTGTTTCGTATGTTTGGTGATAATAGCGAAGATCAAACCATAGACGCGTATTGTTCTGAATAGCCAGATGCCGCCCCAGCGCGTACTGAAACAGTTGATTACCAAGCCCGCTGGTGATTTTGCTGATGACCATAGTCTGCCTTTCAGAAATATTCCTCTATAAACGTAAACACCTCCTCAACTTTTCGGGCATGAAGAATTTTAGCCCCTGAAAAAGCGGGAAAAATGGTTTCGTACTCGTTGAATGCATGCTCCCAGCCACCACCGGGATGAGATAAAATGACGTTGATACCTCCAAAATGACTCGCTAAAGCTGCGGTGCCGCCATGCATGGAAATAAACTGGTCGCAGTTGGCATACACCATTAGTTGCAGGTGGTTGTAGTTGCTTACATGGGGGCGGTGCTCGTCGAAAAGATCGTTCATGAGGAGCACGTCCGGGTGGTTGGCCCGAATCCAGGCATGTTCGCCCAAATCCATTATCTCGCTGTTGTCCAGCACAATCTGGCCCGTCAGCGGCCGGTTATAAACAATTTGGTACTTGTTCTTGAATGCAGAAATGATCCGGTCAAGCGCATCAATGCTCAGGAAGTTAATGGGCGGTTTATCCCATTCGATATTGTATTTGTTGGCAATTACCAGCAATGGTTTCGTATACACAAATCGCTCATTGCAGTAGTGAGCTTTGAATGGCACGGGTGTCCATTTCGAGTAATCGAAGGTGGGGCTGTGGGTCATATTGGGCATGTTGTAGTTGCCATATGCTTTTTGCCAGATACGCTGCGTGTACCGTTCGTCGTGGTTTTCGCTAAAGAAGTAGAATGGCTTTGTGTTGGAGCAGGAGATCGTTTGCTTGAGCGTTCCGTTGAGGGAATGCCAGTACGCAAACGGTACTACATAACGTAGCTCCTGGTCAAATTCCCCCTGAAATTCAATGACTTTATACGGTTCTTTAGCGACGTAATCCCGCCCGAGAAACTGGAGCTGATTGAGCCGGGCATACCAGTTGTCGCGCACAAAATACCGCAAATCGCCCCGATAAGCAGGATAGCGAATGGCCGCTACTACGTACAGAAATTTGAGAAAAAGTTGCTGCATGGTTTCGTTTAGTGGCGTGTAACTTGCTCATAAACAGTTAATAACTGCTTTGCTGTGTTTTGCCAAGAGAATAAAGAGGCCCGTTCCAAACCGCGTTTTCGGAGATCGGTACGGAGGGCAGTCGAGGTGAGCAATTGGTTGAGTTGGTGAGCCATTTCGTCGGGAGAGGCCGGGTCGGCAAGGAGGGCAGCATCGCCGGCCACTTCGGGCATGGCCGAGGTACTGGCCGTTAGTACGGGGGTTCCGCAAGCCATCGATTCCAAAATTGGCAAGCCAAAACTCTCCCGCAGCGAGGGACACAGAAACACCGTTGCAGCATTGTAGACAACGGGCAAAACCGTATTTGGAATGTAGCCGCAGAGTTGAATATCACTGGCCAGAGCCTGACCGCCAATCTGTGCCAAAACACCATCGACATACGCCTGGGAAACGTTGGCCATCACGAACGGCAGCGTTAATAAACCTTCTTTTTTAAGCAGAAATAAAGCGCTCAGAACACCCACAACGTTTTTCTTAGGGTCGGTATTTCCCAGGAAAAAGATGAACTCGTTGGGTAGTTTGTACTGTTGCCGAATGCTCTCGACCTGGTCGGCAGTCTCAACAACCCGAAACTGTTTGCTGACGGCATTATGCACTGTTACCACCCGCGAGGGGTCAACGCGGAGGTGGTCGATGATGCGCTGGCGTTCGTAATGCGAAACCGTCACGATGCAATCGGCCGTTTCGACCACACGTGGCACATTCCAGCGTCGATAAAGGTTGCCCAACCGTTGATACCAGTTGCCGCCGACAATGGCTTTTTCCAGGAATATTATGTCGTGGAGCGTCAATACCAATGGGGCCGACGGACGGAGTGGTGCCGTATTGGCGGTGCAATGAATCAGGTCGATGCTGTGTTGCCGAACTGCTTTGGGAAGGGCATATTGCTCCCAAACGGGGTAGGGGCCGCCGGGTAATTCAACTACACGAACATTGGGTGTTGTGGGTAATCCCTCGCGGGCGATGTCGGGCTTGGCAAAAATGACAAACTCATGTTGCGCATGCTCGGCCAAAGCCCGAATGGTTTCCACGGCCACAATGTCCATTCCATGTTTGTGGGGGCGAAGCAGCCGCTGGGCCTCAATGCCAATTCTCATAGGCGCAATTAGTGAACAGCCACCCACTTAGAAAGCTGGGCGGGGTCAATTTCGTAAAATTGAAGTGATTCCATACTATTAATATAGACGTTGGCGAGAGCTGCCGGATACGTATCACTCACAAAAAAAGGCTGAATTTGCCAGGGAAAATTGTTCCCAATCAGCGAACTCTTCACAATATGCTCCCCTTCTAACGCCGGTATGTTTATAAAATCGTCGGTTACGCCTTCTCCTGTTGCTTTCACGAGGGCTTCTTTCCGGGTCCAGCATTCATAAAAGAAAAGGTGGCTATCCGTACTTTCGATTAAGGCCCGTTGTTCAGCAGCCGATAAAACACTTGGAATCAGGTCATCAATGATAAAGCGTGGATTAACAAACTCAATATCAACTCCCAGAGGTGTTTGGCCCACTGCCAACAAAACCCAATCGCCCGTGTGCGACACACTAAGGTGCCAGTCAGGTGCGTGAGTCAAAACAGGTTTCCCGGTATAAGTAGTCCCAATGGTTACCAGCGGAGGTGCTTGACCGATAATTTGGCCAGCGATTATCCGAAACAACCCGCGTCCCAGAATAAAGGCATGGCGATTGGCGAGTTGGCGAAACCGGACGGCCCGTTGCTGTTCCTGAGGCTGAAGAAGCGCATGCCAGCTGCTTACCAGGTGCTCATCATCGGGTAGTCTGAGTCGAAAAATTGTTACACAGTCGGTTTCTATTGGGCCTTTCTCCCAGAGTTGCCAGCGAACAGTGAGTGGGGGTAAACAGGTGACGGTAGTTGTCGGCATGATACAAAAATAACGGGATTTATTTTATAGAAAATGACTACTTAGTCTATCTTATAAATTGGGTGACTAGTTGTGCCTGATAACGTCCAAATAGGCGTTATGCCTGCCACATTAGTAACGTTATTGAAAACGGCAAAATGGTTTTGCAAGCCCATGCGTTTTGTTGCTGGCGGGTTTATGGTTTTCGCCTTTACCGTCAGTCAGCGAAGTGTTGCCCAGTCGTGTTCGGGGCCAACCGCCGAGGTGCTCATTCGCGAATCGTTCGGAACGGCAGATGGCACCCCTTCTCTGGCAGGGCGTACATCCTACCAATTGGTGACCAAATCGTGCCCCGACAATGGGGAGTATACTATTTCGACAACTTCCAACAGAACGTGTTTTAGTTCGGTATGGCACGGCCTACCTCAAGATCATACGGGCAACGCAGGGGGCAATATGCTGATTGTCAATGGCTCTGATGTGCCAGGAGAGTTTTATCGACAAACAATTCCCGGCCTGTGTGGGGGCACCAATTACGAGTTTTCGGTTTGGGGATTAAATCTCTTACAGCCAGGCAATTGCACAGATTCGTCGCTTCCAAACCTCACTATCCAGATTGAAACAGAAAGCGGTCGCACCCTTCGTACCATCAATATTGGGTCGATACCCGAAACGTTACGACCTCTCTGGCAACGGTTTGCAATCACATTTACGATGCCCGATGTAGACGAGCCGGTATTAGTTAAATTGATCAACAACGCCGAAGCAGGAGGCTGCGGCAACGATCTGGCCCTCGACGATATTGAGTTAGTTCGATGCAGCACTTGTCCACCGGAGCCGGTTTATGTTCCAGATGCATTTACACCTAATAACGACGGTAACAACGACCGATTGGCCATTTACCTGGCCACTGCTGTATCCGCAAACGTGAAATTGCTTGACCGATGGGGGAGCGTTGTGTACGCCAGCGATAATTTGAACGAGCAGTGGGACGGTACATTTCAGGGAGCGCCTTGCCAGGCAGGTAACTACACCTGGATTGTTACCTACGAAGCCGCCGACTCACCAACAACAACCTCTACTTACGTTCGATCTGGGCATGTTGTTCTCCTTCGCTGACAATACGTTTCCTGGTTCTTAACCGCCCGCCTTTTTGGCCTTGTAGCCTTTCCCGGTAAGCCAGGCAATTACTTTGTCGCGGTGGTCACCCTGAATAAGCACATCACCGTCTTTCGCCGAACCGCCCGCTCCACAGGTAGCCTTTAATTGTTTGGCCAAGTCGTTCAGGTTGGCATCGGTCCCCACAAAATCCCGAACAGCCGTTACTGTTTTGCCGCCACCAATGCGGTCGAGCCACACTTTGAGCGCTTGTTGAGCCGGAGGGAGCGATTGGGCTTCGGGTTGTTCGTTAGTTTCGTATTTAAAGTTGGGATCGGTCGAATAAACAAATGGGCCAGCGGGCTGACTTTTGAGGTTTTTCTTGCTCATCTAAAAAGTAATTTGTTTACAACAACACCAGCAAACTGCCTGGCAACACCCGTACCTCACACTCGTTTTCGAGCAACATTATTGGTTCGCCGTCGGCATGAATCATCAATGGCTGGCTACTTGCTACAACCGATTTTGTGATAGACTCCCCCTGCCAGTAAGCCGACCCATCGAGCGTGCGGTTGAAGAGCCGCCAGACTATCGCGCCACTAACTAATTTTGGAAAAGGCTTTGTTTCACACTGATCCAACCGTCCGTCGGCAATGTTTGCTTGCGGGGCTATCCAGGCATTATTGCCAAATTGTGCTGCGTTAGCAAAGGTTAGAGAAAATAAGGATTTTTCGTGGCCATTGATTGAATACGTTCTTGGTTTGTAACTCCAGAAGGCTCCGTAGGCCGTTCGGATATAAGTTGGTAAGCCCCGTGTGGGTTGCTGAGCAAATAGGTGGGCAATGTAGGCCTCGAAACCCATTCCGGCCGTACAAAAAAATGGGTGCTCGCCAATTTCCCCACTGTCAATCACTACGGGTTTCCCGCTCAGAGCTTTGTCGATCGCTTTTTTGGGGTCTAGCGGAATCCCCAG
>Ga0105048_10019124_pt1 | contig 10509 bp, 10 predicted proteins | sample MAT05_FD_78382 | JGI IMG/M metagenome (GOLD analysis project Ga0105048, IMG submission 78382) | Freshwater microbial communities from Lake Fryxell liftoff mats and glacier meltwater in Antarctica - MAT-05 | ecosystem: Environmental > Aquatic > Freshwater > Ice > Liftoff microbial mat | place...
CCACGGATACTTCCGGGTGAGGGTCATGGGGGTTGAGGCAAAAACCGAAGGGTAGGCGGTGCTGCGCGCCGTGACCGTCACCGTGCTGGGGGTGGGCGCCATCGTGGGGGCCTTGTAGCTCCCGGTGGTGGAGATGGTGCCCAGGGTTGCGTTGCCGCCCACGATGCCATTGATCTCCCAGACGACGGTGTTCGGTGAGATGGGCACATAGGCGCCGTACTGTCGCGTGGAGCCGATCTCCAGGGACGCGTTGGCGGGCCAGATGTCCATCGGACCAGCGACTTGGGCGCAGACCAAGCCCGCCGCCAGCAACCCTTAGGCGATCAGGAACTGGAGGTAGGCGAGGGGATTTACGCGGCTCGGATGGAACCGATGGGCTGGGGCCGGCGGCCGGGATCGACCTGGAGATGCAGTGGGAGAGGGAGGCATGAGAGGCATGGGGGTTAGAATGTGGAGGGCGGCGTCCGTGACGAAGAGGGTCGCCGCGGCGCAGGGGTTGACGTCCCGTTGATACGCCCATCCGCAGACCTGCGGCTATGGGTCGTTGAAGGCGGTGGATACGACTTTGGGAGAAGGGGATCGCCCCCTCGATGAGAAGAGCCACTCGAATCGGACGGGGACTGGCTCTGGCCTGAGGATCCGCAGTTGCAGTCAACGGGGTCGAAGCCCGGCCTTGTGAAGTGACAAGGCTGTTTGCTTTCCACCGCGACGCTGGAGCATGGGATTCTGTGGAATCCTCCCGTCACGAGGTCAGGCCATGAGCGACGAGGGAACCATTCATCGGGTCCAACCCGGTGACTGCATCGCCAGCATCGCCATGGGTTCCGGGCATTTCCCGGATACGATCTGGAACCACTCGGAGAACGAGGCGCTGAAGGAATCCCGGGGTGATCCCAACGTGCTGTTCAGCGGCGACGAGGTGTTCGTTCCGGCCCTTCGCCCAAAGGAGGAGTCGCGCGCCTCCGACCAGAAGCATCGGTTCAAGCGCAAGGGCGTTCCCGCGAAGCTCAATTTCCAGCTGGTTTTCAACGGCAAATCGCGCGCGAACATTCCCTGCCATCTGGTCATCGACGGAGTGGGCCGGGACGGTCAGACCGATGGGGACGGTTGGGTCTGAGAGTCGATTGTCCCGGGAGAGCGTGGGCATCCTCAACGGCATCACGCTGACGGGCGGGGGTGGCGAATGAACCCGACAACCCCTTCGCTCACGGTCTGTCGTGAAGGTCCAAACCTGGTCACCGGCCGACGCGTTGCCCTCATCTTTGTGCCGGGTGTCATGGGATCGCGCGTCGATCTGACGGACGATGATGACGCTTGGGATCCGGATTCGCCGGCGACCAACCTGCTCGGTTGGTCGTGGGCCAGCAGCGATGACAAGCGGCACCTGCTCGATTCAGCCCGGCGCGGGGTCATCATAGGCGATCCGGCGGATGACTTTGACTCGGATCACGAGGCCCGGGTCGCCCGCGGATGGGGTGGGGTGCGGTGGGCTTCCTATGGTGAATTTCTGGATGCGGCCGACGGGTGGAATTTTGGCGCGAACCAGACCCCGTTGTATGTGTACGGATACGATTGGGGCCAGCCGATCGCCCAGATTGGGCTTCAGATGGTGGCGGATATTCTGGGCACTTCGCAAACTGAGGGCGGGCGCAATGCCGTCTTTAACCAGGATCGCCATGGGGCAACCGGGTTGCTCGGGCACGCCAACACGGACCTGTGCATCCTGATCACCCACAGCATGGGTGGCTTGGTGGTGCGCATGGCCCTCAAGCAATGTGCCGCGCTCCGGGAGAAGACGATCGCGGTCCTCCACGAGGTACAACCCGCCACCGGTGGGGCATGGATTGCACGGGGACGAGACCGTGCCCCGGCTCAGTGGGGCCGCGCTGTTTCCCCCGTCGCAGACCACCACCCTGGCGGCTTCTGGGACGGTGGATTTCTCGACGTTTCATCAGGTCAATGCGCCTGGGGTGCAGCATGAGCCCGCATTCCGTGACGCGGGAATCCAGCGGTTGATCCGCGCCTGGATCCAGTACGCGATCACCGCGCTCTGACCCGGAGCCTCCGGCTCACGGCGGCCAGGGTGCGTCGGTCTTGATCGGGGCGGAGGTGCGGAGCTGGATCCAAGGCACGTCCCGCGGGCCTTTGGGGCTGGCCGCAATCTTTCGGGAGCGCGTGTCGGGATCGAGCCACTTGCGGATCTCGGCATGTCCGTCGGCGAACGAAAAGCCGCAGGCGCCGTTGTGGTAGTTGGCGGGCAGGTTTCCCCACAGTTGCCGGCGGTTGACGAAGACGAGGAAATACCCGTCGTCGATGCCATCCGGATGTTCATCGAGGAAGACGAAGGCTTCCGAGGGCGAAGGACGGGTGAGCTCGGAGGTCTTTCGATAGGTGAAATGGGTGTTCTTGATCTCGTCGGTGTACCAGCTGCTGCCATTCATGTTTCCGTTCATGGCGATGCTGCGGACGCGGGGAAGAGACTTGTTGCCGAGCTTGGCCGTGCTGAGATCAGACGGGCATTTGTAGATGGCGGCCGACTTGTTGTAGTTCCACAGCATCCCCTTGGGCGACTTGAGGAGGTTGACGTTGGTGGCCTCGACGGGTGTCTGGAGCCAGCCTTCCACCCAGCCGATCTGTCCACCGGTGCCGTTGGGCACGAGCCGGTCGTTGTTGTCGTCGGCGTACATGGACCAGGCGAGGTTGAGTTGCTTTAGGTTGTTCAGGCAGGCGATGCCCTGGGCCTTGGTCTTGGACTTGGCGAGAGCGGGCAGGAGCATGCCCGCCAGGATGGCGATGATCGCGATCACCACCAGGAGTTCAATCAGGGTGAACGCGGCGGACGGACGCCGGGAGGCGCGGGGAAAGGCGACGGAGTTCATGGCGGGATGGCAGGGGCGCTGGTGGAGTGGAATCTGATCAGGGCGTTGGCTTGTTTGTAGGCCAGCCAGACGATGGCGTCATCGGCAAAAGCCTGGTTCGGGCGCATCCGGATGCTGCCCCCCGATCGGTCGGGCTCGGGTCAGGGGACTGGAGTCCGCTCGAATGGAACTCAGTGACTCCTGACGTCTTCTACGTCGGCGACGAGGTCACGAGGTCACGAGGCTCATTCTAGCCGTGTGGTTCCTCGCGTTGACTTGGCGGGATGTGGTTGCCAGCTTGTCGCCGAGATGAATCAAGACCTGACCAAGCTCTTGCAAACCTGGCCCTACCAGGCCGGGCAGGTGATGGCGCGGCGGTTCAAGGGCCGCGACGGGAACCAGAAGATCCAGTTGCGCGTGGATCTGGGTATCCTCCAGATGAACGCCGAGGGACGTCCGGATGGGAAGCGCCCGATGGGGCACGAGTCGTGGTTCGATTTCTACCGTTCCCGCCTGGCGGAGCACCTGATTGAGAAGCGATCCCCGGAGAGCTTCACGCTGGGGATCGAGGAGTGCAGCAAACTCCAGCAGGAATGCATCCAGTTTCATCACCGTTACATCTGCTTCTTTCAGTTGGAGGACTTCGATCTGGTCGAGCGCGATTGCGAACGCAACCTGGCGGTGTTTGAGTTCGTCGCCGAACACGCCGCCACCGAGGACCTGGCTTGGTCCCTCCTCCAATTCGTGCCGCAATTGCTCCTGATGCAGACCCGTGCCCACGGCATGGCGTCGCTGCGGGATGGTGATTTCGAGGCGGCCGTGAGCCAGATCCAGGAAGGGGTTTCCGAGTTGGAACGGTTCTACACCGAGAACGAGCGTCTCGACCTGATGGAGGCGAGCCCGGAGTTGGGTTCGTTGCGGGAGTGGCTGGGGCAGGTGAAAAACCGCCGGCCGCTGACCGAGGTGGAACGTCTGGAACGCGATCTGGCCGAGGCGATCCGTCTGGAAGATTACGAGAAGGCGGCCCTGGTCCGGGATCAGATCCGCAAGCAGCAGGCGTCCGATTCCTGATGGGTCCCCGCACACTTTCCTTTCGCTGAGTCGTTCGAACTGCCCGACGGTTAAGTCGGGTCATCTCCCTATCCAAATGAGTCTCCAGCCCCGCATTACTGACGCCCTTAAACAGTCCATGATCGCCAAGGACGCTGATCGCACCGGCACCCTGCGCCTGGTCAAGTCGGCCCTCGGTTACTTCCAGATCGAGAAGAAGTCCGACTCCCTGACGGACGCTGATGTGATGATCGTCTTGCAGCGCGAAGCGAAGAAGCGCAAGGACGCCATCGACGAGTACGAGAAGGCTGGGCGGCCGGAGTTGGCGGCGAAGGAAGCCTCCGAGCTGAAGGTGATCGCCGAGTTTCTTCCCCAGCCGTTGAGCGCGGAAGAAGTCGAAGCCTTGGTGCGCGCGGCCATTGTTGAGGTGGGTGCCACGTCCAAGAAGGACATGGGTCTGGTGATGAAGGCGGCCCAGGCCAAGGCGGCGGGACGGGCCGATGGCAAGGCGCTCAGCGCGTTGGTCACCAAACTTCTGCCCTAGCCCCCGCCGCTCAGCGTCTCCAGAGCCCGGAGCGCGGCCGCGTGGCGGTTTTCGACCCCCAGCTTCTGATACACGTGGGCGGCGTGTTTCTTGGCGGTGGCGCAACTGATACCGAGCACCAATCCGATGTCGGCATCGGATTTGCCCTGCGACATCCAGAGCAGGACTTCCGCTTCCCGCACACTGAGCCCCAGTTTTTCGAGCGGTACCGCGCTGGTGAAGTCGGGTTTGAATCCGCCTCCGGACTGGTGCCGGAGATCTTCCCGGGCGAGGCGGATGCGGACGGCATCCAGCAATTCCTGGCGATCGACCGGCTTGACCAGATAGTCATCGGCTCCGGCGGACATGCCTGCGCGGACGTCATGGCGTTCACCCCACGCGGTCAGAAAGATGAGAGGGACCAGTTGGGTCCGGCTATCCGCGCGTAGTCTGCGGAGGACCCCGTGTCCGTCGAGTTCGAGCATCTGGATGTCGCACAGGATGAGGTCCGGCGGAGTGGCCAGGGCCGACGCCACGCCGATGCGGCCATTTTCGGCGGCGCTGACCCGGAACCCCTCCATTTCCAGAACCGTCTCGAGGCTGCGCCGCATCGGGGCATGGTCCTCGATGATCAGAATGTGTTTCATGGTCCTTGGGTGGGAGCGTCCGGGTCTGCGAAAACGGGGAGTTGGGCGATCACGGTCGTTCCACGTCCGGAATGGCTGTGCAGCGTGACCTTGCCGCCATGGACTTCGACGCAGCGTTTGACGATCACGAGGCCGAGGCCGGTTCCAGGCATTTCCCCGACGTTGCGGCCGCGGTAGAATAGCTCGAACAGACGGGGTTGGTCTTCGGGTGGGATCCCGATTCCATGATCGCGGACGGTGATGATCACGTCGCGACCGATGCAGGCGAGGGAGAAGGTGACGACCCCTCCGGGTGGCGAGTACTTGACTGCGTTGGAGAGGAGATTGCCGACGACATGGCGGAGGATGTTTTCGTCGGAACGGGCGGGCGGCAGTGGGTCCTGGCTGGTGAGATCGATGCGGCAACGATTGGCGGTGGCCTGGGACGTCTCCTCTGCCAGACGACGGCAAAAGGCAGCGAGATCAATGGGCCGGGGGTGGAAGGCGAGGCGGCCGGCTTCGATGCGTCCGAGGAGGAGGACTTCATCAATCAGGCCGGCCATATGCCGGGCGGCGTGGGCAATGTCGCCGAGATGTTCGGTCCGGCGAGGCGTGTCGAGACGGTCGAAGTACGATTCGAGGACCTGGGCCGAAGAAAGGATGACGCCGATGGGGGTTCGAAACTCGTGCGAGACCAGATTGGCAAAGTTGGTCTTGAGCCGGACGAGTTCCTTCTGTTGTTCCAGCGCCCTTTGCAGGTCCTGTTCGGAGCGTTTGCGTTCGATGGCGAGGGCGGTCTGGTCGGCAACGAACGAAAGGATCTGCTGGTCCTCCGGGCCAAAGGCGTCCGGATCCCGGTGATCCTGCACCGCCATAACCCCGATGGGCGTGTCCCGGACCACCAGTGGGACGCCGAGCCAGATCAGGGCGGGAGCGCCGGACTGGAGATACTCGCCGGTGTTCTTGAGACGGGTGATCTCCTCCAGGTTGGCCAGGCAGGCACGCCCGCTTCGCAGGACGTATTCCGTGATCCCGCGGTGGCCCCGACGCGGGGGTGGAGGCGGGTCCAGTTCGTCGATGTGGTAAGGGAAAAGGCGATCGCCGGTATCGCGGTCGAGCAGCGCGATATAGAAATTCCGGGCCGGCATCAGGGTGCAGATGATCTCGTGGATGCGGCGGTAGAGCGCGGGGAGATCCCGCGTCTGGTGCATGGCTTCGGAGATCTGATAGAGGGCCTGCTGGATGCCCTGGGCGCGGGCCCGCTCGAAGACCTCCTGCTGAAGGCGGGCGTTGGCGGCCTGAAGCTCGGAGGTCCGCTCCCGCACCCGCTTCTCCAGATCGCTGTTGAGCGTCTTGAGTTCCTTCTGGGCCCGGATGCGAACCAGCTTGTTCGCCAGGAGCGCGGCCAATGCGCTGAGAATCTCGAGGTGATGCCCATCGAAAAAGCCCACCTCCGGGTGCTCCAGGTCGATGACTCCGATGGCGCGGTCACCGAGCAGGATGGGAACGGCCAGTTCAGAGCGGCGCTCGGCATCGTCCACGATGTAGCGGGAGTCCATTCGGGTGTCCTGGACGATCTGCGCTCTTCCCGAGAGAGCGACGGACCCCACGATCCCCCGGCCCAGCGGAATCTCGAGTGGATTGAGCCGCAGCCTGCCAGCGGGAGCCTTGGGACCCCAGGCCGCCTGCTGCACCAGCATTCCCCGCTCTTCCTCGAGGAGGTAGATGACGCAATCGGGCAGCCCCAGACGGCCCACGCAATTCCGGGCAAGATCCCAAAGGACATCCTCCTTGGATTCCAGTTCCACCAGCGAGCTGGCGAGGGAACTGATGATCCGTGCCGCCTGTTCGGAACGCCGCGTCCGGGTCTCCGCCTCCCGACGGTCGGTGACGTCGTGCAGGTGCAGCACCCGATGATCGCCGCCGGAGCGTGAGGTCAGTTTGGTGACGGTACCTTCGAGTTCGCGGACCCGCCGTTTGGCATCGGTGAACCGGAGTACGGGCAGGGGGAGCGGTTCGCTGGTGACCGCGGCCGTGCGGGCGAGCGAGAGCCGCAAAGCCTCGGATTCAGATGGATCCAGCCAGGCGAGCAGGGAGCCGGGAAGGTCTTCGCCTGTCTCCCACCCGATCCACCGCTGGAAGACGGCGTTCATGTAGCGGATGGAACCGTCGTCCGACAGGATCACAATCCCGTGGCCAGCCTGCTCGACGAGAGCGCGGAAGTGCGGGACTTTCCCAGCAACCGAGCCTGCCTCCCGCAGTTGGATGGATGTGTCGGTTGTGGTCTCCATTGCCCCTCCCTTCCGTGTGCCCCGCCGAAGCGGCAACGCTCCGGGGATCCGCAGGTGGGAGCAATACTCCAGCGGAGGTATCTCCGGGAGGATCAGTCCAGGGCGGGGGTTGACAGAAACTGGGTGAGCGGACTGGTAGGCGAAGCAGTCATCTGCCCTGCGGATAGCCCTGTTTCATAAGCGATCCGTCCGGCCTCGACCGCCATCCGGAAGGCCGTGGCCATGCGGTTGGGGTCGGAGGCTACGGCAATCGCGGTGTTGACCAGGACCGCGTCCGCCCCGAGTTCGAGGGCCTCAGCGGCGTGGCTGGGGGCACCGATTCCCGCATCGATCACGACCGGTACGATGGCCTGCTCGATGATGATCCGGAGTTGATCGCGGGTCTGGAGACCGCGATGGGATCCGATGGGGGATCCGAGGGGCATGACGGTGGCCGTGCCGACCTCCTGCAATCGTTTGGCGAGGACGGGATCGGCGTTGATATAGGGGAGCACCACGAAGCCCTCTTTCACGAGTCGTTCCGCGGCGAGGAGGGTCTCGATCGGATCGGGAAGCAGATAGCGGGGGTCGGGATGAATCTCGAGCTTGATCCATTTGGGCAGCCCTGCAGCGGCGGCAAGCCGGGCGAGGCGGATGGCCTCATCGGCGTTCATCGCTCCGCTGGTATTCGGCAGGAGCAGGTAGCGGGCGGGGTCAATGAAATCGAGGATGTTGGCGAAGGGATCACGCTGTCCGGTAAGATCTGCCCGACGCAGGGCGACGGTCACCAGTTCGGTGCCGCTGGCGGCGAGGGCATCCCGCATCGACTCGGGAGAGGGAAACTTGCCGGTTCCCAGGAACAGGCGGGAGTTGAAGGTTCGACCGGCAATGACGAGCGGCTTCGGCAACATGCGGGTGGCGACGATGGACGTGGGTTTGGGGGTTGTCGAGGGGGCGGAATGCGGAGCCGCGAGGGGGTGGATTTCAATTTGATTAAGATTCTTGTTGTCTAAAAGGGGGTGCACAGATCACTCTTACCGTCGTCAGTTAGATTGTCGGTCGCTTCCAAGGCCTGGTGGATCTTCAGTTGAACAGTGGTTCAGTGATGATTTGAAACCCGACGAGCGGGAACAGTTTGGAGTAAGCAGACTCGGTCTAGGGACAAATCACACAGAATGAGTACTAAACTGTTCGTTGGGAACCTGTCGTTCAATACGACGGAGAACAGCCTCCAGGACGCGTTTGCCGCCCACGGCACGGTCATGGAAGCGGTTCTTATGTTCGACCGCGCGACCGGTCGCTCCCGCGGATTCGGCTTCGTCACGATGTCGACTCCGGAGGAGGCCCAGCGCGCAATCGACGCCATGAATGGCGCCGATCTTGATGGCCGCAACCTGACCGTTAACATCGCCCGGCCTCGTGAAGAGGGCGGCGGCGGCGGCGGCGGCGGCGGCTTCGGTGGACCTCGCCGTGATCGCGGCGGGTTCGGCGGCGGCAGCGGTGGTGGCAGCCGCGGTGGTGGTGGCGGTGGCGGCAGCCGTGGCGGTGGCGGCGGCGGCTACGGTGGTGGTGGCGGTGGTGGCGGCCGTGGCCGTTACTAAGCGCTGACTTTACACGGGGGCGGGCTTGACGGCCCGCCTCCTTTTTGTTTTCTGGGGGCTCCTTTTACCCGGCCGGATAAGGGCGCCTCCGTTTTTACCGCTGTTACTTTCCCGGCCATTATTGATTGTCAGATGAAGGAACAGGAACACGTCGAGATTGAAGGTCGGATTGTCACCGTCCTGGCAGGCACCATGTTTCGGGTGGAACTGGACAACAAGCATCTGGTGCTGGCCACGATTTCCGGAAAGATGCGCAAGCGCTTCGTGCGATTGACGGCCGGGGATCGGGTGAAGATGGAGATGTCCCCGTACGACCTGGGCAAGGCCCGGATCGTCTGGCGGATTGGTTGAGCTTTCGTAGGTGCTAGTCGCGATCGGTCCGGCTTCTGACGTTGACCGCTGCTGAAAAGAGCAGGTCCTGACTGTCTCTGCGTGCCATCGTTGGGTTCCCGTGCGAATCTTCCGCAAACCATATGGCCGATCCGAGATACGCAAAGCTGGCGAAGTTGCTCGTAGAGTATTCCTGTTCGATTCAGAAGGGCGAGGTACTGCTGTTCGACATGATTGATGTCCCGGACGAGATGTCCGTGGCCTTGATCCGGGCCACCCGGGCGGCAGGCGGGGTTCCGTTGGTGGAGATCCGGCACACGCGGGTCAGTCGAGAGATCCAGCGGGCAACGGACGAGGTCCACGCCAAGCTGGTCCGTGACCTGGAGATGCAGCGGATGAAGCGGGTTCACGCCTATGTGGCGATCCGCGGCGCGCTCAATGCGAGCGAGACGAGCGATGTCCCCGCGGCGGCCCAGAAGCTTTACGCCAAGACCCTGAGACCGGTTCTGGATCATCGGATCAACAAGACCAAATGGTGTGTGCTCCGATGGCCGACGCCGAGCATGGCCCAGTCGGCGAACATGAGCACGGAGGCGTTCGAAGACTTCTACTTCGACGTTTGTACGATGGACTACCAGCGCATGGCGAAGGCCGTGCTTCCGCTGAAGAAGCGGATGGAAGAAGCCGACCGTGTCCACATTCTGGGACCCGGCACTGATCTGACCTTCAGCATTCGTGGGGTGGGGGCCAAGCCGTGTGAGGGTCTAAGGAACATCCCGGACGGCGAGTGTTTCTCCTGTCCGACGCTGAAGTCCTCGAACGGCGTGATCCGCTTCAATACCCCCACGCTGTATGCCGGGACCAAATTTGAAGGGATCCAGTTGGAGATGAAGGATGGGAAGATCGCGAAGGCGACCTGCTCCGGCGGAGGGGAGAAGCGCCTGAATGAGATCCTCGAAACGGATCCCGGGGCGCGTTTCATTGGCGAGTTCAGTCTCGGCTTCAATCCCTACATCCTGAATCCGATGTGCGACATCCTTTTTGACGAGAAGATTGCGGGATCACTGCACTACACGCCGGGTCAGGCCTACGACAATCCGGGCAATGGCAACAAATCTGCCGTTCACTGGGACATGGTGCTGATCCAGCGGTCCGAGTGGGGCGGGGGCGAGGTCTGGTTCGATGATACCCTGATCCGCAAGGACGGACTGTTTGTGCCCAAGGACCTCAAGGCGCTGAACCCCGATCGAC
>Ga0105048_10019126_pt1 | contig 10509 bp, 7 predicted proteins | sample MAT05_FD_78382 | JGI IMG/M metagenome (GOLD analysis project Ga0105048, IMG submission 78382) | Freshwater microbial communities from Lake Fryxell liftoff mats and glacier meltwater in Antarctica - MAT-05 | ecosystem: Environmental > Aquatic > Freshwater > Ice > Liftoff microbial mat | place...
ATCCGCAGCGTCACCCGGCCTTCGGCATCGTCGAAATCGTAGCCGTAGGCGAGCACTTGGTGGTTCTGGCTGAGGTTCCGCAACCGGTGGCCGCGGGCCTTCACCAAGCCTAACGCCACCGGCACCCCGGCCTGCAATCGTGCCCGGATCCGGGGCCATTCGTTGGCGATGGTCTTCCGCAGTAGTCCGCCGCTCCGCATTTGCCAAGCGTAATAGCGCACGCCGCCGAAGGGCAGGTTCCAACTGTCCACGAGCCGTCGGGCGAAATATCGACGGAGCGCCGGCTCCGGTGTCTTCGGAAGTTCGCCGATCCCACAGTGGTAGAAGTCCAGCGCCGCGAAGACCATGCCGCCGCAGAGGCCGTAACTGGCATCGCCGACGGGGATCGTGCCGAACGGCGTGGCGATTTCGAAGATCGGCGTCCCCGGCGGGAACCAGTTGGGGAAGTCGAACCCGTTCTCGCGGACGCCGAAGTTCGGCACTCGTGCGGACGTGATCAGCGGAAGGCCTCGTACTCTTTCCCGAGCAAACTCGCGGCGATCTTCAGTTTCAAGATCTCGTCCGTCCCTTCGTAAATCCGGCAGACGCGCACATCCATAAGGTGCCGGCCGGGCCGGTAGAGCGTAGACCAACCGCGTCCGCCGAAGATTTGTACCGCCCGATCCGCCGCGTCCCACGCGGCATTCGTGATGAACAACTTCGCCTTCGCGGCCAATCCGTCGGCATCGACCGCCAGATCCTTATTGGCCGGAGCCATGGCACTCGCTTGCTTGGCTCGGGCGGCCATTAGCAACAAGGCTTCGCTGCTGATGCGGGCCATCTCGATTTCGGCGAGGTGCTCCTGCACGAGTTGATGTTTGCCGATCGGCTTGCCGTGCTGTTCGCGGTTCTTGGCGTACTCCAGACTTTCGATCAAACAATCTTCGATGACCCCCAAGCAGCCCGCGGCGACGCTCAACCGCCCGCTGACGAGCGTCCCCATCGCGATGCGGAATCCGGCCCCCTCGGCACCCAGCATGTTCCCGTCCGGGATTTCGACGTCGTTCATCTCGAACATCGCCGTGTTCGACGTCGGCATCCCCATCTTCGCCGTGAGGTTTTCGGCCACGAAACCGGGCGACTTCGTATCGACGACGAACGCGCTGATGCGGCGCTCCGGTCCCTCGGGCACGCCGGCCGGGTAGCCGAAAACGATGATGGCGTCCGCGATCCCGCCGTTGGAAATGAGGTACTTCACGCCGTTCAGTTTGTAGCCGGTCGCGGTGCGTTCGTAGGTGCTGGTCATCTCGCGCGGGTTGCTGCCGGCGTCCGGTTCGGTCAGCCCGAAGGCGAGCACCATCTCGCCCGCCACGGCCCGGGGCAGGTACTTGGCTTTCAAGTCTTCGCTCCCCCAAGTTTGAATGGGGTACGCCCCGATGCTGAGGTGTCCGGAAAAGAACGTCCGTACGCCCGTGCCTTCGCGGCCGATGCGCACGAGCGCATTCAGATACGAGACGGCGTCGGCCCCGCGCCCGCCGAAGGCCGGATCGATGTTGATGCCGAGGAGGTTGTGCTTCTTGGCCAGCGGCAGCAATTGGTCGTTGAACCGGTGTTCGACGTAACAAAGCTCCTCGATGGGGCGGATTTCTTCGCAGAAGGCCCGCACGTCGGCCGCGAGATTCTCGGGTAGGAACTGCGACATGGGCGACTCCGATTCCGTGGGGAAGCTACATTGGAATTGTAGCACCGGGGCGACGGTTGCGGCCGGGGTCACAATTCGGCCCGCCAAAGTTGCGTTTGGCGGCGAGTGTTCTACTGTTGCGCGAGAACTGCCGGCCTCCGTTTCCGAAACCTTCCCCAACGGGTTGCACCGATGTCCGTCCCTTCGTCGGTCGAAGAATTGCTCCAACTGATCCGCAAGAGCGGGATGATCGAAGAAGGCAAGCTCACGGACTATTTGCAGCGCCGCCAAGTGGGCCGCGGATTGCCCACCGATCCGCGCGAAGCCGGCGATACCATGATCCGCGACGGCCTCTTGACGGCGTTCCAAGCCGAGCAATTCTTGCTCGGCAAATGGCGCGGATTCACCATCGGCAAATACAAGCTCCTCGAACGCGTCGGCATCGGCGGCATGGGCCAAGTGTTCCTCTGCGAGCACATGTTCATGAAGCGGCGCGTCGCCATCAAGGTGCTGCCGCCGGCCAAGGCGGAACAGCCCGCCGCCCTCGGGCGTTTCTACCGCGAAGCCCGTGCGGCCGGGTCGCTGGAGCACCCGAACATCGTCCGTACTCACGACATCGACCAAGACGGCAACCTGCATTTCATCGTCATGGAGTACGTCGACGGGGCCAACCTCCTCGATATCGTCAAGAAATTCGGCCCGATGAACATCAACCGGGCCGTGCACTACATCCGCCAAGTGGGCTTGGGCTTGGACTTCGCCTTCCGCGGCGGCATCATCCACCGCGACATCAAGCCGGGGAATATCCTGATCGACCGCACCGGAGCGACGAAGCTTTTGGATCTCGGCTTGGCCCGGTTCTACAAAGACACGACCGACATGCTGACGGTGAAGTACGACGACAAAATCGTACTCGGCACCGCGGACTATGTCGCCCCGGAGCAGGTCGCCAATAGCCACGCCGTCGATGTGCGGGCCGACATCTACGCCCTCGGGGCGAGCTTCTACTTCGTGCTGGCCGGGCATCCGCCATTCCCCAATGGCACGGTCTCGCAGAAGTTGCTCTGGCACCGCACGAAAGACCCGACGCCGATCCGGCAGATTCGCCCCGAGGTACCGGAGGGGATCGCCGCCATCGTCGCGAAGATGATGCACAAGGACGTGAACCAGCGTTTCCTGACGCCGGCCGATGTCGTCGAAGCATTGGAATTGTGGGACACGGTGGAGATTCCCGCCCCGGCCGTCGAAGAAATGCCCCAGCTCAGTCTCGCCGCGCTCGAAGGGGTCGAACCGCCGATCGAGCAGTATGTGGCTCCATCCAGCAAACTGATCTCGAAGATTTACGAAGCGGATGAGGCGCCGCGATCCGAGCTGCGGAGCCGGCTCGCGCCGAAGGCCTCTCCGTTCGGCGTCGCCGAGGCCCCCGCATCGGCGTCGCGAACCCCGGATCCGAGCGCATTCAACCCCAATCGTTCGACGGCTTCGATGCCGGCGATCAAACTCGGCAAGTCGAGCATCGTTGTGAAGTCCAATCCGTTTGCAGCACCGCAATCCGAATTGGCCACGGCCTCGCTGATGCAGGATCCGACGCCGTACAACGTCGTGCGGCCGCAATACAGCGACCGCCCCGGCCCGTTCCCCGGAACATTCCCCGTCATCGCGATGCCGCCCCAAGACACGGGAACCCAAACCCGCAAGATCGTCTTCTTCGGGTTGATCGCGGCCTGCGTGGCCGTGGCGACGATGCTTTTGACTTGGAAGTTCTTGGTCTTGCCGAAAGCGGCCGCGCAAGTTCAAGACGTCCAGAAAGTCCATGGGAATTGAATCGGAATCGACCCCGGCGCGACCTTCGTGATCCGTCGGCGCGGAGGCACACCCAGACCGGCGCGGCGCCGGTCTGGGCTACTACTTCCCCACCGCAATCAATTGCTTCTCGATCTCCGGCGGCATCTCGAATAGCTGAGCCAAACTCGCGATGCTCTCTCCGAGCATCGGAATCAATTCCGCTTTCAAATTCCCCACCCGCTTTTGTTCCGCCAGCCGCAGCGTCGGCAAACGTTCCGGCGGCATCGTCATCAGCCGGCAACCGGTCGCATCGACGGCCAATAAATCGATGCCCATGACGATGGCCCCGATCGGCTTCGCCGTCCCCGCCAGCGGGCCGTCCCCTTCCATGCCGACGATCCCATCGACGATGGCCAAGTGCGGCATGTGCGTGAGTGCAATATCGACGATGCTGTTCGGGATGCCGCGCCAATGGAGTTCGTTCTTCGGCCAGCCGTAGCAGATGCCGGGCAGCGACCCGAAGAGATTTTTCAAGCTCAGCGTCGCCCCGGCCCAGTGGTGCGTCTTCAACTTCGGCAGCGACACGAACACGTCCGCATCGAGCACCGTCCGCGAAAGGTACAGGTATTCCAGCCCCGTGGTGCGACCGAGGTTCAGCGTCTTCACCGGTTCGTCGTGGTTAATGTCCACGAAGCGCACGCCGTGCTTGCGGAGGACATCCCCCAGTCCGCTGGCGTTGACGAGGTATTGCACGTTCCGCCAGTGCCCCGGCCCCTCCGCGACGATGATCTCAGCGGCCCCTTCGCGCTTGAAGAATTCGATCACGCCATCGACGAAGCGCGGATCGGTGTTGATGACCTTCCCCCGGCTGAACTCGACTAGGTTCGGCTTCAACACGACCTTCTTCCCCGCAACTGGAACATGCTGGCGGAAGTGCTCGAACTGGGCGTGCAGAATCTCGGCGATGGGTGAGTCGTAGCTGTCGGCCTTGGCGATGTGGACGGCCGAAGTGACCGGTAACGGACGCATCGCCGCTGTGCCGTTGATGACGAAGCCGCGCATCTTCGAACGCAGCTTCCCGAAAAATCCCGTGGCATCGCTAGTCGCCGGGGCCGCTTGATCTTTCGCACTGACGCGGGTGCTGCCGACGACCGCGTGCGTGGCGACCGTCGGCGTGTCGGTGAGTAAGAATGTGTTGCGCGAATCTGTGTTGAGTGCCAGCGAAGCGAGGGCCAGTCGCATCGGGCCGGCGCCGAGTCCATTGGTTTGGGAAGTTTCTTCTGCCAACGCCGCATTCAACCGCTCGTCGATCACTGGCAGTGTGTCTCGCGTCGCGGAATCATCCGCGTGGCAACTCAGCGCGATCTTGATCCACGCGAGGTTTTCCACATCGGTCGTCTGCCCCGCGACCACGCGCAGATACCCCTTGGCCGCGTCGATGCGCGGTCGGTCCTTCACGCCTTGCAGCGCGAGTAGCAGAATCGCCGTCGGGCCGGGGATCGCTTCGGTCTGTTTGCCGAGGATCATCCGGCTGCCATAGTTCGCCCCGCCGTGGTCGAAGGCGCGATCGAGTAACAAACGTAAGCCTTCTTGCACGCGCGGGTGATTCCCCTGCCCCGCCGCGCGGAGCGCCAGACACGCCCACGCCGTCGGCTCGACCCACGAGAACGTATCCGAAGCCCACGGCCACCCGAGCAAGCCCGCGTCGATGTCGCCGGCATCCGACGTTTCGAGCCGGACGACTTTGCCTTCAATGGTCAGCAGTTTATCGATGATCGGCTTCATCTGCGCATCGGCCATGCCCAGCTTGGCCTTGGTGAACAAGACGAGCGCCGTCGGCCACACGGCTTGCGGACGACCGCGCGCCAAGCGATAGCTCCCGTCCCCGGCGGCATGCTGTTCGAGAGCGGGCCAACCCGCTTCGGCGCCAGCGAGGAGGGCGAGACACGTCGGTTCCAAATGAGCCGGTTGATCGGCGCGATAGCCCCAACCACCGTCGGGGGAAATGCAATCGCGGAGTAATTCGAGGGCAATCATGGGCGGTTCCGAAGTACGACGTTGCGCGAGTATAGAATATTATGGATCGAGTTCCCAGACCTGCGCTGTGATGGTCTCGGTACCCCAAGGTTACCCAATGCGTATCGCCCACTTCGATTGTTTCAGCGGCATCTCCGGCGACATGGTACTCGGGGCAGTCCTCGATGCGGGCGTCTCCGCGGACGCCATCCGCGCCGCCCTCGCTTCGCTCGAGCTCCCCATCGAACTGGAAATCGAAAAGGTCAAACGCTGCGGGTTCGCCGCCACCAAAGCGACCATTCACGCGAAGGATCAAGAAGATTACCGCTTCCTGCCCGATGTCGAAGCGATTCTGGCGAAAGGGGCGCTCACGCCGAAACAGCGGGACTTGGCGACGGCGATTTTCCGCAAGGTCGCCATCGCCGAATCGGTGGCCCATGGAATGCCGCTCGAACGGGTCCACTTCCACGAAGTCGGGGCACTCGACAGTATCGCCGATATCGTCGGCGCAGCGGTCGGTTTGGATCTTCTGGGCGTCGAAAAGTTCACGAGTTCGTCGGTGCCGACGGGCAGCGGCACCATCAAATGCGCTCACGGGATCATGCCGGTGCCGACGCCGGGTACGGTCGAACTGCTGAAAGGGGTGCCGCTGGCGAAGTCGGCCATCAAGACGGAACTGACGACGCCGACAGGGGCGGCGATTTTGACCAGCGTCGTGACCGAATACACCGATACCCCGGCGATGACGATCCGCACCATCGGCACCGGCGCGGGGACGAAAGATTTCATCGATCAGCCGAACACCCTGCGTTTGTTCCTCGGTGACACTGCCGTGTCAGCGAACGCGGTGACGGTGTTGGAAACGAATCTCGACGATTGCACGCCCGAGGTGATTGGCTACGCCATCGAGAAATTGTTCGCGGCGGGGGCGCTCGATGTGTTCGCGGTGCCGATTCAAATGAAAAAGAATCGGCCGGGAGTGCTGCTGACGGTGATCGCGGAATTATCTACGGTCTCGGAATTGGAAAACTTCCTGTTCCGCGAGACGGGCACCTTCGGTATCCGCCGGACGCGGGCCGAGCGGACGATTCTCGAACGGGAATCGATTTCGGTGGCGACACCTTGGGGAGGAGTGCGAGCGAAGCGCGGTTGGCGGGCCGGCTACGAGATCGTGACGCCGGAATACGAAGATTGCGCCCGGGTCGCACGCGCTCAGGGCGTACCACTGCGGGAAGTGCTGGAGGCCGTGAAGAAAATCACGGGGTGAGTTCGTGCGGGGCGAGCAATTCGAATGGATAGACGGGAATGTTGCGGAGGATCCAGAAAGAGATGAATACGATCGCGATGATTTTAGGCCCCCAGACGAAGCCTGGCAGCCGGCCGGGAGTAGTGCCCCAAGCGCGGTGCCACAAGTGGCGGAGGAGGAGGAAAAAGGCGACGGGCAGGAGTGAGACCCCCACGGCGTTGTAGGCGAAAGCTTGTTCGACCCGGAGATTCAGCAGCGCGTGCAAGGCGCGAGTCGTGCCGCAGCCGGGGCAGTGGATCGACGTTATCTGATAGGAGACGCACTTGGGATAGAAGTCGTGGTCGGTCGGTGCGAAGTTGGTCAAGAGGTACAGCGCCCCTCCTCCGAGAAGCCCCGCTGCGGCCACTAGGCCGCAACGGACGAGCCGCCTCCGACGATTTCGCACGGGCAAAAGGGAGTCGTTGTTCACGGGATCACTTGGCGTTCGCGCCGGCACCGACGGCGAGGACTACTATGATGAGGTAACCGATCACCGCCAAGCCGTTGACGACCAACCCGGCGATGGCGCCGTAGGTCGACCACTTCTTGGCTTGCGCGGACGCTTCCCGGGCTTCGCTCATTTTGCCTTCGGCCACTAACCCGTTGACCTTGGCGGCGTTGATGATGCCGACAACGCCCAGCGGCAAGCAGCAGCAGAAGGTGACGGCGATGGATTGAATTAGGTAGTTCGGGACCGTCGTGGCGTCCCCACCGCCACTTTTGCCCCGGCGGGCCGGGCGTTCATCGGCGTCGGCATCGTCTTCGTAATCGTCGTCGCGTTCGCGGGCCATGCTACCGGTCTCCGAGGAGGGTTAGATGAAATGGACTCATCCCGTGGGCTGAGGCAAGTTACACAACCGACACCTCGGGGTCAAATGCGGAATCTAAAAAGCAACGGAATTCTTCAACACTCCTTCGGTGCGGCCGGAACAGCTCTGGTTCTTCACCTCTCGAGCTGTTGTGTGTAGCGCGGTAGCTGCTCCTTTTATCCCACCGAAACGCTCGCCCGCTGGCCGAACTCGGGGAGCAGTATGAACTCCACGGCTAGGTCGGTCAGCCGACCGCCCTCCTGGACGAACGCCAGCCAGTTGGCCCGTCCCGCGTCTTCGCCGGGCCGGTTGAGGAGCTGGGCGTACAGGCTGTCGATGGCTCGTAGGTACGCCTCCGTCGAGGTGATGAATCCACGTGCCAAGGCGTCGCGTGTCTCGCCGGCCGTCAATCGTGCCACGTAGCCTTGAACCTCCCCTTCGTCTCCCTCGCGGCCCAGCTCGTTCCGGAATAGGGATCGAACGAAGCCTTCCGCATCCGGGTATCGGCTCTGGTACTCGCCCGACGTCAGGAACAGTGCGGCCATTTCCTCGTAGGTCATGCCTTGGCGCAGTTGCTCGACCCAGCCGTCCCGACCCTCGGCGTCGGCGGCCCGCCCCAAGAATATCCGGTAGGCGTCATCCACCTGATTGCCGAGGTATTCGTCGGAGGACAGGAACGCACGGCCCACATCGGCTAGCGACAGGCCCGCTCGCAGGCTGGAGACCCAGCCCTGGATCTCTTCGGCACTGCCCTCACGCCCCAAGATGCCGACATACAGACCGTGCACCACGGCCGTCTGCTGATCGGGGTTGCTCGCTCCGAAGAGGTCGGTGCTGGTTGCGACCGGGAATGCCGGGTTCAGCTTGCGCAGTCCCAGATCCGCCCCGGTCACGGGTTGCCCAGCCGTCACGGAGACCGTCCCGCCGTTGGGGCCGACCACGCTCACCTCACTGGGGAAGAGGTCGACGCGGATCGCGTTCGCCCCGGGGCTGACCCCGTCGAACCGGTACGCCCCGTTACCGTCCGTGAATGTCGATACCTCTCCGACGCTAAAAGTGCCGTTGTTGTCGGCATCGACAAAGACCCGGCGCCCGGACAGGCCGGCGTCGGGTCCGTTGCGGACGCCGTCGGCGTTGTAGTCCAGGAACACGACCCCGCTCACCGGGACGGCCAGCGCCGCCGCGTTGACCGTTAAGGTGAAGAGCTGGCTATCGCTACCGCCTTCGCTGTCCGAGACGGCGAGGGTGAAAGCGTAAGCGCCCGCGATGGTAGGCGTGCCGGAGATGACCCCGGTAGCCGCGTCGAGGGCCAGACCGAGGGGCAAGGCACCCTCCGCAATGCTGAAAGTGTAGCCTGGGACCCCGCCCGAGACCGCCGGCCCAAAGCTGTAGGGCTGGCCGACTGAACTGGCGGGGGCCGTCGTGCTGTCGATGCTCGGAGCTGAAGCCGGGTCACTGGAAATGTTGCCTAGGAAGGTCGAGAAGGAGGCGGTCGTGGCCGACGAAATCACCGTCCAAGAGAGCGAGCCGCCAACATCGCTATTGTCAGCCTCTTCTCCACCGTAGATGTTGCCGAAGAACGGGTCGGCGTGGGCCGGCAACTTATCGGTGTCGATGTTGAATGTCTCGAATCCCGCGCCCGCATTGGGTGTGAGGGAGTACGACTGAGTCCGGGCCTGGATGGTGTCGTCCAAGTCGTAGAAGTTGCTGGCGGCGAAGCCGTCGTAGGTGGCATTGATCAAGCCGCCGTTGGCCGAGTAGCTCCCGCCCAGGGCGTAGCCAATCCGGTCGGGGCCGTCGATGGTGAGTGCCAGGAAGTTGTCCGCCGCCGCGCTGCCGCTGGTCGCGAAGAAGTCGTCGGTCAAGTCGAACACGTCCTCGTCGAGGCGCGTGCGAACCGTGATGATGCCGAGCGTTTCCGTGGCGGGGTCGGACACCGAGAACGCGAACGTGGTGACGTACTTTTGCGCCCCGGCCGGGATGGTGCCGGTCGCAGTCCAGTTGATCTGATTGCCGTTCGAGCCGGTGAAGAAGCCGGTGCTCTGGATCGTGTTGGGCCCGACCAGTGTCGGTGACGTGAGGATCGTCGAGATGTCCTCGAGGTTGGATACTTCCAAGTTAGGACCCCGATCGACGTAGTATTCCAAGGAGGAGAGCCACGTCGAGTAACTCTCTCCGTCGAGCAGGTAAACGCGGCCGGTCGTCCCCACATAGGTTCCGTAGGTCTCTTGTGATGCGGTGTCGTCATCGAAGTCGCCGACATCGAACTGACCCACCTGGCCGGGAGCGATGCCGTTGATCAAGCCGATCTCGTTATCGAGGCTCGATTCGATCACGCCGTTCGGAGTGGTGATGAGCAGGCTTTCGTTGCCGAGCGGTACTGAATCGATGGAAATGAGGAGGCGGAAGTCGCTGGCCACTGTGAACGAAACCGCGTCACCGGCGATCATCACCGAGGTGGTGCTGCCGAGGTTCCAGCCGTCGATGACGTATTGCAGGCCGCCGGTCGTCCACGTGGTGAAGCTGTGATTCAGCGTGGGGCTGATGTCGAGCGTGAAGTCGCCTTCGCTTTCGGCGTCGCCGCTGGGTGCGAGTACCGTGATCAGTCCATTGAGCTGCACGGCGGTGAAGCCCAGGGGCACTTGGACATCGATGTCGGTGTCGCTGTTGACGACGAAGTACGTGGCTGCGGTGCCGTTGAACAGAACGGCTGTTGCGGGTCCGGGGCTTTGGAACCCGCTGCCGCTGATCGACACCATGTTGCCGTAAAGCTCACTGGCATCGAAGCCGGTGATCACGGCCGGCGTTAACCGGTCCTCGAACCTTTCGAGCGACAGCCGCTGTCGATTGTGTGCCGTGCCGCGGGTGCGGATCGGCCGGCAGCGGCCGAAAGTCAATGCCTTGAAGGACTGCAGCCAATTTTTCTTGCTCATTTGATCTGTCGATCCTGAAAA
>Ga0105048_10019127_pt1 | contig 10509 bp, 11 predicted proteins | sample MAT05_FD_78382 | JGI IMG/M metagenome (GOLD analysis project Ga0105048, IMG submission 78382) | Freshwater microbial communities from Lake Fryxell liftoff mats and glacier meltwater in Antarctica - MAT-05 | ecosystem: Environmental > Aquatic > Freshwater > Ice > Liftoff microbial mat | place...
CGATAACGAGTGCGCCCGCCGCGCCGACCTCATCAACGTCAACCTCAAGGCGCAAGTCGAGCTCGATGACCAGAACGAGCTTACGGAGCCGCTGCGCCTCGGCCTGATCAAGTGGGAGAAGATCAGCGAGATGGGTGAACTGGTCACCGGCGCCGCGCCACGCCGCAGCTCGCCACAGCAAATCACCTATCACAACAATAACGGCGGCATGGGCAACCAGTTCGCCGCAGTATGCAAGCGCGTTCTTGAAATCGCGCGTGAACGAGGCATCGGCACCGAGCTGCCGATGGAATTGTTCATGCAACGGCGCAACAACGACGCGTCCTCGCCGTGACTATGCCCGCGAATACGCTAGCGCTATGGCATGAGTGGAATTCGGTGCACTCTTACAAGGTGCGCATTGTGCTCGCCGAAAAAGACCTTGCCTGGACCAGCCATCCGCTGGAACTACTCCGCTTTGAGCACCTTGCGCCGGAGTACCTTGCCATCAATCCGGATGGTGTGGTGCCCACGCTCATACACGATGGGCAAGCGTTGTTCGATTCGACGCCGATCTGCGAATACCTCGAAGAGTGTTTCGCCGACCCGGCGTTGATGCCTCGGGACGCGCGCATGCGACTGCAGGTACGGCGATGGCTTAAATACCACGATGACATCGCCCACGCGGCGGTTCGGGACGCGAGCTTCCAACTGCTCTACAAGCCGGTCCTCGCGGCCATGCCACGCTATGACCTTGAGGAATTGGTCGCGCTCCACCCGCGGCCGGAAAGACGGAGAAAGTTTCTTGACGGCGCGAACCCGCAGATCGACTGGGACGTACTGCTCACCGCTAGCTGCGCAAGCCTCGTCGTCGCACGACGCATTAACGCCCGCCTTGAGGAGATCGCTGGCGGACAGCACTGGCTAGAAGGCGAAGCCTTTACCCTTGCCGATGTCGCGATGGCGCCTTTTGCCGAGCGCATCGCAAATCTTGGCTGCGGATTTTTCTGGGATGGACTCGATGCCGGCGCGGCGTGGTCGCACCGGCTGCTGTCGCGACCGAGCATACATTCGACACGCCCGCCGCAGGCCTTTCGTCTACGCACTCCCGACGACGCAACGATAAGCGAACTGCGCATGCGCCTCGCGGCGCGCGTATCGGAGTAAGCAGCGAACCCACACTAACCCCTGCGAGAAGGAAGTATCCATGTCCAGCCATCACATAAAGGAAGTACCCATGTCCAACCGTCTCATTAGGCTCTTGCTCATCACACTGCTATCGACTTGGATGGCATCGGCCGCTGCGCAGAGTTGGCCATCGCGACCCATCACGCTGGTGGCGCCGTCCTCACCGGGCAGCACGCCCGATACGGTGGCGCGAATCCTGGCGCAAAAACTCGGCGAGCAACTGGGCCAGCCGGTGGTGGTACAAAACCGTGCAGGGGCCAGCGGCAACATCGGTTCTGAATTAGTCGCCAACGCGCCACCCGACGGTTACACCCTGCTGCTTGGCTCCATCACCAACACGGTAAATCCGCACATGACGAAAGGCCTGCGATTCACGCTGGACGACCTTGCGCCGGTTTCCTCGGTGGCGGCGGCACCCGACATCCTGACTGTCAATCCGGCCGTGCCGGTGAGCAATGTGCAGGAACTGATTGGATGGCTCAGAAGTAAACCCGGCACCGCTGTCGCCATCCCCGGTTTCGGCAGCACACCGCACCTATCGGCCGTGATCCTGCAGTCCATGACCGGCATAAAGCTCAATATTGTTCCCTACAGTGGCGGCGGCGCGGTATTGCAGGGCTTGCTCGGCAATCAGGTCCCCGGGGCATTCGTCACTTCGTTGGCGGTGATCCCGCAGCTACGTGCCAACCAGTTGCGCGGCCTCGGCGTCCCCAGCGCCAAACGCCTCGCCAGCATGCCGGAATTGCCGACCCTCGCCGAGCAGGGACTGCCCGGCTTTGACGTCGTTGCATGGTTCGGCGTGTTTGCACCGGCCAAGACACCCAAGGCCATCATTGACCGCTTGTCTGACGAAACTCGTAAGGCCCTCGCCTCAGCCGAAGTGCGAAAGCGCCTCAACGACCTTGGCGCAGACTCGCTGGGGAGTTCACCCGAGGATTTTGGCACCTTTGTCAAAGCCGAGTATTCCAGGTGGGGCAAGGTCGTCACCGAAAACGGTATCAAGGCTGAATAGGTGATCAGACGGAATGCCGTTCCTGAACGGCGGCAGTGTGCAGCAGGCTCAAACGTCAGTTGCACGAACACCCGAGGCCAGCAGTGCGGCCGGAGCGCATCCACCTATGGAGGGAGCATCCTGGCCCCACGTGACCGGCTCGCTGCGGGTGTATGGTGTGGCCGAGACCCCTGGTCACCGCGCTGGGTGCGGGCGCGGCCTCTCTGGCCCTCTGCCAGGTGGTGCGGGTGGGCATCGATGCATGGGGACTGCAACTGCGCTACTGGCACTGGCACTGGCGCTGCGACTGGAAGTAGCGCAAACGCAGTGCCACGATCGCATCCTCTCAGTCGGGTGCGACACTGCAGCTTACGTCCCCCAGCCCCTCGATGCACACCTGCAGCCTCACACCGGGCCGCAGCACCATGGGATCTGTGGCGGCGCCCGCGAGGAGAATAGTGCCTTCCCGCACGGGCTGGCCTGCTTCTTCCGCCAGCAGCAGGGTTGCGCGCAACGCCAGTAGCGGATGCCCCAGGATCGCATCCGACCGACCCGAAGCCACAAAAGCATCGTCAAAGCGCACCTCCACTGCCAGTGCTCCCAGTTCCTGACCCGGCCAGATAGCGCGCGACGTGGTGGCGCTCCAGGATCGTGGCCACCTGCAGATCGATTTCGGCGGCACCACGTAATTGAGGCCTTGGCGCCGGCCCGACGCAGGCGAAGGTCCTGGAGTTCCTCGGTGGCCGCGGCGATGTTGCGCCGCCGGCGGGCCTCCTGGCGCAGCGCGAGCAAAGTGCTCCACACCCAGACCACGGGCCAGCTCTCGGCTAAGGGCAGCGCCGCAAGCCAGACGAACCAGCGATCTCGCGGGGCACTGGCGCGACGCGCGTGGGGGCGGTCCCATACATTGACCCAATCGGGGGTGTGGGTCTGGATCCAGGCGCGGAACTCCTGATCCTCCAGCCGATTGCGCGGCAGCACAGTGACGAAGCGCCCGTCCGCGCGATCGATGAAATCCATGTTCTCGCGCGAGCACAGCTTGCTGTCGGCGACGTACAGCAAATCGGCGCGCCCGGCCAACGCACGCAGCGCGCTCCAGGTCTGGATGTGGGTGCGCGAGTCGCTGGTGTTGCCGTCGGCGCAGCGAAAGGCCACAGGCACGATGCCGTCGGCGCTCATCGTGAGGATGAGCATCAGCTGTTTAAGGTCGGGGCGATGGTCTTTCGAGAATCCGAAGGTGATCGCCGGTGCGCTGCGCTGGCGGATCGATCGGCCCGAGGCGGGGCTGTACCTGCCGCAATGCTCATCGAGAAACGCGCGCGCCTTATTGGGTTCAAATGCGTCGGCCGACCTGCGGAAAGTAAGGCCAGCTGATTGTCTTCGTGGACGAGTCTGGCATCAGCGAGCGCCCCACGCGTGTGCGTACATGGGCGCCCAATGGGCAGACGCTAGTCATCCAGTTTCACTTCAACTGGAATCACGTCCCGGTCATCGCGGGAATCACGCGCACCAACTGCATGTTCCGACTGCACGATGGAAGCATCAAGAAGGAGGAGGTCGTCGATTTACTCTAAGCTTTGAAGGCCCATCTCAGGCAAGCGCTGCTCGTGATCTGGGATGGATTGAAAGCGCATCGAAGTCGCCTCGCGCGCGACAAACTGGATACGCTGAACGGACACATCCAGATCGCCATTCTTCGTCCCTACGCCCCCGATCTGAATCCTGTTGAATACCCGTGGGCTTGGCTCAAGCGGCACGCACTGGCGAACCACTGCCCGAACAACCTGGGCGAGTTGCATGCCACCGCACGCAACAAACTCAAGAGCGCTCAAAAGCGTACGTCCATCATCGCCACTCGCTGGATGCAGGCTCCGCTCTGGTGATGTCATGAATTATGAGAATCTCAATAATCGATAGACCGAGGCGTCAGTCAACGTGATGCGCACGTAGCGGGTCCAAATCATGGGGCCAATGCATCGCTTTTCACAATCCGGACAGATCAGTTGTTATGAACCGGACAACTCGGTTGCTGCCGACACAGGCCCGAGAATTCACTTGACATTGCCGGTGTGGAGCGAGACATTATTGACACCTAAATAAATTACAAGTAATGTAATGCTATGAAAATTGCAGTACTCGGTGGTGGGCATGGTTGTTACGCGGCGGCGGCCGATTTGTCCGAAGCTGGCCACGAGGTGCGTCTGTGGCGGCGCGATGCAGATGCGTTACAGGCCGTGCGCGATGGCCTCGCGATCACGCTGAAGGACGCTCGCGGAGCACGCGAGGTGCCGATATCCCTTGCGACGCCCGCCATCGCAGAGGCACTGCGTGGCGCGGCATTGATCGTGATTCCGTCTCCGGCAGTGGCCCAGGAAGACATTGCCCGTCTCATGGCACCGCACCTGGTCGATGGTCAGGTGGTGTTCCTGCCGCCAGGCTCCTTCGGCAGCTTCGTGATGGCGCGCCTGGTTCGACAGTTGGGCGGGCGAGCCGACGTTGCCTGGGCCGAGACCGGCACCTTGCCCTATCTGGCGCGCAAACACGGTGTGCGCGAGGTGAACATCACCGTTCGCGCGATCCACCTGCCAACGGGTGTCTACCCGGCACGCATGGAGCAAGCGGCACTGGAGGTCATCGGCCAGGCTTATCCGAGTGTGCATGGCTGTGGCGATGCCTTGTCGGGTGCGTTGATGAACGCGGGGCCCATCATTCACCCACCGTTGATGGTCATGAATGCCGCGCCGCTGCAGCATTTTGAACGCTGGGACATCCACAACGAGGGGACCCAGCGCGCGGTGCGCGACGTTACCGACAGACTCGACCTGGAGCGTATCGCAGTGCGCGAGGCCTTGGGTTACGGCGCCCCGCATTACCCACTGGCGGACCACTACAACAACGATCGCTGGATGTACGGCGATGCGCATAAGCAGCTTGTGAAGTCGGGCGACTGGCGCGAGCACATCGACCTGTATTCGCACCGCTACATTACCGAAGACACCGAGCTTGGTTTGGCATTTCTCGCGTCGGCCGCGCGTTTCGCACGGGTGGATGCGCCAATCGCGCACGGGCTGCTGGCCATTGTCGGCGGCTTTCTGGGGCGTGATCTGCGTCAGGGACCGCGCAGCTTCGAAACAATGGGGCTGGGCGGTCTGAGCCAAGCCGATTTGACACGTATGTTGCATGATGGCGAATGATCCTGTCGCACGTTTTGCAGCGGTCGGTGCAGGGCGCATGGGGCGTGGTATCGCGATCGCATTTGCGTATGCAGGCCATCGCATTTCTCTGATCGATCTTCGAGCGCGCAGCGACAAAGCCTGGGAAACCCTTCGCGTCGAAGCCCGTGCCGAAATTGAAGCGAGCCTGTCGGGACTGGTCCAACTGGGCGTCCTTGATCAGGCGCAGGTGGCCAGCATCGCCGCCCGGGTTGATCTGGTGCGCGCCGATGAGGCCGCCAGCGCCTTGGGCGCGGCGAATCTGGTGTTCGAGGGCGTTTCGGAAACGCTTCAAGCCAAGCGCGAAGCCTTTGATCAGATCAACCGGTTCTGCCGCGACGATGCCATCCTGACCTCAACCACGAGCAGCATTCTGGTGACACATATCGCCGCTTTTGTGCACAAGCCCGAGCGTTTCCTGAACATGCATTGGCTCAACCCTGCCTATGTGATTCCGGTTGTTGAGCTCAGTTGCCATCCCGGTACCAGCGCCGCCGTGTTGGCGAAAACCCGGCTGCTGATGGAGCGGATCGGCAAGTTGCCGGTAGTCTGTGGCGCCACACCCGGCTACATCGTGCCGCGCCTGCAGGCACTGGTGATGAATGAGGCTGCCAGGATGATCGAGGAAGGCGCCGCAACTGCTGAGGAAATCGACAAGGCCACGCGTTATGGCATGGGACTGCGTTTTGCCGCTCTAGGCGTGGTGGAGTTCATCGACTTTGGCGGCTGCGACATCCTGCACCATGCCAGTCGCGAAATGGCCACCAGTATCGATACCGCGCGTTATACCGCGCCAGCGATCATCGACACGATGGTTGCCGAGGGGCGCCTCGGTCTGAAGAGCGGCAGCGGCTTTTACGACTACACGGGCCGCGACGTGGCAGCTTATCGGCGTGACGCGCTGGCCCGTACGCTGGCCATGCTCCAACATGCCGGAATGTGGCGAGCACCGGCCGTGCGCGAGCACGAGGATTCTTAACGGACCAACAGCGTGGTTCAATCCTGCGCGGCTGCCGTGCCCTCCAAAGAGTCGATGTCGGGCAGAGGGTTCGTGTGCAGCGCGATCAGCTGGCGCAGGGTGTTCTTGAGCTCTTCGGAGCGCACCACGCCAAAGGGTTCCATCACACGCATTTCATGTTCATGCGCAAGGCCCATCAAATGCTTCACCATGTGTACTCCGCTGTCCGTGATGCGCACCAGCGTGATGCGCCGGTCACTGTCATGGGGCGTGCGCTTGACGCGCCCATTGGATTCCATGCGATCGAGCAGCCGGGTTACGGTGGGCTGCTTCGTCACCGTGACCTGGGCCAGTTGCCCGATGCTCATCGGCGTGCCGCCAGCCAGCGTGGCCATGACGCGCCACTCCGTCACCGAAAACCCATGCCTGCGCGCTACCACATGGAACTCCGCAGAGATCAGTTCGCTGGCCTGGGCCAACAATGCTGGCAGATAGTCATTGACGAAAAGCGGCGCATCAGACGGGTCCTCGAACGCCTCGCCCGCCATGCCGGCAGATGACATGGAGATTGCGTCATCAGGGTTTTTCATGATTGTGGATACATTTAGACGTGAATAATATTCGGTTATACGTTATCGTCAACGTATTCGACCGCGGCAAACAAGGTGCCTGGACGGATTTCCGTTCTGCTCGCGCATGCGCACATCGATACAGTGATCTGAAGGAGTGATCGGCCAATGACATCCTACCGTGACAACCCCGACGCCGTTCGCGCGTTGGTCCGGGCCGATCGCGTGCACCGCGACCTTTATATCGACCTCGATCTGTTCGCGCTCGAGCAGGAGCACTTCTTCGCCAACACCTGGAATTACGCCGGCCACGAAAGCCAGCTTCCCAAGCCCGGCGACTGGCTGAGCAACGACATCGCGGGCCGTCCACTCATCGTCGTGCGCCACGACGATGGCACGGTTCGCGCCATGATGAACCGCTGCGCGCACAAGGGCTCTCGCCTCGTCAGCGCAACGTGCGGAAACACCGGCAAGTTCTTTCGCTGCCCCTACCATGCGTGGGCGTTCAAGACCGATGGATCGCTGCTAGCCATTCCCCTCAAGAAGGGGTATGACGGCACAAACCTGCATGCATGCGAGTCGGCCAAGGGGCTAACGACGGTAGCCAATGTCCGCAGTTACCGGGGCTTCATCTTCGTGAAGATCACCGATGCCGGCCTGTCGTTCGAAGACTATTTCGGCGACTCGTTGAGTTCGATTGACAACATGGCCGACCGCTCGCCGGAAGGCGAGCTCGAAATTGCTGGCGGTTGCCTGCGCTTCATGCACCAGTGCAACTGGAAGATTTTCGTCGAGAACCTCAACGACACGATGCACCCCATGGTGGCGCATGAATCGTCCGCCGGCACGGCCAAGCGGATGTGGGCCGGCAAACCCGCCGACGAACCCAAACCGATGGCGATCGAACAGTTCGCGCCCTTCATGTCCGGCTACGACTTCTTCGAAGACATGGGTGTGCGGACCTACGATAACGGGCACAGTTTCACGGGCGTGAATTTCAGCATCCATAGTGCCTATAAGGCGATTCCGGCTTACGACGATGCGATGAAGGCGCGTTACGGAGAAGAGCGCACGGCGCAGATCCTCGGGATGGCTCGGCACAACACCGTGTATTACCCCAACCTCACCATCAAGGGGGCGATTCAGACCATCCGCGTCGTCAAGCCGATCGCGGTCGACAAGACGCTGGTCGAGAGCTGGACCTTCCGGCTCAAGGGCGCACCGCCAGAATTGTTGCAGCGCACCACCATGTACAACCGGCTGATTAACTCCCCGTTCTCGGTTGTCGGCCACGATGATCTTCACGTCTATCGCGGCATTCAGGCAGGCCTGCATGCCAGCGGAAATGAGTGGGTCAGCCTGCATCGCAACTACGATCCGGCAGAAACCCGAGGCGGCGAAATCACGACCGGTGGCACGAACGAGCTGCCCATACGCAACCAATACCGCAGTTGGGTTCGCCACATGACGGAGACGATGTGATGCAGGTCACCCCGGAGCAACTTGTCGATTTCGTAGTTCGTGAATGCCGACTGCTCGACGCCAAGCGCTTCGAGGAATGGAACGCTCTTTTCACCGACGATGCCTTTTACTGGATTCCACTGGTGCCCGATCAGGAAGACGGCGTTAACCATACCTCGCATCTGTATGAAGACAAGTTGTTGCGGGACCTGCGCATCGAGCGACTCAAGAGTCCGCGCGCGTTCTCGCAGATGCCGCCCAGTCGCTGCCACCACCTGCTGCAAATGCCGACGGTTGAAGTCTTCGCGCAAGAGGACAACCGGTTTGTCCTGCGGACCGAGTTCCATTACACCGAATCGCAGGGCGACGAGTTGCAGTTCTACGTCGGAACCTTCTTTCACCACCTCACGGTGCACGGCGGCAACTTGCGAATGACGCTCAAACGCGTGAACCTGATCAACTGCGACGCCGCCTTGCTTGCGGTGCAGTTGTTCATCTAGGCAAATCTAGGCAGGTAATGCGAAGTACTGTTCACGATCTGTTTGTCGCCACTGCGGCCCGGACGCCGGTGGCGGAATTCCTGTTCACGGAATCCGTCACGGCTGGCGTCTATGGCACTGCGCCCGGCGCGACGACCTGGGCCCAGGCCGCCACGCAGATCGAGCGTCTGCGCATGGCCTATTCCGACGCCGGATATGGACACGGGCACCGTGTCGGACTCTTGCTCGATAACCGGCCGGATTTCCTGTGGCACTGGTTTGCACTCAATGCAATGGGTGTGAGCGTGGTTCCCATCAACGCCGATATGCGTTCGGCCGAACTGGAGTACCTGATCGGCCACAGCGAGATGGGTCTTGCCGTGACACTGCCCGGCCGGGAGGGCGATCTGCGTGCCGCCGCGGCACGCGCCGGCATTGCCTTTGACACCATGCTGGCCGACGCCGATGTGCCGCGCGCCAGGACATTGCCACCGAGGGCAGACAAGCCTGTCGGGCCGGATACTGAATGCGCCTTGCTCTATACGTCGGGCACGACCGGTCGGCCCAAGGGCTGCATGCTGAGCAACTCCTATTTCCTGTGGGCTGGCGAATGGTATGCGGCACTCGATGGCGTGTGCAGCGTCGGTCGCGATACCGAGCGCGTGATGACGCCGCTGCCGCTGAGCCACATGAATGCCATGGCGTGCTCGACAATGGTGGTGCTTACAGCCGGTGGCTGCCTGGTGCAACTCGATCGATTCCATCCCCAGACCTGGTTACGCAGTGCGCGCGAGAGTCGCGCGACCATCGTGCATTACCTGGGCGTGATGCCGGCCATGTTGTTGGCTGCAGCGCCAGCGCTTTCCGACTGCGAGCATGCGATCCGCTGGGGGTTCGGCGCCGGTGTCGATCGCAAGAACCATGCACCATTCGAGGCACGCTTCGGATTTCCATTGGTCGAGGCGTGGGCCATGACCGAGACTGGTGTGGCAGCATGCATCATGGCCAACCGCGAGCCGCGCCTCGTCGGAACGAGTTGTTTCGGGCGACAGGAAAGTTTCGTCGATATCCGGCTGATCGATGACCAGGGACAGGACGCCGGAGTCGATGCGCCGGGCGAGTTGCTGGTCCGCTCATCGGGCGGCGATCCCAGGCGCCATTTCTTCTCGGGCTACCTGAAAGACATTGACGCCACGCGCGAGGCCTGGGCCGACGGCTGGTTTCATACCGGCGACCTGGTACGCCGTGACGGTGACGGTAACTTCTTCTTCGTCGATCGCAAGAAGAACGTGATCCGGCGCAGTGGCGAGAATATCTCGGCCGTCGAAGTCGAGAGCGTTCTGAACCAGCATCCGTTGGTCAAAAGCTCGGCCGTGGCCGCAGTACCCGATACCGTGCGAGGCGACGAGGTGCTCGCCTGCATCGTGCTACGCGAGGCGGCTGATCCGGCGATGCGTGCGCGGATCGCGGCCGACATCGTGCGGCACGCGCTCGACCAACTCGCCTATTACAAAGCGCCGGGATACGTGGCCTTCGTCGATGCGCTTCCCCTGACGCCGTCCCAGAAGATCCAGCGTGGGCAGTTGCGCGATATGGCGCGGACACTGCCAAGCCAGGCGCAGTGCGTGGACACGCGCGCCATGAAGAAGAGGCAGGTATGAGCCGTCCCACC
>Ga0105048_10019129_pt1 | contig 10507 bp, 9 predicted proteins | sample MAT05_FD_78382 | JGI IMG/M metagenome (GOLD analysis project Ga0105048, IMG submission 78382) | Freshwater microbial communities from Lake Fryxell liftoff mats and glacier meltwater in Antarctica - MAT-05 | ecosystem: Environmental > Aquatic > Freshwater > Ice > Liftoff microbial mat | place...
GCTGGCATGACCTTGTACGGTCTGCTGTACGTAGTGGCCCACGACGGCCTGGTGCACCGCCGGTGGGCCCTGCCCTTCAATCCGCGCCGGGGCTATCTGAAGCGGCTGTTGCAGGCGCACCGTTTGCATCACGCCGTTGACAGCCGCACCGGCGCGGTTTCATTCGGCTTTCTGTATGCCCCTTCACCGCATCGATTGAAGCGTCAATTGCAAGCATTGCGAAAGAAAGAAACCAGCGCAGACTGATCGCGCTGACCAGATGAGCGCGCGCGTAGCTGCGACTGAGTGGCGTTCGCGGCGTTTGCGGCGTTCGCGGCGTTCGCGGCGTTCAACACATTACTGGGGTCTGCCTGTATCGGGTGTGCGGCTGCCGCCCCCTGTGCTGCCTGCACTGTCCTTTTTGGGCCAAAAGCTCAAAGCCCTGGTGGCAAGTGCCACCCCTGCGCCGCGCGCAGTCAGCCTCCCCTTCTCGAACGATGAAGTGCGTGTCCGCACGTCCCAGGCTCTGGCACCCCGCTGTTTGACCTTGCGGCCTATGGCCCGGTATATGTCGCGGGCTGTGGCCACCGACCAGGCGTTGCGCAATGGCAGCGCTCCAATGCCGCGCAACGCCGAGGCGTAATACGGTTCAGCGGCATCCACCAGGCGCGCTGCCACTGTGGCCAACGCTTCCCGAGATTCAGGTACGTGCAATGACTCGGGCGCGACCCCAGCCTCTTCCAGCCACGCAGCCGGAAGGTAGACGCGGCCGACTGCGGCATCATCGATGACATCGCGGGCAATGTTGCTGAGCTGAAACGCGATGCCGAGGTCGCGCGCGCCTGCGAGCACGGCCTCTCCGCGGGCGCCCATGACGCGCCCCATCATCAATCCGACAACGCCGGCGACCCTGTGGCAGTAGACCAGCGTGTCTTCCAGTGACTGGTAGCGAATCTGCTCGACGTCCATGCGAAAGCCAGCAAGATGTTCCTGCAGCAGTTCCGTGGGCAACTGGTGGCGTTGCACGACTTCGGCAAGGCCAATGAAGACGGGGTCCATGCTGGGGCGGCCTTCGCACGCCATCTTGGTTGCGTGTTCCAGAAGGCCCAACTTCTCGATGTCGTCGCAGCTGCCAGCTGCATCGACATCTGCGCATGCATGCGTGCGGTGACCCAGATGTTGCCCGTCGATCGTGTCGTCGCAGTGGCGGCACCACGCATAGAGCATCACGGTGCTTTCCCGCGTTGAAGCGTCGAGCAAACGGACGGCGGCGGTAAAGCTGCTGGACCCGGCCGCCATGGCCTGCGCGCCCCCCACCCCGGCCTTGAAGCGTTGCACTTCCCCCTGCTCCGTCCGCTGCCCTGTCGGCTGCCCGGTGCACTGCGACGGGACCACCGCGCGCTGAGTCATGCCGCGTCCTCCAGCATCAGCGAGGCCGTTGCCTTGGCCGAGCCGATCACGCCGGGCACGCCAGCGCCTGGGTGCGTACCCGCGCCAGTCAGGTACAGGTTCGAAACCACGGCGTCGCGGTTGTGAGGCCGGAACCAGGCACTTTGCGTCAGCACGGGCTCGAGCGAGAAGGCCGATCCGAGATGCGCGCCGAGCTCGTCGCGGAAATCGCTGGGGGTGAAGATGCGGCTCGTCACCAGGTCTTGGCGCAGGTTGGGGATATAGCGCTTTTCAAGGTAGTCGAACACCCGTTCGCGGTAGAGCGGACCTTCCACGGTCCAATCGACAGAAGCGTGGCCCAGGTGCGGCACTGGTGCCAGCACATAGTGGCTGCCGCAGCCGGGCGGCGCGAGCGAAGGGTCGGTTGCGCACGGTGAGTGCAGATACAGCGCAAAGTCTTCGGGCAACGGACCCGCAAAGATTTCGTTGATCAAGTCGCGGTAGCGGGCGCCGAAGCACACCGTGTGGTGTTGCAGGTGCGTGTGACGCTTTCGCAAGCCAAAGTGAATGACGATCAGCGACATGCTGAAGCGCTTTCTCTTGAGCTTGTGCGCCTGTGCGACGCCGCGGGCCTCATGCCCCAGAAGCCGGTCGTAGGTGTGAACAACGTCTGCGTTCGAAGCCACGCGGTCGGCCAGCAACTGCTCGCCGTCCTGCAGCGTGACGCCCGTGGCGCGCCCTTCGGACAGTTCGATGCGTTCGACTTTGGCGTTCAGCCGCACGATGCCCCCCAGGTCGGTGAAAAGCCGCACCAGGGCCGACACCAGCGCGCCCGTTCCGCCTCGGGGGAACCAGACCCCCCAGCGCCTTTCCAGCGCGTGGATCAGCGCATAGATGGACGAAGTCTCGAACGGGTTTCCTCCCACCAGCAGCGAGTGAAACGAGAACACCTGTCGCAATTCTTCGTTTCGAATGAACTTCGACACCATGTCGTAGACGCTGCGCCAGGCCTGCAGCTTGGCCAATTGCGGGCCGGCCTGTACCATGCTTCGAAAACTCAAGAAGGGCACGCTGCCCAGCTTCACATAGCCTTCGTCGAAGACCGCTTTCGAATACGCCAGAAAGCGCTGGTAACCGGCCACATCGGCTGGGTCTCGCAAGCGAATCTGCGCGTCCAGCGCGCCCTGTTCGTTGGCGTAGTCGAAATGCGACCCGTCTTCCCAGCAAAGCCTGTAGAAAGGGGTTACGGGCAGCAGTTCGATGTAGTCCTCCAGGCGCCTGCCGGCCACGGTAAACAGCTCTTCCAGGGAAGAGGGGTCGGTCATGACGGTGGGGCCGGCATCGAAGGTGAAGCCGTCTTGCTGATAGACATAAGCCCTTCCGCCCGGCTTGTCGCGGCCTTCCAGCAAGGTGGTTTGTATGCCGGCCGCCTGCAACCGAATCGCCAGCGCAATGCCGCCAAAACCGGCACCGATGACGATGGCGGTGCTGCCACCGTTGATCTGTGAAGCAGCATGGCTCATGGCGCATTCCCTCGCGCCATGAGCGCATCGCGTGTCGTCAGCGCGGCGCGCACGCCGGCCCAGAACGGCACCGGCGGCTTGCCGGACACGATGCGCAGCTTGTCGTCGGCCCGCAGGCGCGCCCCATAGAAGCGCACGATCAGCGGTTCGCGCAAGCGATAGAAGCGCTGCATGACCTTCCAGCGCAGGGGCGGCGTTGCGGCCAGAAACAACATGCGGTTGAGCAGGCGAAAGAAGCCGCGTGCACGCCATCGCGCGATGGCGTAGTGCCGTACGCTCTGGAACAGCGCTTCGCTCGACAGGTCGGGCAGGCCTGCCACCATGTCTGCCATCGCCACCGCGTCAGGCAGAGAATAGCCGGTGGTGGGATGGAAAAGGCCTGCCGACATGCCCGACTGCGGCACCCCTTTCTTGTCGCGCCAGAAAGCGTGCGGGTCGCCGGCCAGGATGATCGGCAGCACGCCGTTTTCCTCGCGGATCACTTCGGCAATCTGCCAGCCCTGAGCGCTGGCGTAGTCGGCAATGTGGCCGCGCAGCTTCTCTGTATCGACCTGGTCGCCGTTGGCGTAGAAGGTGTCTTCTATCAGCAAGGTCGTCGCCGACAGCGGCAGCACGTACACGAAGCGGTAGCCGTCGAACTGGCGCACGCTGGCGTCCATCAGGATGGGCGCGTTCAGGCCATGTGGCGCAGCCAGCCGTACTTCCTGGCCCAGAAACTTCTGGAAGCCCAGGCACAGGTGGGGGCTGGACCGCACGCCGCGCCCGTCGATGACGGCATGCGCCCGAAGCACGCGGCCATCAGCCAACGTCACCTGCTGAGGCTCGACCCGATCGACGTCGACACCCATCAGTGCCCGATGACCCAACTCTGCAGACAGAACCGCATGAAAACGCTCTGACGTGGTGCTGGCATAGCCGCCAGACAGCCGCCGCCGGTGGGCAGGAAAGATGACCTCGTGTGCCGACCATTCGTGCGTGATCAGCGGCGCCATCCACGCCCGCTGTGCGGCTGTCACATCCGTGGTGTGAAACGACCAAGTGTGGTTGCCGCCCAGTCGGGTGTCGCGTTCCAGCACCAGCAGCCGGCATTGCGGCTGGGTCATGCGCAAGCGCCAGGCAATCAGCCCGTTCGCGAGTCCTCCGCCGACCAGGATGAGGTCGGCGTCCACTTCGTTGCTGGGCCCGGGGTCAAGTGGCATAGGTGGCTTTCTCGGCTACGGTTTGTGACGTACGCAGGCGTTGAGGCAAACACAGTGCCTTCTCGATGGCATCCACGGCGGCGCGCGTGCCGCCAGCGGCAGCCACCGACGCACTGAGCACCGCCGCACGGTCGCGGAACGTTGGTTCGCCCAGCAGACGCTGCAAGGCTCGCGCAATCGATGCCGAAGTTGCAAACGCCGGCAGCATGCTCAGCCCGACGCCTGCGTGCACGGCGCGGGCCGCCACACCCGGCTGGTCGAATGCAATCGGCAACGCCAGCACGGGTGTGCCGGCTTCCAGAGCATCCAGCACGGTGTTGAGGCCCGCATGCGTGACGCACACATCGGCCCGAGCAAGGGCCGCACGCTGCGGCGCGAAGTCGGTAACCCATGTGGCGCCAGCGCGTTCGAGCGCGTTGCACTGCGCTTTGTTCAAGCGCGCGCAGTGCGCTATCAACAAGCGCGCATCTATGGCACGACAAGCCAGCGCAATGCGCTTGAAGAGCCCGAAGCGCCAACCTTGCAACGTGCCCAGAGACGCAAACACGAACGGCTTCGAATCGCGCTGCGCCAGGCAGCACAGACCGTCTGCCAGATCATCGGGGTGCTGCTGCCGCAAGGGGCCCACATGCCGAAGCTGCCGCGGCGCCTGTGCGCGCGGAAAATCGAATTCGGCAGTCGTCTGGCTCAGCTGAAGCCAGGGTGAAAGGCCATCGACGAGCGACGTGCGCGAACGGGCGCCCAGCATGGCACAAAGTTTCTTCATCCTTGCGGCGTGCGGGCCCATCAGCCAGTCGTAAATTCGCTCGCTCACGGCGTTGCGGTGCAGCGCGCGTGTGTCTGTTGCCAGCCCCCAGTGCATGACCGGCAGCGGAACAGACGGCTCGCGCGCCAATGGCAACGCGCAGGCCACGGAGATCCATGGCAGACCGAGTGCATCGCCGAGCAAAGCGCCAGCCGCTTCCATCTCGTCCACGATCAGCACGTCTGCGCAGATTTGCCGCAAGATTTGCCGCCCTTCGTCGCAGAGCGTCTCGCTGTGGTCGCCCATGTCTTGAATCACGCGGCGCAGGCCCCAGGGGCTACTTGGGCGGGCCGCGCGGTTCACCATGCTTTGCGTCCAATCTGTCGGCCAGCGCGTGCGCCCGACTTCGCAGCGTCTTATTCGCTGGTCAACGATCTGCCGCAGCACCCCCGCTGGCCCCACCCACGAAACGGAGTGACCGCGGTCGATCAAGGCACAGGCAAGTGCTTCATGCGCCCGCACATGGCTCGGAAAAGGCACAGAGATGATGGCGAAATGAACCATGGACTGCTGGGGACCCGCCTGTAGAAATGCCAGACGAACCCCCGGAAGGCGCGCCGTTTGCTGGGAATGGCAAATGGAATACCCGTCCAATGCCACCCTAGACGCCACACGCAGGGTGTGCGCTGGATTCAGCAGCGATCTTCCTGTCTCCAGAGAGCTTGCCGCCATGTTCGACATCGTGGAGGCGCGTCTGCAGGCCTTGTTGCCTTTACCGCGTGACGCGAACGACAGCGTGACACTGGCATTGCGCGCAGCCGTGCTGTCGCCGGGCAAACGCGTTCGACCTTTGCTGATGCTGGCTGCAGTGCGCTCGTTGCGGCTGGACCCGCTGCCGTTTGCCGACGTGGCATGCACTCTCGAACTCGTGCATGCAGCGTCGTTGGCCCTGGACGACCTGCCCTGCATGGATCACGCCATCACGCGGCGCGGGCGGCCCGCCTTGCACCGCGAGTTCGGGGAAGACGTCGCGGTGCTGGCTGCCATTGCACTGCTCAGTCTGGCCTATCGCATCGTTGCCGCGTCACCTGCGCTCTCGCCGTCGACACGCGCAGGCATGGTCGTTGCGCTGGCCGATGCTGTCGGCGTGCACGGACTGGTGCACGGGCAGTTGCGCGATCTGCATCCGGCGACCCAAGGCACGGACGCCGGTCGCGCAGTCGATACCAACCACCTCAAGACGGGTGCGCTGATAGGTGCCGCATTCAAATTCGCCGCATTCGCCGCTGACGCTGAAAGCGCGGTGGCTGATGAGTTGCAGGGTTGTGCCTGGCACCTGGGTCAAGCGTTCCAGTTGCTGGACGACTTGAAAGATCAGCAACTCGTGCCCTGTGAAGGCAAAGACCCGGGCCAGGATGCAGGCAAGCCCACCCTTCTGGCGCTACTGAAACCGACCGCAGCCAAAGTGGTTCTGGCCAATCACCTTCGCGCGCTGGATGAGCATTTCCATCGCACCTTCCAAGGCAACGACTGCTTGCCCACTCTCGTGCGGCAGATGTTCAGTGTCGTTGCGGAATGTCAGCCCGACGCGTCTACCAATGGAAGAAAACGCGCATGAACGCAAGCAGCCGCGTCTGCAGCAGCGCCGGTAGCAGCGCCTGTAGCAACATCACGCGAAGCGGCGGCTCGGGCCGCAGCGACGCCCCTGCGCCGCGCCCTGAGCCGCAACGGAAATGGCTCTGCTGGTTGCTTGGCAGCACGGTGCTGGCGACGTTGTTGTGGTCAGGCATTGCGCCCTACGACCGAATCACCTGGATGATGGAAGTTGCGCCGGCAGTCGTGATCGGCCCGGTACTGCTGGCAACCGGACGTCACTATCCGCTGACCACGCTGCTGTATGTGCTGATCACCGTGCACCTGATCGGGCTGATTGTTGGCGGCGCTTACAGCTACTCGCGGGTTCCGCTGGGCTCCTGGATTCAAGAGACGTTCGAGCTGAGTCGCAATCCCTACGACCGCTTGGGCCACTTTATGCAGGGACTTGTTCCGGCACTTCTAGCGCGTGAGATCTTGCTGCAGCGCGGCTACCTGACCAGCAAATACATGGCAGGCTTTCTGGCGACCTGCGTGGCGATGGCGTTCAGCGCGGTGTATGAACTCGTCGAATGGGCCGCCGCGCTAGGCCTGGGCCAGGCCGCCGCTGATTTTCTGGGCATGCAAGGCGACGTGTGGGACGCGCAAGCCGACATGTTCATGGCCTTGCTGGGTTCGACCCTTGGGCTGCTGCTGTTGTCACGTTGGCAGGACTGGCAGCGCGCGCGGCTCAAGTGAAGCGGCCTGCGCATGCTGCAGGCCACGGTTTTGAGCGGTTCGGACCTGGAGACCAGAGGGACCGGATGAAGATGCCCAGCGTGCAGCAGGAGGGGTTCAGCGCCCGAGCCATGGCCTGGGCGCTGAACCGCGTGGAGCTGCCTGACATCACCTGCGAATGCCTCTGTCTTCAGGGGCTGAATGCGCGCAAACCTTTGCCAAGCCTGGCTGCCCTGAGTCTTGTCCAGCGCGGGCGGAAAAGCCAAGGTGCTTCAGGCATTCACGAGGCAGCGCCGCCCGTCCGTGGCGACACGAAGCGCGGCTCAGGGCCAGCGCACCGCCACCACGCGGGAGCCGGGCAAACGCAGCTGCGCGGCTTGCGGCGCAACAGCGCGCCATTCCGGCAGGCCCAGCGGCGTGGCCAGAGCCGCACGAGACAGCCCGGGGCCGAACGCCACCAGCTGCACCACGCGGCGCGGCACCTGTGGCGACGCGCTGAAGGCCGGGGCCAGGTCCTCGGGCAGCAGCGGGCTAGCGCTGCACACACCAGCCGCCTCGCTGAACTGCGCCGGCACCGCGTGCGTTCGGCCCACCGCAGCGCCCAAGCCGGGTACCCCACTGGCTTCGCGCATCGCGTCGAGCAGCGCCTGCGCCGCCTGTGCCGCAGCGGGTGCGCGATCCGACAGCTTGCTCCGAAGCCGCCGTTCGGCTTGCTCTTCGAACCTTCGCTGCGGTCTGCCAACTCTGCCAGGTCTTGAGCTCGGTGAGAGCCCATCCAATGGCGTGGCGTCGGAGCTCGGTGCCGCAGCGTACTGTTCCACCTACGGATTCGACATGCCGTCGTCGCCTATCGCTCTCGATCGCCCAGTCAGCGCGATTGGCCCGGCGTTCGGCAAGTTCAACGCGCCACCCGCACCAGCCGATGTGGCCAAGACGGCCATGCAACGAGGGGGACCGCATTGCGACCCCCGCGGATGCGGGGGGTGCGGACCCTGTGTCCGCGGGGGGTGACCAGCATGGATTGCCCGAAGATGCATCGCGGCTTACTGCCGTTGCCCGCGTCAGTCCCGCCGTCCAGCCTTCACACCTTTAGGAGAGCAGCCATGCAGTTTCCCCGCCTCGCCCGCCAAGCAATTGCCATGGCCGCGCTGGCCCTTTCCGCCGGCGGCGCCCATGCCGTCCCGCTCGTGGGCCTCACCACCCTCAACGGGTTGGCCCGCTTCGACACCGCCAACGTCGCTGTCTCAACCACCGTGGCGATCACGGGCCTGGCCGCCGGCGACCGCTTCGTCGGCATCGACCTGCGGCCCAGCAACAACCTGATCTACGGCATCACGCTGTCGAACCAGATCTACACGGTCAACGAGTTCACCGGCGCCGCCACCTTCGTGGCCGCGCTGTCGTCGCCGATTATCAACAGCGAGTTCCGCTACGGCATCGACTTCAATCCGGTCGCCGACTTCGGGGGTGCGGCTTCGCTGCGGCTGGTCAGCGACCGCGGCGGCAATTTCGCCATCAACGTCGCGGACGGCACGGTGGGCAACGCCGCCAATACGATCGAAAACGGCTTCACCGGCGTGGCGTACACCAACTCGATGGCGGGCGGCGGGGCGCCGGCTTCGACGGCGCTCTACTACATAAACTCGCTTGGCAGCACGCTGTCGGTCGCCACTTCCGCGTTTAACGCGCCGACGATCACGACTGTCGGGGCGTTGGGCATTTTCCTGTGCCGGCCACCTTCCGCAGACGGTTGTGGCTTTACCAGCCCCGTTGGCTTCGAGATCGCCAGCAACGGCGTCGCCTACGGCGCATTCAACTTTTTCGACAGCAACAACTCGCTGAATGCCGGCATCTACACGGTCAACCTGGCGACTGGCGCGGCCACCTCGATCGGCATGTTCAACGGTACCCTGTCGGGGCTGACCGTGTCCGCCGTGCCCCAGCCCGGCACCTACGCGCTGATGGTTGCGGGCCTGGCCGGCCTCGGCTTCGTCGCCCGGCGGCGGCGGGTCGGCACCGACCGCTGAGGCAGCGGCGGGGTCGGCCGCGGGCGCCGGCAACGGCGCCCGCCCGCCTTGCCGCTTCCCGAGCTAGCTCGCTGGGAGTCGGGCCGAGGGACCCGTAGAGTTGCGCCTTGTGGTTCAACAGGGCTTTGCTACGATATTGAGCAGCAAACTCGCGGCATTCAGCCGCCACTGGCCTCGGAATTGAGGCTAGTGGTGTCAGTTCATCACCTAGCGATTGGAAATGGTTTGCTGAACCTGCAGACGCTGATTGTTGGTACCCTCACTGGTGGAGATTGCACATATGCGACAGATGATCAGAATCCGGATGATCCCTCTCTGCGTACTCGCCTTCGCAACTGCTTGCCCTTCGGCGTTCGCTCAGGTGCCGGTTGACCAGCTTGCAGAGTTCTCCGGCAGCTTGCATGTGGCAGCCAGAGCATGCAACCTCTATTCGGAAGATCAACTCGCGAAGATGAAGCGAGAGGAATGGGCTTTGCACTTGAAGTCTGGAATGGACCTTTCAGGTTACGACAAGGCATTTTCCCGCGGTCAAGAAAAAGCCCGGACTGATTGGCGTTCCATGTCCCAAGTGGAGCGTACAGACGCTTGCAAGGAATGGATGGAACTCATGAAGCAACGTCCGACTGTCGGGGCAAAGCGGTGAATCGGCAGTTTGGACAGGCCGAGTGACTCACTGGTGGGGTCGATGTCGCGCGTCGACCGCCTCGGCAGGAAGCACGGTGTCAATGCAGCATGACGGGCACTGGTGGTTTCGTGTGGAACGAGCCAATCAGAATCGCTGGTCGTCATAGCGCCTGTGAGCACGTGGACAGGCTACCTGGGAACAATGACGGTGCACCAGCACGAACGATTGAGATGAATGTCGAAGGAAGCCGTTAGAAAGGGTGGGACGTTCGGTTGGGGGACGGATATTCTGCGAGGCAGCCAAGGCTACTGGCGGCAGACTTCTATGCGATGCACCGTTGTCGCGGAGTTTTATGCAATCAACCAGGGGTCTGCCCTTCGGGCGGGACTGCCAGCACGCAGCGGCGCCCGGAACTTGCCGTTCGCCATGTCGCCAGCCCGGCGGACTGCTTCCGCTGGGCGTCGGCGGCTCGACTCGACCCATTCCAGTCATCAAGCCTTGCAAATCGACGGCTCGAAAGCTGGCTCTCCAATTGTTTTAGTCCCCTTCTTCGCCGCAGAACTGGGCAGGCAACGAGGTCATGACGGTTCGTCGAGCCAGGGATTCAACAGCGGGACTCGCGCGAGCTTGTAGTCACCGGTATCGCGGGTCACGACCGTCAGCCCGTGTTGCAGGGCGGTTGCCGCGATGATCAGGTCGGGCTGCGAAAA
>Ga0105048_10019132_pt1 | contig 10506 bp, 11 predicted proteins | sample MAT05_FD_78382 | JGI IMG/M metagenome (GOLD analysis project Ga0105048, IMG submission 78382) | Freshwater microbial communities from Lake Fryxell liftoff mats and glacier meltwater in Antarctica - MAT-05 | ecosystem: Environmental > Aquatic > Freshwater > Ice > Liftoff microbial mat | place...
GAAACGCAGGTACCCCGAGGCAATCGCGGCGATGCGGCGTGCCGCCGCGTTGAGCGGCATTCGCGATTCGGCGCAGCTGGCGTATGTCTACGCCGTCAGCGGCGCGCGAGACGATGCCGCGCAGGTGTTGCAACTGTTGATTCGAAAACCGTCGAATCGGTATATCCCACCGTATCACGTTGCGATGGCGTACGCGGGGTTGGGAGACACCGACAGCGCCTTCCTCTGGCTTGATCGAGCCTATGCGGAGCGCGCGTCTTTCATGGGCGGGGTGAAGGTCGAACCCGGGTTTGCCACGCTGCACAATGACCCACGCTGGAGCGTGTTGTTGGCGCGGATGGGACTCAACCGCTCCGAGTAGCAGGCGTGACGGCCAGCGCGAGGACGCGTGCGGAACGGCGATGGCGGGGGACGCTGCGCGCCCCGGCTCGCGGGTGCGGCTCCGCGTTTTGGGCAGCGGCGCAGCGGCGCGGGGCAACGGTGCGTCAGATCTGATCGATGACCAAAGCCGACGGTACATGGGCCCATCCGCGTCCGTCTCACCGGTGAGCTCCGCCGATACCACACTCGCTGTGTTTGGGAGGGGCGTCAGAAACCGTAGCGTGCCGCCTTCTCGGACTCCGTCCGGCAGTGGGCGGATGTCGCCTGGGCCCGGGCTGAACAGCAATTGCGCCCGAACGCCCGCCCCACGCGTGACGGGCACCGGCATGGCTAGACACAGCACCGACTGCCCCGCGCGCCACAGCCGCCCCCACTGCCACGTGGGCACGGGTACCAACACGCGCGATAGCCACATGTGCTCGTAAGGCCATGTCTCCGAAAACGGATGTCCCCGATTTGCTCGCGCCGTGAGCCAGTCCCGCGGGTCGGCGCTGATCGGGTCGGCCAGCACCGTGGCCTGAGGGATCGTCGCGGAGCGGCGCCGCGAATACTCCGCCGCCCCAGTGGGGCGCGCCGGAAGGTCGGCCCTGGGGTTGGCCGAGCTTCGGCTGCTATTCTCGGTACCCGAGTCCGCGACGATCAGCCGTTCTGGCCAGCCATAGCGCGTCACCAGTCCGTCTGATGTGTAAGGGGTTCTCGACAAACACCCTATGCCACCTGGAACAACCGTTATGCAATACCCTGGTGAGAAATGCGGGTTAGTGGGCTAGGAAAGTCGTGGCGCGTGTGGAATATTCTCACGCACGCGATTGCTGACCTGACGTTTTCCGGAGGAGCTTTGAGCCCAATGTTGTGTCAATTCAGGCGACACATGGTCGCGGCGGCTGCTTTCACGCTGATGACAGGATGCGGTGGCGACGGCTCCGTCGATCCGATCGGTAATGACGTAACGACGCTGACGTTGTCGATACCGACACTCAACGTGCCGAAGGGCAGCACCGGATCCGCAATTCTGACCATTGCACGCCGCGCAGGCTATACCGGATCAGTCACGTTGTCATCCGAAGGCACGCCTACGGGTGTCACCGTGACATTTTCTCCCGCATCGTTGAGCGGTTCGGCCACGCAGTCGACAATGACCGTCGACGTGACGCCAACCGCAACTGCGGGAACGTACACCGTCACCATTCGCGCGAAGGGCGCCGGCGCCGATAGCAAGACTGCAACACTGACCCTTGTGGTAACGACGCCGAGCATCGTGCTCTCTGCATCACCGACGGTGGTGCTGATTGTGGCGGGCCAGAGTGGCACACCGACAATCACGATTAGCCGAAGTGGGGGCTTTGCCGGAAACGTGAATTTCGCGGTAGAGGGAAATCCGGCCGGAGTTTCGGCGACGTTTGCACCGAACGGAACGGCAGGCAACTCCACTGTGATGACGATCAACACCACCACTGCTGCCGCACGCGGACCGGTAAACCTCACCGTGCGCGCAACCGGCACCGGCATTGCTGATGCGACAACAGTCGTTGCTGCACAAATCAACGATGCACCCGGCATTGGATTCACGCTCACCTCTGCAGCGCAGTCCATCGCGGCAGGCGCCAACGGCGCCAACACGCTGACGCTTGCCCGGCTCGGAGACTTCACTGGTGCAGTCACACTTTCGGTTGGAGGATTGCCGACGGGAGTGACGACGAACCTGCCGGCAACCATCGCCGCTGGAACGTCGAATGCTCCGTTCACGATCACGGTGCCATCCAGCAGCACACCGAATGTCTATCCTATCGTTATCACCGGAACCGGAACGGGTGGCATCACGGCCCAGACGACACTCACGCTCACCGTTACCGCTGCAGCCGGCGTCACTCTTGGCGCGACTCCCGCGACGGTAACCATTCCACAGAATGCGAGCGGCCAATCGACGATCACTGTGAACCGCACGGGTGGATTCGCGGGAACAGTGAATCTGACGATCACTGGTTTGCCCGCGGGCATTACACCGACATTCACGCCAGCGGCGCTACCGACCGGTGCGACGACATCACAGTTATCCCTTGCCGTTGGCGGGGCAGTTCAAGCGCAGACGTATAACGCACTAGTCCGCGCAAATGCGACCGGATTGTCGGAAGTTACGATTCCGTTGACGGTGACGGTGACTGCAACGGGCAGCGCAAACGCTGTCACATGGAGATTCTGTGAAACAGACGATACGCCTGTCTGGTTCGGCTATCGGGACGGCAACGGAGCATGGACGCGCGTCAACGTTGGCGCGAACAACACGTTCACCTTCGATATCAACGCGTCGACCGGCAGCGTCACGTACGTGCTGAGCGGCAACAGGAACACGTTCACGGCCAGCACGTTCTACCAGACCCGCGCAGAACTCATTGCCCTTGGAACGTCGGCATGCGCCAACGTCTTGGTTACACGGAACTTTACCGGCACGATCGTGGGGATTCCTCTTGACAGGACGGCGACAATTTCTGCCGGGCGCACAATAACCATCGTCAATGGGAACGGCCCATACAGCCTCATTGGCGCTCCAGGCGGGAGGTTCGACGTGATTGCTTCACGTAATACGGAAAACGTTCAGGAGAGGGCCATCCTCCGGCGCAATTTGAATCCGCCCGCCAATTCAGCACTTGCATTGCTGGACTTCGAAAGCGCCGACGCATTCGCGCTCGCCAACGCCCAGATCACCCTCCAGAATGGAAATGGCGAGCGGATGGCGCTCGGGACAGCATTTCTTACCAGCAATGGCAAGGCGGGTAATTTCTTCACTCCTTCCCTCCCGGCTGGCAACACCACTGCGACGATCACCGGCATTCCCGCAACGCACACTGCGGCAGGCGATTTACACAACCTGTCCGCTTTTACCCTTAGCTCGGACCGCGCCGTGTTCCGATATATGCGCGACATTACGAATCAGGCAATCGCGTTCGGTCCGGTGTTGACGTTGCCAACGATCTCAACGATCGCGACGACACCGTATGCCCGACTCCGCTCGTCCGGCACCTGGATGGCCGAGTATGCGACCGCTGGCACTGTTTCGTACGAACAGGATACACGCTTGTGGGAGGTATTCGTCTCTCGTGGATTCAATGCGGCAGGCACTTACCAGATCGATATACCCGATCTCTCCGGCGTGACGGGATTTCTTTCAAGCTGGGGCTTGCTCGCTGGAGCAACAACGACATGGACGGCGACGTTTAGCGATCTCGCAGCGAACTCGATCACTGATGGCGGTGGATTCAAGACGGCAGCGCGCACCGGCACCATCACTCCGTAAGACAATCACCGCACCAGCCAGCCTGTCGCAGTTGCCTCGGCAACTCCGGCAGGCTGGCTGGCTGCGTTTCGAAAGCGTGCGTGACGACGCAAGATCGTCGTCCAACGAATCGAAACTACCGCGTCTCTCCCGCCTTAAACGCGGCCACGCTTCCTGCTGAACGCGACCCGCTTTGACGTCACGCTCGGCGCTCAGCAATCGCAGAACACCATCTTCTTTGCCACGTACAAGATTGCGGAAGAGAACGCGCACGAGGTACGGAAGGAACCGGCTCATTTGGTACGCCCGCAACACATCGAGCGTGCACTCATGCTGCGGTACACGTAGATTTGGTAATTCCAGCTTCCCGAGGTTGTGTATGGCCGTCGAATTCACTGCGGTGTACCGAGAAGTACCTGAGGGGTTCATTGCCTTTGTCGAAGAGTTGCCTGGCGCCAATGCGCAAGGCTCGACCCTGGAGGAGGCGCGAACCAATTTGCGTGAGGCCGTGGTGCTTGTGATGGAGGCCAATCGCGCTATGGCCGAAGAAGATCTCGCGGGCGCCGCCGTGATTCGCGAACCCCTCCGCCTGAGCGCGTGAAGCGCGTTGATCTCGTACATCACGTCGAAACGCACAGCTGCGTGCTGCTCCGGGAGGGTGGCAACCATTCGGTCTTCGTCAATCGCGCCGCACGTCGGACGTCCGTGATTCCGCGCCATCGCGAGGTGAACGATTCTCTCGCGCGGAAGATCTGCCGTGATTTGGAGATTCCAGAGCCATGATGCCGAACAGGACGTTCTGACAAGCACGCTTGTCGTGCCGGAGTTGTTTAGCCGCGATTCCTTCCACCGCTCCTGGGACATGAAGGAACTGGAGGAGATCGCGGGCGACCGCGCACGTGACCGCCGATGTCCGGCGGCGCGTTACCGCACCGCGACGAACCCGCGCTCTCTCACCAGCACCGTGTCGAATGTTGCCACCGACTCGCAGTCGGCAGCGCGCGCGTGCTCCCGGATGAGATAGTCGGCGAAGTCGCCCTTCCCGGCCGCATACGCCTCAAGCGCGCGTGAGAGCTGATCGACCGCTCGAAAGAGCAGATGTCGCGCTCGAAAGAGTTGTCGCAGGAGCGCGGCAACTTCGCTCCGGCCTACGCGGTAGCTGACACGCAACACCCACACCGTTTCGCAGACCACAATATCCGAGACGAACAGCGACTCATCGGCGGCGATGACGCGATCGATCAGCTCGGCTGCCAACGCCGTCTGCGTGGCGTCGTCTTTGACCAAATAGCGCACGAGGACGTTGGTGTCGAGTGCGATCACGAACCGCCCGCGCCGCGCGCGATCGCCTCGTCCATCTGTTCGACGGTGACGTGTCGTCCTCCACTGCTGATGCTTTCCCGCAGTGACGCCAGGTCCACCGTGTCCGCTTCGACCGTAATGGTGGAGTCTTCGTGGATGACAAACCGCACCCGGTCGCCGGCGTAGACTGCAAGCGCCTCCCGCACGGCTTTCGGTACGGTAATTTGCCCCTTGCTGGTGATCTTGCTTTTCATCCTTACCTCATAAGTGTATCCTTACTAAGAGTAATGACCACTCCCAATGTGTCAAGCATTTTGACTCGCCATGCCGCCGCCGCGGCGCTCGTAGCGGTCGCTGAGGGCGGCCGCGAGTCCGGCACCATCGCGATTGGATATCACGTCACGGTACACCCGGCGCGAACAGCACAAGGTCCTTGAAGTAGTCGCGGTAGAAGCCCCGATCGCGTGTCAGCAGTCGATCCGCCTCAATCTGCGCGTGCGCGCCGATCAGGAAGCCCGGTACGACGCGTGCTGAGGACTTGGATGTGGGACGTCGTCGCGGGAGGTAGCGTGCGAACATCTCGCCCGCGAGCAACGCGCTGGCGCGCGATGACGGCAGATAGTCAATCGCCCAATCGTCGAGAAACTGCTCGATCTCGCTGGCGCGGAATGCAGGCCGGATCTCCGCGAGCACGCACTCACCGACCACCAGCACGCCGTCGGCGATTGCCACGCGAAGCGCCGCTTCCGACGCGGCCGCATGGGTGGGATTGTTGACGAGTACATCCAGCAGAATGCCGGAGTCAACGGCCGTGCGCACCGCCACCTCGCGCTCGCTCCAGATAGAGGGGCCTGTATATGGATCCGCAATCAGGAATTACGAGGGTCGTTCGACGGGATGGAAGCTTCGGCCTCAACCCCGCAGGCCATTGCTGTGCAGCGCGGGTGACCGATAATGACCAGCCGGATGTCTCACCGACCCGTCGTTGATGCTGGCAACCCTCTTGCCTATCGCGTTGAACAGGCAGCCGTGCTCCACGCGGAAACGCGACGCACCGCGAGCACCATCAGCTGTCGTTCTGACGCGTTGAGGTGGCCAAACCCGCCACCCGATCGCACGAAACCGCGAACCTCAAGGTACAGATCCGAACCGCACCGCGGATTCGTGACGTCGATGTTGGCTTTGAACGCGCTATCCAACTGTCAACTGAAGCCTGTCTCCGTGAACTCAGTCCACCACCACGCGGCATCCGCACGCGCGCCGCACGGCTGAAAGCCACTCGACTCGAAACCGCTGACATAGCGCCCGCGGAAATCACGAAAGCCGATGGTGCCATTCGACGTAGGGTCCGCACATGCCACAAGCGCGGCAACCACAACCAGAAACACCGGACAAGAGCGTGAGGCCGAAACGCTGCTCAAAAGTGCCATTTCAACAGGGGCATCGTCGGCGCGAAGCCGTCGCCCGGCCGCGTCGTGAGATCAGGCACACGACTATCCGGCTGGAACATCAAGCTGTCGGAATAGATCTTTGCATCACTTCGCGGTACTCCTTTCCGAACTTGTGCGATCAGGCGCTCGTACATGGGGAGATCGGGGCGACGAACAACAACCCACTCCGGCGGATTTCTCTCGCCGGCGAACAGGCGCGTGATCTCGTAGTAGTCGCCAACAATGGTTGCCTGCTCTTCAGCCGAGAAGCTGGAGATATTTGAATCTTCTCGCAACTGGTAGTTCATATATGCGACGTTGCGATCGCCGGTAGCGATTTGCCCGCTCGCGTTGTGATAGACGGAGTCACTGATGTAGGCGGTCCCTTGTGTTTGATACTGCCAGATGTGTGCGAACTCGTGCACCAACACGGCTCGGCGGACTCCCAGGAAGTCCCATCCATAGGACACGCGAATCTGGTTGCCGAGCGTCGTCGGCGCGTTGAAGATGTTCGTTTCCGTGACACGCACACGCTCCGCGTCCACCGAGGAGGCAAAGATATCGTCGACGATGCTGCGTTCTGTCGTCGTGAGACGACGTCCGATCGGACTGGTGATCGCCGAGAGCTGGATGGCCGCGTACTCCAGCGCCGGCGAGGAGAACTTCAACGGGGACTCCTTCCGATTGCGAAGGACGTTCGGATTTACATTCGACAAACGTGGGTCGAGCTTGAAGTTGTCACCCATAACAAGACTCCTCGGAACGTGAGACAGTGTGCGCCAGACCTCACCCATGGGCAACAGTACGACGGCGAAGGAGCGCCTGATCGTTGTGCAAACCTTCGACTTTCGCATACGTTCCGCGTAGGCTTCCGGCTCGGCGATTCTGGGAATAGTGCGGTTTGCTCACCACTGCCACCAGAGTGCCAGCGCAGTCACCGCGGCCAGCACCATGATCGCCGTCGCGGCGCGCACGCGGAAGCGCGCTCCGCCAAGCACCAGGACCAGCACGGTCTTGAGCAGTGAATTGGCGATCACGCCGATAGCGATGGCGAGTGCCGCCACGTGCAGCTGAGTCGCGTCGTCGGCGAGACGACTCATGGAGAGCGTCAGCGCATCCACGTCGGTAAGTCCCAGCAGCGCGGCCGAGGCGAGCACTCCCGGGTTGCCGGCCGCTTCATCGACCCACGCGATCAGAAACAAGACGATCTGAAAGGCGACGGCCATCTTGATGGATGTGCCAAGCGCCAATGGATTCTGCCGTGCATTAAACGGCTGCGACAGCGTGGACTGACTGCCCTCGATGATCGTCTGCTCGATCGGCCGCGTCTCACGTTCACGCCAATAGGCGACGACAAGCAGGCCGATGCCAGCGACCAACGCAGGAGCGAGCAGCGGGAGCAGCTCGGCGAGCAACGACGGCTGCAGTACCGTGGCCATCACGATCACGCGCGGCACGAGTACGGTGCACGCGGCCGACACTCCGAAGGCCAGCGGAATCGCGAGTGACGGTTCCAGCTTGCTGCGCCGTGCGAAGTTAAGGGTGACGGCCGTGGACGACACCAGTCCACCCAGCAATCCGGTGATGCCGAGTCCGCGCGTCTCACCGATGAGTCGACGCGCGATGTACCCGGCGAAATTGAGGCCACTGAACAAGAGCACCACAGTCCACAATTGTCGCGGATGGAACGCCGAGAATGGGCCGTAGGCTCCACTGGGCAGCAGTGGCAGCACCACCAGCGCGAGGACAGCGAACTGCAGCGTCGCCCGTAGCTCGGCCGCATCGATGCGCTGCAGCAGGTCCTGCAATGCCGACTTTTTCGCGAGCAACACGACGACCAACGAGCCGGCCGCACTCGCGATGGTACGGTGTCCACTGCCGGCCGCGGCGCCCATCGCGATGACGAGCATGGCGGCGACCTCGGTCGTCCCGTCGGCGGTGGTGCCGTGGCGTCGCATCGTGGAGGCGTACGCGATCACGATAAACAGGATCGCGCCGCCGATCAGGCACGCCGCAATGACCGGTTGGCCGGAGCGCTGAAACCAGCCGCCGAAGCCACCGATTGCACCAAGGAGCGCGAACGTTCGCAACCCGGCAAAGCGCGCGTCGGGACCGGACGCGTGACCCGACCATTCACGTTCGAGCCCGACCGCCAGGCCGACGAGCGCGGCGACGAGGAGATCGAATCCTAACTGGAGATCCATGATGGACATGGACGTGCGACGGGCTGACTGAATTCGTCGATGCCACCCTGTGCACTCCTGATGGAGCGCGGTATCACATCAGACCTCCGTCCTTGCGCCGGGGCGCGGAGTGATGATCGCGAGCACCAACAGCTCCTGGGTCACCGCACGCATGCCATGCAATTCGTTCGGCACATAGGTGACGAAGTCGCCAGCACGGCACTCCCGTTCCCCATCGCCACCAGAAAGGACGCCAGCGCCTTCCAGCACCGACAGCATCACCGTCGACGCATTGCGATGCGGTGCAACCGCTTGACCGGGCTGTAGACGGAACACGAGCAAGCGCGCGTCCGCACTGTCATGCAGAATAGCCGTGGCCGGTCGATCGACGGAGGCGGTGTGCGTGCCATGCGCGGCGGCGCGGGGATCGAGTACAATCATCGCGTCCTCGCGTTGGCGGGGCCGTGCAGTGGGAGCAGCGTCGGGAAGACGTGAGTGCGCATGGATACGGAAGCTACGGGGACCGGTGCATCTTCGTTTAACGCCTCTGCGTCCAATACCTGTCGAGTCGTGACGGCATCGCGCCGCCGGGCGGCACAGCGTTGGTGGTCAGCAGCCTCGCGCTGTTCTGGTAAGCAAGGTGCAGCGGCCCTGTTCCGCCAGTAGCAGTGCTTGCATGATGCGAGCCCATGCGGTGAGCACCACCTGCCGGTGCGGCACGGGCGCGAGCAGCGTCGTGTCCATCCACGGCGCCCAGATCGCGAGGCGTTTGGCGTGGCAGCTCGGGCAGCAATACCGGCACGTGCACGAGAACGCCAGCCGAAGGCTCCCTGCGCGAGACACAAGCGACGGCGCATGCGGATCGCACGTCCGCGACAGCCGCCTGTGCACGTGTCGAGGCGACGCCACGCATTGGCGCCGTCGCGCCGAAACAGCGGAAGGTGCGCTCGCCGAGTGTCGCACCGAACTGGCCGCGGCGAACATGCGTGCCGCGCGGCTGGAAGGCGAACGGAATGCTGGCTGCGTATCCACGAGGATTTGCGCACGCTGCTGCAATCGCGGTCCGACATGCGCGCACCACGGGCGTTGCCCGGTGTAACGAAAGGGGTGACGTCAGCAAAGTAGGGCACGAGTGCGGGCAGTCGCAGCCCCCACCGTCATACGGCGGTGGGGACGCTCTGTTCTCGGAGCATCACGGTCGTGACGCGGCGTGTGCAGCAAGTCATCCGCGGACCGTCGGCGGCGGCGCACTGCGAGCCATTCCGCGCCGCCACTCCAACTTGAGCACCGGAGCACCACATGAGGCGTCGACAGGACCCGCCGCAGATCACGATCACCTATGTCGATGAGAAGGCCGACCTCGACTTGGTCACCAGCATGCTGGTGCGCTCGTCGCAGCGGGTGGCGGTCCCCCCACGCATTGCACGCACACGGCCGGCACTGGTAAACAAGTTGACGTCGCCGATGCCACGGCAACTCGGCTACCGCACCACCCATAAACCCTTTCTCCCCGAGCCCCGCATGACCGACCAACACGCTCGCGCCGCCAGACCCGCGTTGCAGGATCGCACCCGGACTGCCGCATCCTAGGCACGAAAGAGCGACGCCAACGAATCCGCTGTGCAGGACCAGCACGTCACGAATGCGGAGCGCGCGTTGCACGATGGATTCGACATTCCGCTCGAACTGCGGTGGGGTGACGATGGCGTGTCCGGCACCACGACGAAGCGGTCCGGCTCGGATACAATTTTTACCGCGTCTACCTGCAGGCGCGCTGCCCGACCTCAGTCCCGCACCGGCGTCGGCTTCGGAAAATGTATCAGGCTCTTTCGAAAGTTCAGGACCGTGCCGGTAAAAACATTCGACACGACGAACACAATCGGCAGCCCCGGCTCGACGTCGAGCACCACGTCTGCCGTGAACCCGCGTTGCCGCAGGA
>Ga0105048_10019137_pt1 | contig 10506 bp, 11 predicted proteins | sample MAT05_FD_78382 | JGI IMG/M metagenome (GOLD analysis project Ga0105048, IMG submission 78382) | Freshwater microbial communities from Lake Fryxell liftoff mats and glacier meltwater in Antarctica - MAT-05 | ecosystem: Environmental > Aquatic > Freshwater > Ice > Liftoff microbial mat | place...
CCACCTTCGCCGCGCCCCAGGGCGCAGCCAAACCCGGTGCGGTGGTGAACAATGCTTCTATGTCCACGCTCATAGCGGCCGCCCGTCCAAGCAAAGGTCAAAGGCGGCCTGTGGACATGTGGACAGGCTCAAATGCAGCCTGCCCACATGCCCACAGGCCTCGACAACCACGCCCAATTGTGAGTGTTGGATTCCATACTAAACGACGAGGGGCCCCTGTCATTCGACACCTGTCGCCACTCGCAGTCCACCGCCATTTGGCCCTGTATCTGCCAAGTCTGCGTGAAGCTTGCGAGCTACACCAAGATTTGGCAGCATTTCCTTCCTCACCTCAAGGTGGAGCAGCAGTTCCAGGCGCTACTCAATGCTCACTCCCGTAGGCGCTGGTATGCGTCTCCAAACGGGCCTTCTTGTGTGAACCGGCGCGGACCGAGGTACTGGATCACGAGGCCCACCACGCCTTGCTGCGAAACGCACTGCAGCAGTTGCGCGATCTCTTCCGCTCCCCTCTCTTAGCTCAGCCCAGAGACCAGATTGCCGCCATTGCAGGTCGCTGGCTGAACTTTGCGTACCAAGCGCCTATCCCTGGATGGCGCTCGCGCCAGCCCCAATCTGCAAAGCGCAGATCGAGATACCACAGCGCACAGCCCACGGTGATCGAGCCGATGTCCATCCGGTCGGCCAGCCAAGTGGGACGGACGTTCATCGCTGCTATCGAGGTCTCGATCTTGTCGAGCTGGGCGGCTTTCCAGTTTGCCCAGCGGAAGGTTTCCGGGCGGGCCACATCTTCATATCGGGCCAGTAGGGCCGCGTCCAGTATGCCGTCTCCCAGCGACTGCAGGGTGAGCGTGTCCCAGCGCTCACAACCGGAGGAAGGAAAGAGCGAACCCTGAGCCATATCGTTAAGGTATTCGCAGATCACGCGGCTGTCGTACAGCACCTGGTCATCGTCAGTAAAGAAGGTGGGCACTTTGCCCAACGGATTGATGGCGATAATCTCTCGGTCGCGATTTACCGGGTGGGCGTTTGAAGGCAGCAGGGTTATGCGCTCGTTCAGGCCCAGCTCCATGCCGGTGACCAAACATTTGCGTACGTAGGGAGAGAACGGGGAAAACAGGATCTTCATAGCGTGTTTGTGTGCAATGGGGGTTGATCGGCGAGGTGGCGGCCGGCCAACCAGCCGAAGGTCAGAGCCGGCCCCAGAGTAATGCCGGGCGCTGGGTATTCGCCGCCCATGACGGAGTGCATGTCGTTCCCTGCCACATAGAGACCAGAAATGGGCTCGTTGTTGGCGTCCAGCGCCTGAGCGTGCGGATTGCAGCGCAGACCGACTGCTGTGCCGATGTCGCCGGCGTACACCTTCACAGCGTAGAACGGTCCGCTGCGCAACGGCCCCAGGCAGGGGTTGGGCAGATGGTCCGGGTCGCCCAGATACTGGTTGTACGACGTGCTGCCTTTGCCAAAATCTTCGTCCACACCTTTGTCCGCCCATTGGTTGAAACGGCCCACTGAGCGCTGCAGTCTCTCGGCGTCCAGCCCCAGCGCGCTCGCCAGCGAACTTAGGGTGTCGGCCTTATACAGGTAGCCGGCACGCACTAGGTGCTTGCGCGGACGGCCGCCTGGCAGCGCCAGTCCCAGGCCCCAGCGTTCCATGAACGCCGAGTCACAGACGAGGTACGCCGGGAGGGTTGGCACGGTCTTGTGCGAGTGGTACATGCCCTTGACGAACTCGTGGTACGAGGTGGACTCATTGACGAACCGCTCGGCCGCGCTGTTGACAGCCATCAGCCCGGGCTTGGCCCGGTCCCACACCAGGTGGGGGTAACGCAGTTCGCTGCCGTCAGGCCGCTGAAGGATCGACACCGGCGCCCAGAAGGCGGGGCTTGAATAGCCGGTGCCCAGAGTGGCGCCCACTTTTTGAGCCAGTGAGATGCCTTCACCCGCATTCCCCTGCGGCGATATTGACCAAGCGCCTGTGGGCTGCGGGTAGTAAGCCCGCCGCAAATGGTCGCTCCAGGGGAAGCCGCCTGTGGCCAGCACCACGCCCCGGCGGACGCGCACGGCAACGGGCCTCGCATCGCGTAGCACCGTCACCCCGCTGACCGCGCCACCGGTCAGGTGCAGCTGGCGCAAAGACGCATTGAGCCAGTAGGGCACCGCGCGGTCGATCATCGTTTTGAAGAGGCTGGCGGCCAGCGCGTTGCCCAGCACCAGACGTGTGCCGCGGTGATAGCCCCGTGCGCGATCGGCAAAGTAGCGCAGCACCAGTTTCATGCTTTCGCGCCACGACTTGAACGACTTGAACGCCGCCAGCAGGTGCTTAGCGTCGGTCATTGTGATCATCATGCGGCCCAGCACCATGAACTCGGGCAAGGGATCGCGCAGACGGGGGAAGTGTTCGCCGAGCTGACGGCCGTCGAACATGACTGGGTCGAGCGAACGCCCGCCCATGGCTGCGCCTTCGCGGTCGGGGTAGTAGTCGGGCGAGTAAGCGCGCCCGGCCAGTTTCACGGCTGTGTTCTTTTCAAACCAGGCCACCATGCCGGGTGCTGCGTCAAGGAAGGCTTTCTGCATGTGGGCGGGGGCTGCGTCGCCCACCGTGTTACGCATGTAGGTCCAAACTTTCTCGGAGCTGTCGGGGTGGCCCACTGCTTCGGTATGGGGGTTCATTGGCGCCCAGATGGCCCCACCGGAAATGGCGGTGGAGCCACCGATGCGATCGGTTTTTTCTACCAGCAGCACCTTGAGGCCAGCGTCCGCTGCGGTGATGGCCGCAGCCATGCCAGCCGCGCCCGACCCCACGACCACCACGTCAACTTCTTCGTCCCATTTACTTGGGTTCATGCGATCGTGCCTCCCAGGGATTTGCCACCGTCGACGAACAGCACCTGACCGGTGATGAAGCCGGTCTGCGGTGACGCTAGGAACGATACGGCATGTGCAATGTCTCCCGGGCGACCGGCCTGGCCGGTAGGCTGCAACGCGAGCTGAGCGGCGAGTCGCTCGGGTGTGAGCGCGCGTAGGATGGGGGTGTCGATCAGACCCGGCGCGATCGCATTAACGAGAATACCCCGCGCTGCCAGTTCCATGGCGCTGGCTCGGGTGTAGCCCACCAGTGCAGCTTTCGAGGCCACGTAATGTGGATGGTCCTTTGCGCCCAAGTAGGCCCGTGAGGCAATGTTGACGATGCGGCCACCGTAAGCCATTTTCTTTACTGATTCCTGTGTAAGCATGGCGACCGTAATTAGATTGATTTCATAGGTACGGCGGAAGTCGGCGTTACTGACCTCCAAGAACTTGCGTTCGTCAAAAATGCCGGCATTGTTGACCAGCGCGCTGATAGGCGGCAGTTCACGCACCAGCGAGCGCACGGCGTTTTCATCGGTGAGGTCCAGCACGTGACACTTCACGTCCAGGCCGAGCTGCTGGAGCCGGTCGGCTTCTCTGTGTGCGGCGGCTGCATCGCGGTCGACCAGTGCCACGGTGAAGCCGTCGCGCGCCAGACGCTCCACGGTAGCGAGGCCCATGCCGCTGGCACCGCCAGTGACTAATGCGAGTAATTTGATCATCAAAAGTCCTTATGCGGCCAGGAAGCCACCGTCGACCGGCAGCACCGCGCCATTGACGTAGCTCGCCATGCTGGACGCCAGGAAAACGATCGGTCCCACCACCTCTTCGGGCTCACCACCACGCGCCATGGGGGCGCGTTTCATGAACCAGTCGGTGCCCCCGGGTGTGTCGAGTTGCGGGCGCACCATCTCGGTCAGCATCAGGCCTGGCGCCACCGCGTTGACGCGGATACCATATGGCGCCAGGTCGCGCGCTAACGCCTGCGTGAGCGAACGCACCGCACCCTTGGAGGCGACGTAGCCTGCGGTGGAAATGCCGCTGACGAAGGCGACAATCGACGAGAGGTTTACCACGTTGCCCCGGCTAATCTTGAGCGCCGGAATGAAGGCGTGGGTGACGTTGAACAGGCCATCGAGGTTGACCCTCAAGATGCGGTCCCAGAGCTCCGGGGCATTGTCATCATCGATTTTGCCGCGACCCGAAATGCCAGCGTTATTGACCAGCACATCTATCGGGCCTAGCCGCTCGGTCAGCGCCTGTGCCCAGCGCTTGGTTTCCTCGCGATCCGTGACGTCAATCACCTCGCTCCAGGCCTGACCACCGCCTGCGCGTATCTGGTCTGCCACTGCAGCGACCCGCTCGGCATTAATATCGGCCACTACCACGCGTGCACCTTGGCTCGCGAAGCCCAGCGCAATAGCCGCACCCAGGCCACCACCGGCGCCGGTGATGAGCGCGAGCTTGTTTTTAAGTAGGTCCATGGTATTTAAATAGGCGGTGTGGGGAAAGGTGTGTCATGTGTCGATGGCGCCGCCCAGCGAACGTCAGCCGACCAACATCAACACCTGGCCAGTGATGAAATCGGCTTCGGGAACGGCCAGGAACACCACAGTACGAGCAATGCCGGCTGCTGCCCCGGTGACCAGTGCGTCCATGGGGTATGTCAGGTGTTTTGTTGTTCCGAAAATGCGACGGCCGGCGCACAAAGGTGCACCGGCCGTAGTGCTTTACAGCCCAAACTTGTTGGCATCGAGCTTGCTGTAAAGGTTATCGTTCAGCACCTTGAAAACGGCGTCTTCGCTGGTGCGGTCCACGTCCTTGAGCAAGCCCTTCCACTTGGTTTCGAGGTCAAGGTAGGCCTTGATCAGATCGCCGGGATCGGCGACCTTGCGCGATTCCATTGAGTTCTTGGACAAGTTCTCGATGAACTGCTTGTTGAAGGCGGCGAGGCGGGCCTTCATTTCCGCGTTGGGAGTCACGAGTTCCAGACCACGCTTGCGCGAACCTTCGAGGGCGGCCTCCACGCTCACGTGGTATCCCACCTGTGCGCGAGCTGTGGCTCTGGCCATGGTATCGAGCAGAATGCGGCGATCGGCTGGCTTCAGGCCTTTCCAGAATTCGGGGTTATAAACATAGTTTGCACCCACTACTACACCCATGGGCAGCAGCGTGACTGACTTGGCCACTTCCCACAACTTAGCTCCCTTGTCCAGCATTGATGGGTCACTCAAGGTGCAGTCAATGGAGCCTCGCTCCAGGCCAGTGTAAATGTCGGTGGACGGTACCGATACGGGAACTGCGCCGAGCGCCTTGACCCACTCGGCATGGGCGCCGCCAGCGATGCGGATCTTCAGACCCTTGGCGTCTTCAAATTTGCGGATCGGCTTAGTGCACAGGAAGTTGTAAACCGGCACGGAGTAGCCGCCAGCAAACACACCTCCATTCTTCTTCCACTCCGCCTGCAGCTTGGGGTGGTTCATGGCAAGTTCGGTGTAGGCGAATCCGGCGGCGATATCGTCGTCGGACACGAACACCAGATCGTTAATCACGTTGTTCAGCGGGAACTCGGCCGGTGTGTAGCCAGGGTACACGATGCCGACCACTGCCACATTATCGCGAATTCCCTGCATGGTGGACTTGGCTGGCACCAGAGAGCCGTTGGAATGCACTTCAAATTTGAGCGCGCCGCTGCTGGCCTTGGCAACGTCGGCGGTCCAGCGTTGGTAGGTTTGGGCGTTCAGGACATGCACCGGGGGCAACCAGTTGGTCGCCATGTGGATTTGCTGCGCAAGCACGGCTGCAGGCAGGGCGGACACAGCAATGGCCGCAACGATGAGGGATTGTTTCAGTTTCATGGTTGTCTCTTTGACGGTGAGAAAAGAAAATTCGTAAAGGCGGAGCGTTGTTGCGGCAGCGGCCGCGTCGCTATTGGAAGATGACTGTGCCATCAGTGACGGGTCACGCAATGGGGTGGCGGTTCTATTGGAATCTGTTCATTGAACTCTCCTGTTGAAAGCCATGACATCACCTGGCGAGCAGGTCGGGCAACCATAGCGTGATCTGCGGGAAGGCGATGAGCAGACCAAGTGTGAAAAGGTCAGCCACGATGAACCAGGCCACGCCCCGAAAGATGACACTCAGCTGTACGCTGTTGCCCAGGGAGCTCTTAATAACGTATACGTTCATCCCAACGGGCGGGGTGCACAGCCCGATTTCCAGCAACTTGATCACCAGGATGCCGAACCAGACAAGGTCGATGTTCATGTGCGTCAGGATGGGCAGCAGCAGCGGTAGGGTCAGCAGCATGATGGAGATACTCTCCAAGATAGAGCCCAAGACCAGGTAAACAACGCAGATGGCCAGTATCATCACCAGCTGACTATCGGTCATGCTGAGCAGCCATTGCGACATGAAGGCGGGCAGTTGGCTGAAGGACATAAAGCGCGAAAAGATTGCTGCACCGACGACGATAATGAAAATGGATGCGGTTCCTTCGGCGGTTTCCACGATCGCCGTGCGGACGATGCCCGGATTGAGCGAGCGCCGCAACCCCGCGATCACAAAGGCGAGGGCAGCGCCGATCGCGCCAGCCTCGGTGGCGGTAAAGAGTCCCGAAAAGATGCCGCCTAGCACGCCGACGATCAGAACCGGCAGAGGCCACACGTCCTTAAGCGCAGCAATCTTCTCCTCTCGGGTGTAGATCGTGTCGTCCAGCGGTGCAAGCTTTGGATTCAATATGGCCCTGACCGTGATGCAGCCGATGAAGACCACCGCCGTGAGCACGCCCGGCACCACGCCCGCCATGAACAGGCGTGAAATCGACACGTCGGCCATGATCCCGTAGATAATCATTAGGATAGAAGGCGGTATCAGCGAGCCGAGGGTACCGGCAGCGGCTACCGTTCCAGTGGCCAGTGCGGGGTCGTACTTTGCCTTGAGCATCTCAGGGATGGCGATTCTTGAGAACGCGGCGGCGGTTGCCACGCTGGAGCCCGAGGCCGACGCAAAGAATGCGCTGGCCAGCACCGTGGAGGAAGCAAGTGAGCCGGGCAAGCGTCCGAGAAATATGCGGGCCGACGAAAACAGACCCTTGGTGAGACCGGTGGCCGACGCCACGTATCCCATTAGCAGGAACATGGGCACGGCCGACAGGTTCCAGTCGCCGATCATTTCGTAAGGTATGGTCTTAGCAATGCCAAAGGCCGCATTCCACGAGCTGAGGGTAGCGATTCCGCCGATGCCCACTAGGCCCATGACTACCCCTATTGGAACGCGCAGAAAAATAAGTAATAGGGCAAGAGCAACACCAATGCCGCCAATGAGCGAACGTTCCATTTCCATGGTGGGCAATCAGTTAGGTTCGGCGGAGCAGTGTTGTGTGCGCCCACCTCTTACCAAAACGACAAGACGCACCAACAGGGCCGCGCAAGCAATCGTCAAACCGAGAGGAATGATGAAGCGACTGGGCCAAACGACCACTTTCCATATGCCATCGACGAATTCGCGATTCTCGAGCGAGAGCAGGGCAATTGTCATGCTCTGCCACGTGAGGAAGGCGTAGAAGGCCAGCGAGGCCACTGTGCCCAGCACGTCCAGCGGCGCCTGCAGAGCGCGTGGCATGAGATCGTAAAACAGCCCTACTACGATTGGTCGGTTTTGCACCTCAATATAGGCCAGCGGAAGGAACACGATGCCGATCATGTAGTAGTAAGCCACCACTTCGGCGGTGCCCGGTATGGGCTGGTTGAAAAAGTACTTGAGCAGAACGTCGAGCGTGACGTGAACCATCATCCCCACCAGCGTGAGACCGGCGATGAAGGCCAACAGGTTTGCCATTAGTTCCGTTGCGCGCTTCATGTCATTGCATCCGATAGCCACCGTTCACGTCGATGACGTTGCCGGTGATGTAGGCCGCTGCGGGCGAGACGAGGTAGTCCACAGCGGCGGCCACGTCTTCCACCGTTCCGATGCGTCCCAACGGGATGTTCTGCGCTGCTGCCGTCAGCGCACCGCTGCTGGTAATGGTGCTTCGGAGCATCTCGGTATCGATCAGGCCCGGGGCGACCACATTGGCCGTGATGCCCATGTAAGCCGCTTCGCGGGCGAACGCCTTGGCATAGCCCATCACCGCCGACTTGGCACCGATGTAGGCAGCACTAGAACGGTAGCCACCGAGCTGAGCCGCCACCGAGCCAAAGAACACGACACGACCATGTTCAACCGGCTTGGCCTCGCGTCGGCGCATGTATTCTCGGCTGCACAGAAATGCGCCACGCGTGTTTACGGCGAAGCTGCGCTCCCAGGTGTCGAGATCCATGTCCTTGATCAGGGGGCGCTCACCCCCTGGCAGGATCAGCAAGCCCGCCGCGCAGACCAGCACCGCGACTGGCCCAACCGAAGCCTCAATCTCGTCGAACAGAGCGCACACTGCGCCTTCGTCCGACACATCCACCTTGCGAGCCACATGACCCGTGCCCAAGTTAGAGGCCACGCGTCGGGCGTTGGCGTGGTCGATGTCGGCCACCACGACCCGAAAGCCCGAACGGGCCAAGTGGATACACAAGGCCGCGCCGATGCCACGACCGCCGCCCGTCACCATTGCCACACGTCCATGTCCTGCCTCTAAAGCCATCTTAGATCCTTGCTTCTTAACAGCCCGTCATTCGAGCTAGGACTGAATCATGTATACATAGGGTCAATTTGTAGCCCCGGGTTTTCCCTAAAATTGATCGTTCTTTTAAAATATGTATACATGGCGGCTGATACTTACGCGAAATCTTCCATAGGAATTCCCATGCAGATGCTCTCTCAGAACGTGACTGAAACCTTGCGCGACTGGATCCTTCATGGTCGATTCAAGCCCGGTGAACGCATTGAAGAAGTGCCCATCTCCCTGTCGATGGGGGTGTCCCGCACCCCTGTGCGGGCGGCGCTGGCCACCTTGGTCAGCGAGGGATTGATCGATCACCAGCCCAAACGGGGTTACCAAGTGCGGATGTTTGAACTCAGCGACATCCTTGCGGCGTATGAGGTGCGATCGGTGCTGGAAGGCCTGGCCTGTCGCGGCGCGGCGCAGCGCGGTTTGAGTACCGATCGAATCGCGATCCTCAGGCGTTGCCTGCACGAGGGCGACCAAATTCTGGGCAAAGGTCGCCTGGATCCCGAAGACCATGAGCCGTACCAGAAGGTGAACGTGAATCTCCACAACACGCTGATTGACGCGGCCTGCAACCCCTGGCTGGGCCGCTTTGCCGAACAGGCGCACAACATTCCCTACGCGTCCGATCGCATCGTGCTGTGGGAGGACCACGAGCTCATACTGCGCTCCCACGGCGACCACCATCGGATCGTCGATGCCATCGTCGAGCGAGATGCGGCACGCGCTGAACAATTGATGCGGGAGCACGTGTATTACGCTGGTGTGATCCTCAAGGGCAATTTTGAGCGCCTGATGGCTGCGCGATCACAGGGCGAATCTGTACCAGCATTTCCCCGAGAGACGGATGGGCAGTGGCCTGATGCGCGCATGGGCGCTGACAGCCTATGAGCGCGCGCCGAGCGGGCCAAATCTCATGGCTAATGGCGAACATCTTGGTGTCGCGGCTCCAGGACCCGCCTGCTGCCATGGTTTCGCGAAACGCGGCCGGGTCCACCTCGCGCTTTCCACCGGAGCAAGCTAACGCTGCGATCGAGCAGCGCGTTGGGCCGCAGCCCTGCCGAGGGGCAGTTGAAAGCGAAGCGTTGGGCGTTCGGCGCGGCGGCAAGCGTCGAGTCCAGGGTGTCGTTGATCAGCATGGTCGAGGTGCCGACCACCGGGGTGCAACTAGCCCGCGCGGAGCACCGCAGCTTGATATGCACACCTGGGCGCTCGCATTGGCGCGCCACCATCTCGGTGTTCATCTCCGCCACTCTCAGCCGGCCTCCCGCTTCTGCGATGCGGTATACAAGCGGTGGGAGGAACCCGATCAAGCCCAGGTGGTTGTCGGCGCCGAGCGTGACGTTGCCGAGCGAATTGCCCGCAGGCGGCGGCTGTTAGCCCACGCGGCGCCACGCAGCGCCGGTCATGGCGTTTATCGCAGCCGGCGCCAGCGCGCGCTCCATCGAGCCGCCGCCCATCAGCCGGCGCGCCAGCGCCATCGGGTTGACGCCCGCCAGCGGTACGCCGCTGCGGTGGTGGTGCGGCAGGAAGTGCAGCGTGTCACCCAGCAGCGCATACGAGAGACCAAAACCGCCATCGGCCAGTTCGATGGCGCAGAACTCGGAGTCGTGGAGTTGGCCGGTGGGGCTTTGGCATGGCAAGTGCAGCCGAACCACCAACGCGAGCGTACAGCGCTGCGCGACCTGCGCCAGCTGCTTCAGCACCGCTTGGGCGATGGGCTCTCGCGCCGCAGCGGGTGACAGGGGCATCGGGGTATCGTATCGATGCGTGCTTTGAACGATGCTTGCGTATTTCGGAGGAGCGTGACCGCCCGTTTCGGCATCGTGACCGCCGAATTCGGGAGCGTGACCGAGCATTTCGGTGACGTGACCGAAGGACGATTGGTAGCCGCCTGAGGGCGGTCATCGGCCTGTCAAGGGGTCGGTGCTGGTGTTGCGTATGAACCACCGCGGCGGCATAGCGTCATGGCCTTTTGGCCGGAGCGCCGATGCCGCAAC
>Ga0105048_10019138_pt1 | contig 10506 bp, 9 predicted proteins | sample MAT05_FD_78382 | JGI IMG/M metagenome (GOLD analysis project Ga0105048, IMG submission 78382) | Freshwater microbial communities from Lake Fryxell liftoff mats and glacier meltwater in Antarctica - MAT-05 | ecosystem: Environmental > Aquatic > Freshwater > Ice > Liftoff microbial mat | place...
TACCCAGCGGCCATGACGGCCATGGCGGTGCTGATGTTCATGGCGCATCCGGTGCATACCGAAGTGGTGGCCAACATCAAAAGTCGGGACGAAATACTTTCCTTGCTGTTTAATACGCTGGCCCTGTATTTTATCTGGCGACATTTGGAAGAAAAGAAAAATAGCCTGTTGGTGGCTGCTCTGGCCTTCTTCGGACTGGGCCTTTTTTCCAAGGAAAGCAGTTTCCTGTTCCTGTTCATTTTTCCGCTCACCATTTGGTTTTTTTCCCGGGCCAGCCTCGCCGACAATGCGCGGGTATCGGGTCTGATGGCCATTCCGGCTGCCTTGTTTATTTTCATCCGCCACGGAGTTCTGGCCGCGCAGCCTTACAATGAGATTTATTCCATCCTGGACAATTTCATCATCGGGGCGACCAATCAGGCGGACCGTTATGCCTCGGCTTTTTCCAGTTGCTGGCGGTATTTGCAGGTGCTGCTGTGGCCGCACCCGCTGGTCAATGACCTGGGTTATCCGCAACAAAAGCCGGTCAGTTTTTCGGATTGGCGGGCCATTTTGGGGCTGATTTCTTTTTTCGGCATGGGCATTTGGGCCGTACTCAATCTGTCTCGCAAGCATTTCCTGTCGTTTGCCATTCTTTTTTTCCTGATCACTTTTTCGTTGTTCAGCAATGTGTTGGTGCTCATTGGCACCTCTTACGGCGAGCGTTTACTGTACGTGCCTTCGCTGGGCTTTTCTTTTGCTGTGGCTTGGGGTATTTGCAAAATATTTAAGATCAATGACTTATCCAACATCTGGAAGCCGAATGGGGTCACCACTGCCTGGATAGTGACGGGTGCGCTGATCGGTTTATATAGCGTAATGACCGTGCTGCGCAATCCCGCCTGGTATGATAGTGCTTCGTTGTACGCTGCCGACTTGCCAACTTCTCCCAACTGCGCCAAACTCAACTACCACAATGCACTCGAAGTGACCCGAATCGGTATGGACGAGAAAAAGGGGACGGTGATTGACAGCAATCAAATCTTGAAAGGCATCGAGGCTTATACCAAAACCATCAATCTATACCCGGAATACCACGACGCTTACGGCAGTCGCGGGCTGGCTTATTTTCGGTTAAAAAAGTACGATCAGGCGTTTGAGGACTATCAAAAAGCCCTGAAATACCGGCCGAATGATGCGAAAGTGCTGTCCAATCTGGGCTTCATTTATTTCATGCGCCAACAATTGGACAAAGCGGAAGAGGTGTATCAAAAATCCATTCAATACGATCCGCGCTTCGTGGATGCCCGCCGCAACCTGGGGGCCGTACTGGCGATGAAAAAACAATTTCCACAAGCCATCGAACAATGGAAAGTGGCCCTGCAATACGAGCCGCGCAACGCGACTCTGCTCTATTACATCGGTTCGGCTTATCGCGATATGGGCCAACCAACGGAGGCCGCACCCTGGCTGGAGCAAGCCTACGCTGTGGAGCCTTCGCTGCGTAAGTAGTTACTGGTTATTAGTTAATTTGTTATTGGATTGATAGCCAATATTTTGTCTGGATTTTCCGGCGTGGGCACTGGAAATTGGTTAAAGTGTGAAAAATTGCCCAACGCAATTTTATCTTTGGACCTAAAATGATCCAAACTATTGTTTGTCAATTTTTTATTCAGTTTTTTGTCAAGCGCTGCCTCGTCAAGCGCTTCTCGGTTATGCATTTTCGGCAACAAATTATCGCAGGGTCAGGCGTTTTGCTCCTGATTTCCTGTCAGCCGCCCGCCGAAAATCGGTTGCAACAACTGTCCAACGGTTGCTGCGAATGCACTACCAAACTGCTCGAATTAAACCAGCAAATGGCACAAACGCCGGAAAAAGCGGATTTCAAAACTTTGGAAGCGGAATACCAGCGCACCAAAGAATGCCTGACCACCGTCACCAATCACCTGGGCAAACTCAAACTGGAAGAATTGCCGCAGTTGGAAAAACAGTTACAGATTTCTTGTCCGAACCTGGCTTCTCAGCGCGAACTACTGCAGGAAATGCTGGTAAAATAAATCTATCCACCCAGCCAGGCTTTAAATTCTCCCACCCGCTCGCGACTCACAAATACGTCTTCGGGCGCAACGGGGGTTAATTCCAATTTTAGCCGCCCATTCAGGTGCGGATGTATTTTATGGAGCGCGTTGAGTCGCACGGTCATGTTCCGGCTGATGCGGAAAAAGTCGTGCGGATCAAGCAGCCGATCCAGCTCTTCCAGCGTATTTTCCACAAAAAACTTTTTGTTGGTAAAGGTAAAAGCCTGCGTCAGGCCATCGCCGGAGCGAAAAAAGGCAATGTCGGTAGCCGCCAGAAAAATCAATTGCTGGCCATTTTTCACTAAAAACCGGTCTTTGTACCGTTCTTTTTGCAACAACTGCGCGACCGTCGAAAAGTCGAATGGCACTGGCTTGGTGCGCTGGGTCTCTATTTTTGCCAGGGCGGTATGTAAGTCTTCGGGGTCAATGGGTTTGAGCAAATAATCAATGGCATTGACCCGAAAAGCCTGCACGGCGTACTGATCGAAGGCCGTGGTAAAAATGACCGGGGCCGTCACGTCCACCTGCCGGAAAATGTCGAAACTAAGCCCATCGGCGATCTGGATGTCCATGAAAATCAGGTCTGGCGCGGGGAAGTGGCGCAGCCAGCGCACGGCACTTTCGACCGAATCCAGCGTTTCGATGATCTGGAAGTTCGGCGTATGCGCCAACAACATTTTGGTGAGTTGCTTGGCGGCAGGGAGCTCGTCTTCGATGAGGAGGATTTTCATGTTTTTACCACATAAGGCACAGTAGGAGCTTCACATACAGGCACATAGATTAAGTCCTTAGAGAAGTTACCACATACGCACATTAGAATTTTTGCTTAGAAATCAACGCTTTCTCATAGACGCTTTCTAATAATCCTGGCCCCAGTAATTTATGTACTTCTATGGCCGCACCTATTATTTTGTAGCTTAATTCATCAATCTGTTTTTTAGCAATCATAATCTATGTTTTTCTATGTGAAGCTTCTATGTGGGCTATGTGGTTAATTTTGATCGCAAGCGCAAAATCCACTCTCTACACACTCCTATGTTCTCTACGTGAAACTCCTATTGTGCGCTATGTGGTGAACCTCAATTGCCGGCAAGATCACCGTAAAATAATCCCGCGAAACAATCACCTCCGCCTCGCCATCCGTCAACATCCGATAGCGGTCTTTGATGTTTTGCAGGCCTACGCCCGTGGAGTCCATCACCTGATTTTTGCGTTGCAAATTATTGCGCACTACCAAGTGGCCATTTTCAGCAAACACCTCTATGTGGAGCGGTTTTTCGGTCGAGATCACATTGTGTTTAATGGCATTTTCAAACAGCATTTGCAAGGTCAGCGGCACGATACCCATATCTTGTTTTTTATCCAAACCCCTTAATTCTATCTGTAAATTCTCACCAAAACGCTCTTTCAATAAGAAAATGTACGCCTTCAAAAACGCCAGTTCCTCTGCCAAAGGCGTGATTTTAGCATCGCGGCTTTCCAGCACGTAGCGATACACCTTGCTCAACTGTTGCACAAAACGCACCGCTTTGTCGGCATCTTCCGGGATCAGATAAATCAGCGTGTTCAGGCTATTGAACAGAAAATGCGGATTCACCTGGTTACGTAAACCTTCCAACTGGGATTCTACGTTTTGGCGTTCCAATTGGGCCTTTTCGGCCACCGCCCGTTGCAGTTCGATGTAAAAAGATAAAGCCTCGTACAGCACAATGAGCAGGGCCGACATCAAAAAAGCCGACACAAAAGACACCAATGGGTTAGGATCTCTATCGTTTTCAGATTCCCAACGCTCAAAGACAAACTCTATCAAACCTTTATTCAATACGAAGTAAATCACCACAAAAGCCACCAGAAACCAAACCAGACGTTGCGCAAGTTGCTCGAAACGAGGATAGTAGATTTTGGCCCGGTAAAAGACCCAGCGTAGGGAAAACCAAAAAAGTGCCGTGTGTACGACCGACATACCGACGCAGGCAACCACAAATCCCCAGCCCTGCTCCATATAAACGTCGCCGAATAACAGCAGCGAGATCAGCACACTGGCCAGCGGCAGACCGATAATGATCAACCAGCGGTCATTGAAACCGACAACGTCTTGGAAACAAGGGCTGTTTTTCATAAAAAGCTACTTTTTTAACTTAAAAAACGCCACCGTATCGCGAATTCCCTGCGTATATGAAACGGGGATATAGCCATACTGCTTTTCAAATTTGGAGGAATCGAAGTAGTAGGGGCGTTCGTTTTGATAGACCATTTCCACCATTTCGCGCATGATGGGCATGAATAAACCCAGCAAGCGAATGATGTTTTTCGAGGCCGCTTGTACCCCTTTATACGGCACACCTATTTCATCGGCGGCTATTTTTAGCAGATCCGTGGGTACTGGCGGCGGGTTGTAAGTTGGTACATGCCAGGTTTGATTGAACGAAGCAGGATCGTCGGCGAGCATAAGGAGGGCACGGGCACAATCCAGCGTGTAAGACATCGAATGCGGCATGGCCGGATTGCCGAGCCATTGCGGTTTTTTGCCTTCGGCCAGATTTTTCAGTACCGTCTGATAGAACATACTCTTCGTGTCCGCCCAGGGGCCATAAAAATCCGCTGACCGGGCAATGCTGGCCCGCAGTTCGCCGCGCTGCACCGCGTCGAGCAGCATCGTGGCGATTTTTGCCCGCACCTCGCCTTTTTTGCTGCTGGGATGGAAGGGCGTTTCTTCGGTCATTTTGCCTTCCACCGGGCCGTACATATACACATTATCAAAGAAAATGAGGGGTACATTGGTCGCCGCGCAAGCCTGAATGGTATTTTGCATCGCGACCGGCCATTTTTCCTGCCAGAGTTTGGTATTATAATCCAGTCCGACCAACAGATAAGCCACCCGTGAACCGCGTACGGCTTCGGTCAATTCTTCTTGGTTGAACACATCGGTTTTCCGCGATTCGGCCCCCGGCATAGTGAAACCGGAGCGGGAAAGCAGTCGCACAGGCTGTTGTTTTTCGAGCAGCATTTGCGCCAGCGGATTGCCAATGGCGCCACCTGCGCCGATGATGGTGTATGGTTGCATAAAATTGTTGAGACAGGTTTAGGCAAAAAAGTGAAGGTTTAGAAAAGAGGGTTTAGAAGCAGTGTTGATGGTAGAAGAACAAAACTAAGCGTATTTGATCAGGATTGAAATAAACCGGAAATTATACGTCCAGGGAAGCGGTGTTAAAAGCCCTCACTTTTTTCTCAACCCTTTTTCTAAACTTCTCAACCTTTTTTTCTCAACCCTTTCCCTAAAACTCCACCCGATACAGCACATCCGGGAAAAAACCGATCTGATCTATCCGGCCCACATTGCCTTTCACCTCATTGTACTGCAAAGCGAAGATATTGGCGTTGTTGGTCACATTCTGGAAATCCAGGAAAAACGTTTGCGAAAGTTTGCGTTTGGCACTGTTCAGGCGCATTCCGATCTTCACATCCCAGCGGAAATAAGCGTCCAGCCGCTCGCTGAAAGCGCGATCTTCGTACAATATTTCGCGACCGGCCAGGCGGCTGGCTTCCAGATTCACGGGGGTGTAAGGGCGACCGCCAGCAGTGGTCAATTTGGTGTCCAGCGTGAGGAAGCGGCGACCCGTGGTGCCGAGTTGGAACTCCTTGCCTGCCAACATATTCAGCACGTATTTTCCGTTAAATGCCGTTTGCCGTTCTACTTCGTCGGAACCTTTGTAGCGCGAATCAAACAGGCTGACCGTCACCAAACTATACCAGCCTTTGCTGAAAAATTTCTCTACGGTCAATTCCACGCCCTGGTTGGTGCCAGTGCCTTCGTTCACGAGATTACCCTTGTCCGGGAAAATGAAATCCGCACCCGCATTCAGGATCGAGAAACTCGACGGCGTAGCCTCCACCGGAACATCGCTCAACCACTGCAAATAGGCTTCGGCCTTCACGCGCCAGGTAGCGGCAGGTTTGAAATCATAGCCCAGTACTAAATGCTGGTTGCGGGTAAAACTCAGATTTTCGTTTTTGCTGCGGTAACTGCCGTCGGGCTGGCGTTCGCGGAACAGAAATACCGGCAGTGGTTGGGTCTGACTATGCAGACCGTAGCCGAGGCTGACTTTTTGCTTGGGCGAAAACTGCCAATTGATGGCGGTACGTGGCTCTATGACCAAATCTTCGGTCTCGGCAAAATACTGACCATGCACGCCCGCGTTCAAAGTTAATCGTTCCGCCAGACGATACTGGGCTTGGGCGTAGGCCTCGGATAAATTGAACGAGCCGTCAAAATTGCGCTGCGTCACCCGGTCGGGCCGTCCGTCATTGTCGAAATCGGCCTGGCCTTCGCGGGTGTCCACGCGGGTGTCCAGTTGTTGTTGTTGCAACAGTACGCCTGTACGCACGGTGAGGCGGTTAGTGATTTTATTATGGTAAAAAGACGACAGGCGGTAGGTCATTTGGTCGGTGCGCACGTCGTTGGTTTCCAAAAGTCTGCCGTCGTCTTCGGTCATCGAAAGGTCGTCGCTGCGGTAGGTATTGCCTGAATAAGAGGCACTGACGACGGAGCGGATATAGGAATGGTCGTTGAGCAACAAATTATTTTTTACCCCAAATACGCCGAATTGCGAACCCGTGTAAGCATTCTCGTCGGGATTGGCAAACAAATCCGTCGTGTCAATCTCCGCACCTAAAAAATCAATCGAACTGGTCGCGGCAATACCGAATACCGACCATTTACCCGCTTTGCCATTGCCAAAGTCCATATTGAAAGTCAGGTCATTATATTTCGGCGTAGCCGTGGTACCTACGTTCAGCCCAGCGGCCGAGGCCAGTTGGACAAATGATTGGCGATAGGCCACCACGAAGGAGCCATTCTTTTTGCCCAATGGTCCTTCGGCCATACCTTCCAGGCCGGAAAACGCGCCCAGTTGCGCCGTGTATTCGTAGCGATCCTTGTTGCCCGTCCGTAGGTTGATATCGAATACCCCCGCCAGCGCATTGCCATATTCAGCGGGAAATGCCCCGGTCAGAAAGTCGGAATTAGCCATCAGATTAGGATTCAAAGCCGATACCGGCCCGCCCGTAGTACCCAGCGTGGAAAAGTGATTGGGATTTGGTATCGGAATACCTTCCATGCGCCACAGTACGCCGGTGGGGGAGTTGCCGCGAATCACGATGTCGTTGCGCGAGTCATTGGAAGTCGCTACGCCCGCAAAATTGGCCACCAGCCGCGATACATCACTGCGTCCGCCGGAGTAGCGTTGCACTTCTTCGGTGTTGAACTGGCGCGCCGAAATAGTGGCTAACTCATTGGTGGGCTGATCTTTATCCGTCTTGGCCGTGACGACCACTTCGCTTACATTGTTGAACGATTCTTCCAACCGAATATTCAACTGCACTTCTTTGCCAGCAGTGACGAGGATGTTCGGAATAGTCTGTACTTCGTAGCCGAGATAAGTGACGCGCAGGGTCTGGCGACCAACGGACACGTTTTTCAAGGCAAAAAAACCGTCTGGATCGGACGTGGTACCAATGATGGGCTCAAGATTCAAGACCTGAATAGTCGCCCCAATCAGCGGCGTTTCAGATTGTTGGTCGCGCACTGTACCCCGTACCGTGGAGGTCTGGGCGTATAGCAGCAGGGGCAAGCAAAAAAGAGCAGAAAGCAGGAGCAGGCGTAGTGTGTGCATCATCTTATGTTTGTAATGAAAAACTGTTTTCGATGGGGCAAACCTGCGGACTTCGCCCGGGTGGCGAAAGTGAAAAGCGGTGGATGGTGGAATGTTGGGAATGGACGGTGGGAAAAACCGGGTGGATCGTTGGCAATACGCACGGAACTAAACATAAGAGCCCGACTGGTATTGCAACCAGCCGGGCTTCACCCAGGGACACCCCCTGATTACAGAGGGCCGGGAACGGGTTTTACTTCCCTGCTTTTACTTCGCCTGGCGATTTGCCTTTTGCACTTTTGGTGGCGGGTTTCTTGTCTGCTTTTGGTTCAGCGGTTTTTTTGCTGGCCTTGGGAGCAGTTTCCTGAGCGGTGGCGGTTGGCTGTGGAGCGGATGGCTCGATGGTTTCGCCCAACAGGTAACGCTCTTCTACGATCTGGTCATTTTTCCAGGTGCGGCGGATCACTTCGTTGAAAGCCAGTTGCTGGCCCTGACGATTGGTGAAATCGAACGCGAATTGCGAATCGGTCACGTTGTCGCCAACTTTAGATGCCAACAGCTCGACGCGATTGATCGTAGCAATATTATTAAAGAACATCCGCAAGGCTTCCAGTTTTTGGGCTTTGGAATGCGTCTTGTCGTGGTCGTTGCTGAGGGTTACGCAATGGTCGGCGGCGTAATTTTGGAAAGCGCCCAGGATGTCGCCTTTTGCCACTTGGGCGTCGAGTGCCGCTACGAGTTGTTGCAATTTCATAAGATGTAAATATGATTTGGTGAAAAATTGACTTCGCAAAGATAAGCATTTTTCTTAAAACCAAATAAAAGTCTGAATGTCAAGCCTATGTTAAGGCTTTGCAAAATTAAAATTTGGTAAAAATACGACCATCTCATTTTGCAGGCTCTTTCGGTGAAAAATCAGATTATTCATCAATAGGGCGTTTTAGGCAGAATTTAATTTTACGGAGAATCGCATTGGCTAAAAAAATACGGTGTTCGTCGCATCGCCCACCGGGGGTTATCGCCCAAAAAAAGTGTTCGCCACGACTGACGAACACTCCATTTTTTTAAAAAATCCCAAAAAGCCACTCTATTTGATTTCCTCGATCTTCTTTCCAAAGGCTTTTACGACGAAAAACAGCACCGTGCCGACCATCAAAAAGTTGACTACCGCATTGATGAAATTGCCCACGCGAATGCCACCGTCTATTTTGGTCGGGTCCAGGGCATTTGGTTGGCCACCAATGACTATTTTGGAGAAATCAGGATTGCCGGTCATCATACCCATCATTGGCGTGATGACATCCACTACTAAGGAATCCACGATTTTGGTGAAAGCCGCACCGATAATAACGGCTACGGCAAGCGTGACTACATCGCCGCGCAGGAGGAATGCTTTGAGTTCGGAAATCATACGTTTTCGTTTTGACAGAAAATAAGTTACATTAAAAGCAAAAGTAATTATCGCCGCCGCTTTTCTGACAATATAAAATTTTGAGGACTTTACTCCGGCGCATCCAGGAACAATTCCAGGGTAATGCGGTCGGCCAGCAACTTGCCCGCCCGGGTCAGGCGGTACATAGTCCCCACCTGCTCCACGGTACCTGCTGCCAAAAACGGCTGCACTGCTTCCTGAAAATGTTTGGCCTGCGTAGCCTCCAATCGGGCGATCTCGGTGCCCCACACCGTTCGCAATGAGGTCAATATATATTCATTGTAGCGTTGCACTGCGCTCAGGTTTTCCAGTTCACCAGGCACCTCTCCCGCCAATATATGCTGGATGTACAAGGCATTATTAGCTATATTGGATTGGCGGGTATGGCCATTAAAAGAGTGTGCGGATGGCCCCACCCCCAGAAATGGCTCGCCACGCCAGTAACTGCTATTGTGCCGCGCATAGTGGCCGGGCCGCGCGAAATTGGAGATTTCGTAGTGTTCGTAGCCCTGAGCGGCGGTGGCATCCATCAGATATTCCATTTGCCGGGCCGCCTGTTCTTCATTCACCGGCGGCGATTGGCCCTTGCGCACGAACGCCCCCAGTGCCGTGCCCTCTTCTACCGTAAGCGAATAGCAGGAAAGATGCGGAATGCCCAGCCCAAAGGCAATGGCCAGATTCTGCTGCCATTGCGCATCGGAAGTCGTGGGCGCACCATAGATCAGGTCAATGGTCAGGTCGTCGAAACCCGTAGCCAGGGCCGCCTCGAGGCAGGCGTGGGCGTGGGTGGCATTGTGGGCGCGGTTCATCCAGCGCAGATCGGTATCATGAAAAGACTGAATACCAATGCTCAGTCGGTTTACGGGCGTGTAGTGGCGCAGGTCGTGCAGCAGTTCCGTGCTCAGGTCGTCGGGATTGGCTTCCAGCGTGATTTCCGCCGTGGGGCTGAGACGATACAGGCGGCGAATAGTGGAAAAAATTTGCTCTAACTCATTGATAGTCAGTAAAGAAGGTGTGCCGCCACCAAAATATACGGAAGTGATTTCGGCATCGCCGAGATAGTTTTTTTGCAGGGCCAATTCCTGCAACAACGCGGCAACCAAGGCCGGTTTTGCGCGCAGCGAAGTCGAAAAATGGAAATTGCAATAGTGACAAGCCTGTTTGCAAAAAGGAATATGGAGGTAAAGGCCAGCCACAATAATTATGAATTATGAATTATGAATAATAATGGGTCGTCTTAAACCTAAGTAGGCGGGCAAAATTAATCGAGGTTATTTTTGTCGTAACTGGCTGATTATCATTGCCTATCCCGATAAAAAACCGGGATGTCGCTTTGCTCCATTTGCCTTCCCGATGAAAACCGGGA
>Ga0105048_10019140_pt1 | contig 10505 bp, 9 predicted proteins | sample MAT05_FD_78382 | JGI IMG/M metagenome (GOLD analysis project Ga0105048, IMG submission 78382) | Freshwater microbial communities from Lake Fryxell liftoff mats and glacier meltwater in Antarctica - MAT-05 | ecosystem: Environmental > Aquatic > Freshwater > Ice > Liftoff microbial mat | place...
CCGAAAATCACTGGCCCTACTGCCGAGCCGATGATGAGCGCCGTCGTTACGAAGCCGCGAATCGCCCCGATGTGCTGCCGTCCAAATAAATCCGCCCAAACGGTGGCATCGAAGGTCGCGCCTAAGCCGCACACCACCCCGAAAGCCAGCGCCAAAGCTGTGACCAACGGTTGTGTTTGCAGCGTTGTTGCCAAGACAAGTGATGCTACCAGCCCTGTGAGCTGGATAGACATAAGCCAACCGGGACGCAAGCGATTGTTCGCTTGGCTGATGAGCAGCGTTGCTCCTGCGTTCACTAACGACATCAGTCCGTAATAAGAAGCGACGGTTGCCGTGCTGTGATTGTGCGAGGCGAAAATAGACACTTGATGAAAAATCAGCCCGGATCCCCACGAAGTCGAAACCATACGTCCGCCGATAAACAGCCAGAACACCGACGAGCGCATCACTTCCTTAAGCGTCCAGTGATCTTCAATATCCGGCCCGGTGGTTTCATCAATGTCGGTCATAACCGCGCCGTCGGGCAAAAGGCCGTGATCTTCCGGCCTATCGCGCATCAAAATCCACCAGGCCGGGATGATCGTCACGCCGACGAACAGACCGAGCAAAATCCATGTCGAGCGCCAGCCGTAGCTCTCAATTAACGATTGAACGACAGCCGGATATTTGTATTGGAACAGCGCGAACATCACCAGCGCGAGGCTCATCGTCCACGCCCGTTTGCGCCGCCACCACTGCGAAATAGCGGTAGTACTGGTCAAACCGAGCGCACCTTGCCCCAAAAAGCGAATGGCGACGAAGGCGATTAACAGCGTGAATGGTCCGGTGATAAATACCGACATCAGAATCAACACGACTGTGAAGGCGATACCAATCACCACGCCGACTTTGCGATTGCCATGCAGATCAATCTTGCGTCCCACCCAAGTCAGGCTGAGTGCGCCGACAAACGTCCCCACGCCAAATAACGTAGACACCGCCGTGCGGCTAAGGCCAAATTCGGTGATAAATTGATTATTGAACAACGAGATAGAAAAGGCTTGCCCCGGTGAAGTGGCGATGAAGCCGAGGGTCGCCACCGCCCAGATCACCCATCCATAATAAACCGACGAGCGCTCAACCGGGCGCGTAAGTGTTTGTGTCGCCATAAAATCCTAAGGGCGCGGTGCGCCGGAGTGAACATTTGAATTGTGTTCAGTGTACACCCGCGCCAGGTTTGAATGGACTCACTTGGCCTTTATGGTTCTCATCATTTTTGCGATGGCATCACTCAAATATTTAAAAGTTGCCTATGCTAAAATAGGTGAACAAAGCGAAAAGGAATGAATCGCATGACCACCACGACGATCATCCGTGCCATATATGAAAATGTCCATTCTCATATATCTGCGAAGGATGAGCTATGAATTAGGCTTATAACCCTTTACGTCGAGCCTGTATCATAAACTTCTGGATTGACGCAGTAAGGCAGCCGATCTCCGCGCAGGCCAGCCAGCAGATTTTCCGCCGCCATCACTGCCATGCGAGTGCGGGTATGCACACTCGCGCTGCCAATATGCGGGACGATCAGGCAGTTATCAAGCGTGAGCAGCAGATCATCGGGCAGAATCGGTTCCGGCTCAGTCACATCTAAAGCGGCAGCGGCAATTTTTCCGTCTTTTAGCGCATGATAAAGCGCTTCAGGGTCAACAATGCCGCCCCGCGCCGTGTTGATTAAAATGGCGTTGGGCTTCATCAATCCCAATTCGCGTGCGCTAATGAGGTGATACGTCTCGTGTTTGAGCGGGACATGCAGGCTGACGAAATCGCTTTCGCGCAGTAGATCATCCAATGGGCGTTTTTCCGCGCCGAGTGCTTGCGCTGCATCATCATCGCGTCCGCCGGAATAGAGCAGCCGCATGTTAAAGCCTTTTCCGCGCCGCGCCACCGCTTGCCCAATCCTGCCGAATCCTATAATGCCGAGGGTCGCGCCATGAATATCCTGTCCTAAAAGCTGCGTCGGGAACCACGTTTTCCACTGTCCGGTATGGACGTAACGTTCCCCTTCCGGCAGCCGCCGCGCCGCCGCCATCAACAGCGCGAAGGCCAAATCCGCGCTTGTCTCGGTGAGGACACCAGGCGTATGCCCTACCGGGATGTGCCGTGCAGTTGCCGCTGCGATGTCGACATTATCCACACCCACCGCCATATTGCTGATGACACGCAGATTCGGCGCAGCGGCGAGGGCCTCCGCATCGAGTTTTTCCGTCAACATCAAAAGCACCCCGTCACAGTCGGAAATCTCGCGCAAAAACAGCGCACGCGGCGGCGGCATTTCATCCTCCCACGTCCGCACGTTACAGACGGCGCGTAATAACTCAAAAGCAGACGTGGGCAGCATACGGCTGATGTAAATTTGTGGCGGAGTCATGACGGCGGCCTTTCATCAAATAAACAGGCAATCGCAAATAGGTTTTAAGAGGGCTTCGTGCTAAAATTCACAGGATATTTTATTGTTATCGGACTTACGCAGTTGAAGAATTTTAAGGAAACTTCAGTCATTAGTTTTTAGCAAAAAGCTAAAACTTCGGCTTACTTGAGACTGAACTAAGGACAAATAACTGTCAACTACGTAACTTCTAAGTTATCGAGATAGCTTCACCATGCGTTATTATACCTATAGTGTCGGCGCACAGTTGATCCGCGAGTTGATGATTACGGGTACTGCCCGTTATTTGCTGCATGACGGCGGCGATCTAATTCAAATTGAACTCGCTTCCGGCGAAGATGTGCTGATTTATTTGATCGAGCGCCCGATTCCCACCTATGAAGTCCAGCATATTTTAGAGGAAAACAGTGCCGCCGGAGTCTACACCTTATTCCTGTTGTGGTGCGAGATGCTGCTGCCGGATGATGGCAACTTATTCGCGCCGGACGAGTGGATGCAAACGCTCATGGCGGTTTATGGCGATCAGATTTACGGCTACGATGTCTATATGGGGCATTTGCTGGTCTTTCCAGTACATTTTGAGGCGACGACCAATTATTTCCAGCGGATGATTCGGCACGGCGATCCAGTCGATGTGCGCTGGATCAACTGCCTGCGGCTGGAAACACGACACCCCGGCATCGTCGGGACGTGGCATGTGGCGACGTTTGACGGTCTGCATCAACAGCGCAGCGGCACGACACGCAAAGTCATCAAGATTGATTTGCTGGCGGTGCATTACGCGGCGTTGGGGATTGAACGAGAGGCTGATCGCGTAGAGGTCAAACGGGCGTACCGTCATTTAGCGCGGCAGTTTCATCCCGATTTGAACAGCAAACACGGCGCAAAAGAACAAATGCAGCGCATCAACCTCGCTTACGACACCATTATGAAAGCGCTTGATGAGGACGAATAAGATGCTTATTTTATTGTGTGGATGAGTCGTAGTCAGCAATAATCCGCCGGATTTGCTCATGGCTAAGATCATTTTGCTCCGATTTCGCGTAAATACGTAACAGTACAATCAGATCACCCAATTTGACATAATAGATGATGCGATAACCGCCTCTTTTCCCTTTAGCTGCATCACGATTGCTCAAGCGCACCTTGTAGACATCTTTGCCCACTCCTTGCACTTTGTCGCCCGGTTGATCTCCATTTTCTAAGGCCGTGATAAGCGGTGCTACATCTGCTCGAATGCTGGGATATTTTTTGCGTAATCGCTTCACTTCACTATCAAATTTGGTAGTCGAATCAACCCGGACAGACAGCTTCTCATTCGGCATCAAGTTCATCCCAAAGGTGTTGGATGGGGCGATGCTGCCCCGTCATGGCTTGCTGCCATGCTTCTTTAAAAGCACGCTCAGGGTCTTCTTCGCTCTCGTCCTCATTATGATGAAGCACAAGTGTTTCGCCTTGTGCCTTCGCATCTGATTCAATTAGGGAACGTAAATAAGCATCCAATTCCTCGAATCCACGCTGCCGTGCTAAATCATGAATACGATCACGCTCCTCGACACTCACATGAATACCAAGCAAAATATCACTCATTTTTTCGCTGACCCTCGCTTTCAGCCTGCACGATCTATCATAGTATAATCTCGTTCCCCCCTTTTTGAACTATGCTATACTTTTTCCAGATAGGCGATATAGACGGGCTGAGGAAACGGCGGATTATGAGCAGCAGAACGCGGACACTTCTCATCCTGATCTTCATTGGGCTGGTGCTGGCAGGGCTGATCTTTGTCTTGTTAAGTTTCTCTGTCCAAAACCAAGTCCCCGCAATTTCAGAAGCGGCGAATAGTACGCTTGCCGCTCAGTCGCTTCTTGATGCGGAACAGAGATTAACCGAAGTGCAAAGCACCCGTGCGACTCCTTACGAAATAGTCTCTCCCGCGCCAGAAATTCTCACAATCCAACCTTCATCGACGGATACCGATTTAGGGATACTCCCCTCGGTCACATCCAACCCGACTTCGATTGCGTTTATCGCCCAAACAGCGACTCGTCTAGCGGAATTATTTTCTACACCGGGAATGTCTAGCCCTATACCGCCGCCTGCGGGGGGTATTAAAAATACTGATACGCCCCGTCCTACGCCAACAACCGTCCCATCCTTTGATCCAGAGCAACCCACCCTGTCGCCGTTGGATTTGGATGCGATGGACGGGGATGATGAAAGTGAAATAGAAGCAGAATCAACGGCTTTACCCGATACAGGCGGCGGCGGCACAGGCGGTGATTTCGCTGGAGATGAACCAGATACCCCCACCGTCCCCGCCATCGCAACCACGCCACCTGTCGAGATCGCAGGCGTGAATTTACTCGTGCGGAGCGCAGTTTCAGGCGCGGTCATCGGCAACGGGACGCTGCGCCTTTTCGCGCCATCGACAGCAAACGGTGGCGACCCTTTCACTGTAGAACTCGAACTGCGGGTCGATAATCTCTACATCACGCCCACCCCCACCGGACAGCGCGGCACGGCTGCACCCCGCACTTCCGGCGGCAGCGGTGATGCCACCCCCACGCCGCGAGTCGCCATCCGCGAAGAAGGCGGCGTGGATTTGTATCAACGGCTCGGCGCGACCTTACTTTGTCCGGTGGATGCGTTCACGGGTTGCGACGGCACACGCTCTGAGGATGATCTTAAAATCGTCACAAATCCGACGCTTTGGCGTTGGAATATTACACCGTCAGACGACATCAGCGGCTTCCAAAATTTGCGTGTCGAAGTCTGGATCAGCGAGCGTAATCTGGACGGCGTTTTGGAATTCATCGATCTACCCGCCGACCCGCCGCTGAATCTCGGCTTCCGCGTGGAGATTGATCCAGCGGGCGGAACATCACCTGTTCTGTGGATTGCTGTTGCAACGGCAATTGTCGCCGCGCTGGGCGGTGCATTTTTCCTCCAGCAGCGCAAATCCACACCGAGTCCGGCGCTGGCTTTCGGCACATCAAAAGATAAGCCGAAGGTCTTTATCAGCTATCGACGCGGCACAAGCTGGAGTCATGCGCGTGCTGTCGCGGACAGCCTGAAAGGGCGCGGCGCGGATGTGTTCCTTGATGTGGACGACATCAACGAAGGGCGATTCGCGGAGATTATCGAGCAATCGATTAACGCTTGCGATTATTTTGTGCCGATCCTCGCGCCGGGGACGTTGGAGTCGTATTGGGTCAAGCGCGAGATCATCCATGCCATCAACGGCAAAAAAGTGATGGTGCCGCTGCTGGTAGAAAACTTCACACTGAACGAAACCAGTCTGCCGCCGGAACTGCACGATGTCGCCAGCCACAACGCGATTACAATGCTGCCGGAATTTTACGAAGAGGCGATTGACCGCCTCGCCAAGCGCTTTATGAAATTGGAATAGGAGATTTTATGTCACCTTTACAAAACAATCCCGCCCAAGATTACGAAACGTATTTTGTGCCAATTCTCTTTTTACCTTGGGCGCAAATTTTGCTTGACACTGCTAAGCCGCAGCCGGGTGAGCGCCTGTTGGATGTGGCCTGTGGGACGGGTATTGTCGCCAGACAAGCCGCGCCGCTGGTGGGCAGCCAAGGAAAAGTAACCGGTGTAGACATCAATCCGGGGATGCTGAATGTCGCGCGGACTTTTGCCGCTTCGGGTGGTGTGCCGCTTGAATGGCAGGAAGGCAGCGCTTTATCGCTCCCGTTTGAGGATAACAGCTATGATGTCATCGTCTGCCAGCAGGGGCTTCAATTTTTCCCGGATAAACTGAAAGCCCTGCAAGAGATGTTGCGTGTCTTGGTTCCCGGCGGACGTGTCGTTATCAGCGTCAATCAATCCTTAGCCCTCAACCCGGTCTACAGCACTTTTAATGAGGCTTTCATGCGGCATCTTGGCGCTCCGGCCTTGGCGGGACCCTTCGCGTTTGGCGACGATCAGCAGCTTTACGCACTTTTGGTTGAAGCTGGCTTTACACAAGCGGCGGTTGACGTGGTTTCGCTGCCCATCCATGCCGAAAGCGCGGAGTCTTTCGTCAGAAGCACGGTTTATGGCTCGGCAGCCGTCGTGCCAGCGCTGGCGCAGTTGGATGACGCGGCGCGGACAACCCTCATCGAGAAAGTCATAGACGCGATGAAAGACCCCTTTTCCGCCTACACCCAAACAGGGCAATTGGTCTTTTCCGTCGCCGCCAATATCGGCTATGGCACGAAGTTAGCCTAACCCCGGCAGACGCGGCGGCGCATCGACTTCAGCCTGCACCCGTTCCGCCTGCTTGAACATCGATAGGCGCGGCGGCATGTCGATTTCTTTGCCGGATAAAAGATCGGCAATCGTCAAAATCTGGATGCGGGGATAATTTTTATCCCATGTCTCCGAGCGATAAACCCCCGCGCTGGCGGCTTCCTTCCGCATATCGCTGGTCGCTTCTTCCAGCGTGATAAAAACACCGACTGCGGCCTTTTCTCGATCCATCGTGCCGACCAGATCGCGCACATCGCCGCTTTTCACCTTGCCAGATTTGACCTGCACCAGCACCCGCCCCAACTTGCTACCCTTTTCCTGAAAATTCAACGCGCCGTCAATGCCTTTATCGCTGCCCTTTTTGCCCTTACCGCCCACGTCGCCGCCAAGCGGTTTAGCGCGTACCAGCGAAAGCGCCCACCATTGGAACTGATAGCGATCTTCCGCCGCCAATGACCGCGCCCCGCCCACATCTTCCGGCTCACCGATCACCACATAATCGGCCTTTTTCTTCAGCCCGAACATATCTTGCAAACGGTAGACCAGCAAAGACACACTCAAATGCGTGATGTCGATCCCCACCCACTGCCTACCCAATTTTTGCGCGGCGCTGATCGTCGTGCCGCATCCGGCAAACGGATCAAGCACCACATCATCGGGGTTGCTGCTGGCAGCGATAATGCGTTCCAGCAGGGCAACCGGCTTTTGCGTGGGGTAACCGAGAATCTCAGATGATCCTGAGTTCGGAGGATCAATATCTGTCCACATATCTTGTAACTGTGATCCTCGTGTTAGTTCAACAGGTCGCAACACACGCGGCATACCATTTTTGGAATATACAATCAGTCCTTCAGCTTCTAGTCTTTTAGCTTCTTCTTGGGTAAAGCGCCAATTGCGAGTATGACCATTCCATTCGTATTTTGGCCCGCGTCCGCCGGGGGCAGTGCAATCACCCTTACGGTATAAATTTCCATCAGAATGTTTATAGAGATCATGAGTCTTGGGGGCATTTTCCTCACGCTCAGTATAAATTTTGTTAAAAGTCCATGTATTGCTTTTTGAATAGAAAAAAATAATATCGTGAATTGCACCATAGCGTGTAATATTTTGGTCATTGTGTGCGCTTGTGCGTTTCCAAATAATTTCGTTGCGAAAATTTTGCGCTCCGAAGATCGTATCCAGAATCATCTTCAAGTAATGGCTGGCGGTTGGGTCGCAATGCAGATATAGGCTGCCTGTCGGCTTGAGGACGCGGTGCAGTTCCACCAAACGGGCGGTCATCATTACCAGATAGGCCAACATTTGATTATCCCCGACAATCGTCCGCAGGGCGCTGATGGCGGTTGCCACGCGGTCAGGCGCGTCATGGATGAGCGCGTCGTAGGTATCGCGGGCGGACGCATCCCAATGCCACGTATCCTCAAACGCTTTGATCTGCGCGGCGCTGTCCAGCCCGCTTTCGTCTTTGAACAGCACGTTATAACTGCGGTTGCTGTTAAACGGCGGGTCGAGGTAGATCAAATCCACGCTTTCTCTGGCAATATGCTTTTGCAGGATGTCCAGATTGTCGCCGTAATAGAGTTTGTTGGTCATAGGGACTCACGCCATCTGTTTATTTATGCTTGTACAAGAAAATTATAGCGCAAAATCGGGACAAAAGGCCGGACAAAATGCCCACTTTTTACGAACAATTGTGCTATTCTGAATTTATACCGCACAGCATCATCCCGGCACGGGGCGCAAATAGGATTTTTGGCGCGATCCGTTTTTCAGCCGGAGGGCGAGTCCGGGATGAGGCTTGGCGGCAACCCCACCCCTAAATCCCCTCCCCGTACACGAGGAGGGGACTTGAATGCGCGGCGCGTACTATTCCCTTTTAAGTCCGATTAAGTCCGAGCGAGGGATTCTAATATCCGGCGCGTCGTATTTTGCTCCCCCTCTCTGAATTCGGGGAGGGGGCTGGGGGGTAGGGTTTAGGAGAAGGAATCATCGTGAACAGCGAGGAGATAAACATGGCACGACGTTACACCGCCGACGACAAACGCGCCGCGCTCGAACAGTTGGACTCCGGCGCGGACATGCAAAGCGTAAGCGCACAGTTGGGGGTTCGCCCATCGACCTTGCGGGCGTGGCAGCGCGAAAACAGCGAATCACGCGAGACACGCTTACGCGCCGAAATCTGCCGCCTAGAAGAACGACTGATCGAGAATACGCATAAGCTGCTGGATACGATGGACGGCGTGATTGAAAACGCGCCGCTGAATCAACGGGCAACGGCGCTCGGCATTTTTATTGACCGCTATCTCAAGTTAGATGAGCATCTGGCTCAGACGCAGAATGAGGCGCAGGATGAAACGGACGGCACAATCCGCATCGAATATCGTTACCCCGATGGTTCAATTCATCGCGCCCCACCCTGGGCAGGCGACGATTCTGGCTACGACGGCCCGGTTTCGCGTGGTGGCTTGTGGCCGTCGGTTCGGCAAAACGGAGACGGGCAAAATCCTGATCCTCGAACACGCCCTACGCGGCGGACGGGCGTGGTGGTTAGCGCCGACTTACGCGATGGCGAGCCAAGTGTGGCGCGATTTGAAGACGACAGCCTTGATGCGGAGCGCCTCTGGCCGGACGACTGACTCCGACTCGCAGACCGTGCATATCTCCGAAACAGAGCGCCGGATTGATTTCTCTAAAGGCGGGATGATCGCCATCCGCAGCACCCACGCGCCGGAACTGCTGCGCGGCATGGGGCTGGATTTGGCGATTCTGGACGAAGCCGCCTTTATGCCGCCGCAAGTGTGGCCTGAGATTGTGCGCCCGATGCTGCTCGACCAGCGCGGCGGGGCGCTGTTTTTGAGTTCGCCGAATGGGCGCAATCACTTCTGGGAATTGTTCAAGCTCGGCCTTGATCCCGAAGAAGCAGAATGGCATTCGTTCCATTTTAAGACGAGCGATAATCCGCTGATTCTGCCGGAGGATTTAGAGGCCATCCGCCGCACCACGCCTGAGCGCGTGTGGAAGCAGGAATATCTGGCGGAATTTACCGACGATGCCGGGCAAGTCTTTCGTGGGATTTACGAATCCGCCACCGCACCAACCGATGCCCAACCGCTCCCCGGTGGACGCTATATCGGCGGCATTGACTGGGGGCGCGATAATGATTTCTCGTGTGTCGTCATCATCGACGCGGAGACACGCCAGATGGTGGCAATGGATCGCTTTCATCAGATCGGCTGGGAACTGCAACGCGGACGAATCGCGGCGTTGGTTGAAAAATGGCATCCGGCGATATTGTGGGCGGAAGCAAACAGCATCGGCGCGGTCAATATCGAAGCGCTGCAAGCGGCAGGGCTGCCGATTCGAGCGTTTACGACGACTGTCCGCAGCAAAGGGCCGCTGATCGACGATCTGGCGCTGGCGATTGAACGCGCCGAAATCGTGCTGCTGCCGGACGCTGTGCTGATGAATGAACTCGCCTCATATACGTTAGAACGCTTACCCGGCGGCGGTTATCGTTATGCCGCGCCCTCTGGCGGTCATGACGACACAGTGATCGCGCTGGCTTTAGCGTGGCATGGGGTGCGTTATGGCGGCGTAGGCGTGGACTTCGCGTAAGGTGGATACACACTGCAAAAAGCCAGTGATGATTTCAAGATAGTCTTGATCGTCTGCCAGCGATCTTCGGGTTGGGGCTGTGTCAAGGTCACGGCGGTTGCCTCACTAATGGCGCAGATATGAATTCAAAAACCATATCATAATCAGCTTGAGGCCACAGCCCCCTAGAATAGAGGTGGTTTAATTTCGTTTTGGCGTGACTTTCTCCAC
>Ga0105048_10019141_pt1 | contig 10504 bp, 7 predicted proteins | sample MAT05_FD_78382 | JGI IMG/M metagenome (GOLD analysis project Ga0105048, IMG submission 78382) | Freshwater microbial communities from Lake Fryxell liftoff mats and glacier meltwater in Antarctica - MAT-05 | ecosystem: Environmental > Aquatic > Freshwater > Ice > Liftoff microbial mat | place...
ACTTTAAGATTCTAAAATACAGTGCACCCTCTTGTTTCATCCGTAGACATAGCCTCATCTTTTTCGAGCGCCTATCTGACGCGAGGACATCAATATTATCGTGAGAACAAAGTCACGGTGCTATATATCAGTCAAAACGGCGCCTTCATTTCTGCGCTTGTCGCAGGTTCAAATAATAATCGCTATCACGTCAATATACTGCTACAGGCACAACCGGGAGCTCATGTATTGATCAACGGGGAATGCAGTTGCCCGGTGGGCTACAACTGCAAGCATGTTGTCGCAACGTTGATCAAGGCTCAAGCGGAATCCCCACTTGAAGTTCCTGCGCTAGCTGATAAAGCATTGCCTAATGTTACGGACTTGCCATATGAAATTTCCATCTGGCTAAACGAAGTGTCGCTTGCGGCCATGCCGAAACTAGGCCGCGATAGCTTGCCAGTTAACGTGTTGCAGCGCTTACTGTACGTCTTAAAATTAAGTGATAGTAAACCAGCAAGAGTGGAGGTGACATTTTTCACTGCCAGATTGCTCAAGACCGGGGGATTTGGCAAAAAAACACTTCATAATTCCATAGCCAATATCTTAATCGGCGCGGCGCCACCCTATCTTACCGAGCGGGATCAGGAAATTATCGCTGCAAAAAACCTGATGCTTGCGACAGGTGGCTATTTAACTGGTACACAGGGTGCCCGGTGGATAACAGAAATGATCACCACTGGCAGGTGCTTCTGGGAAACAACTGATTCCGAGCCCCTATCCTTTGGTGAAAAATGCGTCACGCAGCCTGTTTGGACCATGGACACACAGGGAAACCAGCGGCTACAGGTTGAAACCACACCACCGTCACAGGTGCTACCGTTTTCTCCCCCTTGGTATGTCAATGAAGCCGCATCGATCTGCGGCGAATTGGATATCGGCCTGCCCGACGAAATTGCTTACGCTCTGGTTAGCGCACCAGCGATCCCATCAGCACTGGCCGGCCGTATCGGCAATGAATTGACACAAAAACTACCCGGTATAAAAGTTCAACTGCCGGAGGTACTGCGAGAACGAAAGGTAAGTGATCGACACCCTGCTCCATATTTACGGTTTTACACAGTAGCATTAAATCCGCCGCCTTATTTTGGCTCTTTCCACTCTAAAGACGACCATGACGATGAGCCGAAAACACTCGACTTGGTGCGCCTTGAATTCGACTATGGCGGCGTGCGAATTGACGCTATGTCAACCGAAAAGTCTATAGCACAGCGAAGCGGTGATGAATTGTTACGCATCGACCGTGACGTCACAGCTGAAGAAAGTTATTTCGACAAACTTGCCGATTTGGGATTTTTCCTTGTTGATTTATCAATTTTTTCCGAATTACATAAAAAGCACAATGGTTCTTTTATTCTGGGTGGGGATGACAAAGAGTGGATCAACTTTTGCCTTGCCGACCTCCCTGATCTGCGAGCCTCTGGCTGGCAGATCGAAATGGAACCAAGCTTCAATTTTCGTTTCGCCGAAATTGAAGACTGGACCGCAACCGTCAATGAAGACGATGGTAACAATAACTGGTTCGACATAGAGCTGGGGATTCAGATAGACGGGCTACCAGTCAACTTGCTGCCCGTCTTGCTGAATTTAATTCGCCAGTTTCCAGAACAAATGAGCATGCAGGCGCTGGCAAAGCTTAGCGCTGAAGACCTGCCGCTCATAGCACGACTTGCTGATGGCCGCTTGGTGACGTTACCGATTTCCCGAATTCAAAACATTCTATCAGTTCTGGTGGAGCTTTTCGATAAAGATGCGGTGCATAATTTGCAGCGAATCGAGTTGTCTGCGGTTCAGGCGGGGCGCCTGGCAGAGCTGGAAGAGGTTGCGGGTTTGCGCTGGCTGGGCGGCGAGCGTCTACGTGAATTAGGACGAAAACTACGCGATTTCGATGGGATTCAGCTGGTTGCGCCGCCTGCTGGTCTGAAGACCGACTTACGGGGCTATCAACAAGAAGGGCTTAACTGGCTGCAGTTTCTGCGCGAATATGAGCTAGCCGGTATCCTGGCTGACGATATGGGGTTGGGTAAAACCGTACAGGCCTTAGCCCATCTTCTGGTAGAAAAAGAATCCGGGCGCATGAACCAACCCAGCTTGGTGGTCGCACCCACTAGCCTGATGTTCAACTGGCTGCGGGAGGCAGAACGTTTTGCGCCGGATTTACGCGTATTGGTATTGCAGGGCCAATTGCGCAAACAACATTTCGAATCTATCGGGGCTTATGACTTGGTGCTCACCACCTATCCCTTGCTGCCACGCGATAAAGAGGTGCTGACTGGACAAGAATTTCATTTACTAATCCTTGATGAAGGTCATATCATCAAAAATCCAAAGTCGCAAGCCACTCAAATTGTGCATCAAATCAAAGCGCGCCACCGGCTAGCGCTCACTGGCACACCGATGGAAAATCACCTTGGTGAATTGTGGTCGCTATTTCATTTTCTACTGCCAGGATTATTGGGCGATGACAAAAATTTTCGTAAGCTGTTCCGTACGCCCATCGAAAAGCAAGGTGACAACACCCGGCGCGCAGTACTTTCACGCCGCATTGCCCCATTCCTGCTACGCCGCACTAAAGCACAGGTAGCCAAAGAATTACCACCCAAAACAGAAATTATTCGCTCCTGCGAACTATCCGGCGCTCAGCGCGACTTATACGAAACTATCCGGGTAGCCATGCACGAAAAGATACGCATGGAAATCGACAAGAAGGGCATGAATCGCAGTCATATTATTATTCTCGACGCACTGCTTAAATTGCGTCAAATCTGCTGCGATCCACGCCTGCTTAAATTGCCTGCTGCGAAGCAGGTAAAACATTCAGCAAAACTGGATCTTCTTATGTCCTTGCTGCCGGACATGGTGGAAGAAGGGCGGAGCATCCTGTTGTTCTCCCAGTTCACCTCTATGTTGGCATTGATCGAATTGGAACTTGCCAAATTTAACTTGCCCTATGTCAAGCTGACAGGAGACACTCGCGACCGCGCCACACCAGTACAACGTTTTCAGAACGGAGAAGTACCCATCTTCCTGATCAGTCTAAAAGCGGGCGGTGTAGGACTGAACCTCACCACCGCCGACACCGTAATTCATTATGATCCGTGGTGGAACCCTGCGGTAGAAAATCAGGCTACTGACCGCGCCCATCGCATAGGCCAGGAAAACCCGGTTTTTGTCTACAAGCTGATCACTGAAAGCACGGTGGAAGAAAAAATTGTTGCAATGCAGGAGAAAAAACGTGACTTGGCGCAAGGCATTCTGGATAATAACGGAGAAGCTATCGCTCCACTTTCTACAGAAGAATTAGCAATGCTATTCGAGCCGTTGCAAACATTAAGCGCCGTATAAACGGGGCGAGGATTCGTTCTGCGGTTTAAACTCTTGCTAAAGCGCTGTATTTCACATCGTATAGTATTTATTCGATAATTTTAATTTAATAAAAAAGCCTGCTTAAGCAGGCTTTTTTAAACCAAGAACCTATTTAAGGGGCCTGAATATTGGCAGCTTGTTTACCTTTAGGACCTTGAACAATATCAAAAGTAACTTTTTGGCCCTCTTTAAGAGACTTAAAGCCACTCATAGTAATTGCAGAAAAATGCGCGAATAAATCTTCGCTGCCATCATCCGGAGTAATAAAACCATAACCTTTTGCATCATTAAACCATTTAACTGTACCGTTTGCCATGTTTCACTTCCTTAGCTAAAAAACCGGGGGGATTCCCGTTAAACTGTTTGAATTCCAAGAGCGTACATGGCAAAACCAGTACTGCAGGTAACTTGCATTCAAACACCCATGCACTTTTTACTCCTGTTTAAGCGATTTCGTCAAGACTTATGCACTTTATTTTCTGAATTTTTTTCAAAAGTACTTGAAAAAACCTCATGAATCATCGAACATATCATCATAAATAAATGTAACAATAACAACCATGGCAACGAAATATGAAAACACATCCCTGCTAAAAGCAGAACAAAGCAAGATCAAACCACCCAAACTATATAAGGTACTGCTCTTTAACGACGAGTTCACCACAATGGATTTTGTAATCGAAGTTTTACAAACTTTTTTTTCGATGAACCGTGAACGAGCCATCCAATTGATGCTCAAAGTACATAATGAAGGATTGGCAATATGCGGGGTCTATACTAAGGATATCGCAGAAACGAAGGTTGAGCAGGTATCGGCATTTGCCAAACAGCACGGACATCCGCTACGATGCGAATTAGAGGAAACATAAATTATGATCGCGCAAGAACTTGAAATCAGCTTACACTTGGCGTTCGTCGAAGCACGCCAGAAACGCTTCCAATTTATCACGGTAGAGCACCTGCTTCTTGCTATGCTGGATAACTCTTCTGCGGTACATGTGTTGCGCGCCTGTGGGGCAGATATTGAAGAATTGCGCGCAGTACTGACCGATTTTATTAATACTCATACACCAGTAGCGCCAGGTAGCAATGAAGTAGACACACAGCCAACTGTCGGCTTCCAGCGAGTCATCCAACGCGCTATTTTGCACGTACAATCTTCTAACAAAAAAGAAGTTTCCGGTGCCAACATCTTGGTTGCCCTGTTTAGCGAAAAAGATTCCCATGCCGTTTTTTTCCTGAACCAGCGTGCAATCACTCGGCTCGACGTAGCAAACTATATTGCACATGGGATCGATAAAACAGCTCAATCAAGTACCAATAAGTCAGCAGATTCTGAAATAGAGCAAGAACCAAGCCAGAAGAGCGCTCTGTCCGACTACACACTTGACCTCAACGCACAAGCTTTAGCTGGGAAAATCGACCCACTAATTGGACGCGAAACCGAGCTGACGCGAGTTATTCAAACCTTGTGCCGCCGCCGCAAAAACAATCCACTATTGGTCGGTGAGGCTGGCGTGGGTAAGACTGCTATCGCCGAAGGCTTAGCGCGCCGAATTAAAGAAAACAACGTGCCAGAAATTCTTAAAAACGCTCAGATCTATGCATTAGACATGGGCGCACTGCTCGCCGGCACTAAGTATCGCGGCGATTTTGAACAACGCCTGAAAGCTGTACTCAAAGAATTAGCCGATGAGCCTCACGCCATTCTGTTCATCGACGAAATACATACTCTGATCGGTGCAGGCGCAGCCTCGGGCGGCACAATGGACGCTTCCAACTTACTCAAGCCTGCACTTTCAAATGGCACACTTAAGTGCATCGGTGCTACTACCTATCAAGAATATCGTGGAATCTTTGAGAAAGATCATGCGCTGTCGCGCCGTTTCCAAAAAGTAGATGTGCCGGAACCCTCAGTTGAGCAGACCATCGAGATTCTAAAAGGGTTAAAGTCTCGCTTCGAGACTCATCACGGTATTAAATACAGCACCGCTGCGCTAACTAGTGCGGTCGAGCTTTCATCGCGTTTTATCAATGACAGACATCTTCCTGACAAAGCAATTGACGTGATAGATGAAGCGGGTGCAGCACAACGCATCCTGCCAAAATCGAAACAGAAAAAACTTATCGGCAAACACGAAATCGAGGACATTATTGCCAAGATTGCGCGCGTACCTTCACGCACCGTTTCTTCGGATGATCGCAATCTGTTGAAAACACTAGATCGTGATCTCAAGACCGTAGTGTTCGGCCAGAATGCCGCCATTGACGTGTTGGCACGCGCCATAAAAATGTCCCGGAGCGGATTGGGCAATCCGCAAAAGCCCATCGGCAGCTTCTTGTTCTCTGGCCCAACCGGCGTGGGCAAAACCGAAGTAGCGCGTCAACTTGCCTTTGCAATGGGCATGCCGTTAAACCGCTTTGACATGTCTGAATATATGGAACGTCACGCGGTGTCGCGGCTGATTGGAGCGCCACCTGGCTATGTCGGCTTCGATCAGGGTGGTTTACTCACGGAAGCAATCAACAAGCAGCCTCATTGCGTCTTGCTACTAGACGAAATCGAGAAAGCACACCCGGATATTTTTAATATTCTGTTACAAGTGATGGATCACGGTACACTCACTGACAATAATGGGCGTAAGGCAGATTTCCGTAATGTGGTTATTATTATGACCACCAATGCGGGGGCCGATGCATTAAGCAAAGCACAAATAGGCTTCACCAAGAGCGGAGTGAGCGGTGATGAAACGGCCGAAATCAAGAGGCTATTTACCCCAGAATTTCGAAACCGATTGGATGCTACCATTTCTTTCGCAGCACTGGATAAAGAAGTCATCCTGCGCGTAGTAGACAAATTCCTGATGCAGCTTGAGGAACAGCTACATGAGAAGAAAGTGGATGTCGTCTTCACCGATGCGCTCAAAGATTACCTCGCCAAAACTGGTTTCGACCCACTAATGGGCGCACGTCCTATGGCACGTTTGATTCAGGACACCATACGTAGCGCACTGGCGGACGAATTATTGTTTGGAAAACTATCCAACGGCGGAAAAGTGATCGTCACTGTGGATAAGGACGAGAAGGTACATCTGGAGTTTTCCGAAGAAGTTGTTGTTGTCTAATTAATTGATATTAAATTTTTGAGTGGCGGTGCAGGTATTCATGTACCCCACTCAACTAAAACGTACAGAGTACACTCTAGTTTGTTCGCGATTTTTCACAGATAGCGGAAAATAGAAATCAATCCCCAACCGTACGGTTACGACCCATATTCTTCGCCATATACAGCCGCTTATCGGCAAGTTGCAGTAACATTCCAGAGTTTATCAATGTGGGTTTTTTACTGGCGACACCGAGGCTGATGGTGATCATTAAATCCGTTTTAGTCTTTTCCGCAGCTACATTCTTGCGCAGCCTTTCCGCATACTGATAAGCCTGATCCGCAGGTGCATCCGGGCAAATCACTAAGAATTCTTCACCACCAAAACGGCATACCATATCCTGCTTGCGTGCGGATGAGCGTAAAATTTTCGCTACCTGTGTCAACACATCATCCCCTACCTTATGGCCATAAGTGTCGTTAACCTTCTTAAAATAATCCACATCTACCATAATGCACGACAGCGGACGGCGGCTGCGCTCTGCCATAGCCCACTGCTGCTCCAGATACTCATTTGCATGACGACGATTGGGCAACTCGGTGAGTACATCAGTAAGCGCCATTTGCTGTAACCTCTGGTTCGATGCCGCCAGCTGCGCGGCGACAATGCGTAACTGCTGATGTTCAACCTTCAACTCATCCTGCAACTGCACCATACGCTGAGTAACACACAACCTCGCACCCAGCACTTTTGAATTAACCGGCTTGATCAAATAATCGGTGGCTCCGGCCTCAAATATTTCTTCCAACCTATTCGAATTTTCTTCGGTCATCATGACAAACACATGGATATTGCGCCATAGCTCGTTATGTCTAAGTGCCTTGCAAAATTCGATGCCATTCATCTTGGGCATGTGCAAGTCTGTAATGACGAGTTGAGGCATGAATTTATCAACCATACTTAACGCTTCCACCCCATCGCCTGCAGTAGCAACCGTATGTCCGGCCTTTGTCAGCAAAAGTTTCAGCACCAACGTCGTTGCATAATCGTCCTCCACCAACAGGATCCGCAATGCATAGCTTGTCTCCAGGCTAATCTCCGGTGCCCCGACATCAAGTATTTCCAGATCGGTAGGTGACGCGGCTTGCAAAATTTCCTTGAAAAGGGGGATGTCTGTCGAATGGATTCCAAATAATTTACTCCATTCACGCCATTCCTGCACCGTCTTATCGCCTAACTCAGTAAAAACATCGGCCTCCAAGCCCAGCCTGGCGGCGCTCAGAATCAATTTCTGCACCATTTTGTGCCGTTGTTGTTCGTGCGATAAACACGCCTTGGAAAAATAGCTTGCGATATGCAATGTATTTAAAATGTGCCAGCTCCGATTGCCTTCGGCAAGATCAGACAGAGCTGGATTTTCGTGATGTAAAACAGCTATCTGGAATACTTGTGGCAAACCCCAGTCTGCTATCATTTCTTTACTGAGTTGATTATGATCAAGCCCGAATTCAGTGCGTTCGAGATCAATTAATGTGGTATTTGTGTCTACTGTTTGAACTTTTTCAAGAATGAGGGAATACTCTTGGGGATATGCCGTTGCTAGTCCTAAGGAACCAACTTGACCCAGCAAGCCGAGAATAAACATTTCTTCAGCTGCTCCCATTCTACGACCTTCTACAAAGTTTTTTGCAGCAATTGCCATTAACAACGATTGCGACCAAAAATTTTGATAATCGAATTTTCGGCAGGCACCATCACGGCTACCCTCCACTAGCGACAAACTCAACACCATATTACGTACAATACTCAAACCTAACGACATGACCGCATCTGCTATGGATGCAATAGGTCTTGTCTGGTACGACATAAGCACATTGGCCATCTTAATCAACCGACCTGACAATGCCGGGTCAGTCTTTATCGCGTGTGCAATCTCCTGAGTTGTTACATCTTCCTTCAAGGTGAGCTGAATTATTTTCAGAGCCATACCTTTAGGGGAAGGTAAATGATCTTTCGCTTTGAGTTCCTCAAACTTAACATTAACCATAGCTCACGTTACCATCAATCCGGCCCAGTACAACTTTCGATACAATATAGTTAGTCTATGCTATACGTACGACGATGCCTAATAAACTCGCGCAGTGCTGGCAAAAATGAAATAATGATGACAATGACCACCATCAGGGTCAGGTTATCTTTCACAACTGGAATATTGCCTAAAAAGTAGCCTCCTAGGATGAAAAGGCTAATCCACGCGATGCTCCCTAACGCGCTGAATAACATAAAAATGCGATAACGCATCAAACCAATGCCAGCTACAAATGGTGCGAATGTTCGTACGATGGGCAAAAAACGGGCAAACAGGATCGCCTTGCCTCCGTGCTTCTTGTAAAACGTATGCGTCTTTTCCAAATGCTCATGTTTGAGAAAGCGCGAATTAGCACGCTTAACTAAACGCATGCCTACCAATCGACCGATCCAGTAGTTGGTGCTATCCCCCAGAAACGATGCAGCCATCAGCATCGGCAAAACCAACTGGATTTCCAACGCGCCAACCCCGCACAACGCACCTACCACGAACAACAGCGAATCTCCCGGTAGAAAAGGCATTACCACCAGCCCGGTTTCGCAGAAAATAATCATGAACAGGATGGCATAAATCCACATGCCATATGCCTGCATGATTGCTAATAAATGAACGTCCAGATGCAGGACAACATCTATAAAAGTAGTGAGCAGTTCCACGGCCTAGGGTAATACTTCTTCAGCCACTTTTTCCGTCTTAATGAAATCCTCGCGCGAAACACCCATCAGCATAAGCAATGGGCTAGCCACCAACACCGAGGAATAAATACTAAACAAAATGCCAATAGTCAACGCCAGTGCAAAATAATGCAATGTCTCTCCGCCCAAGAACAGCATCGCTGTCACCATCATCTGGGTGCATAGGTGGGTAATTATGGTACGCGACATGGTGCGCGTAATCGCATTGTCGATTATTTCAGCAACCTCCGTCTTGCGCATCTTACGAAAATTTTCCCGGATACGATCGAATACAACCACTGATTCATTTACCGAGTAGCCTAACACGGCTAGCAGCGCCGCCAGCACGGTGAGTGAAAAATCCCACTGAAAAAATGCAAAAAAACCGATAATAATAATTACGTCATGCAAGTTGGCGATTATCGCGGCAAGACCAAACTTCCACTCGAATCGCACCCAAAGGTAGCACGCGATACCAATGGACACCAGCAACAATGCAAGCGCACCATTCTCCACCAAATCTTTGCCAACTTGTGGGCCGACAAATTCAACGCGACGCATTTCCACGCTGGCATCCTGCTGACGCAACTTGTCGAGAATCTGCTCGCTCAATTTCGCGCCTACTACATTCTGTTTAAGCGATACCTGCAGCAGTACATCATGGCTAGAACCAAAGTTTTGCACCAACACATCATGCAGCCCCATTTCAGTCAGTTGCCTACGCACCTTGTCCAGGTCAGCAGTCTGAGCGTAATGCACTTCCATCACCGTTCCACCAGTGAAATCCACACCAAAATTCAACCCTTTGGTTACAATAAAAAATACCGCCAGAATAAATGTCACCAAAGAAATTGTGGTGGTATACCGCCCATAGCTCATGAACGGAATGTTGCGATTAATCTTAAAAAATTCCATTTATTACCTCTTAATACCTTAACCTATGGAGATCTTGGTCAACCGCAGCTTGCGCCCATAAATCAGGTTAACCAGTGCACGAGATATCAACACCGCACTGAACATCGAAGTAAGAATGCCCAAACACAATACAACAGCAAAACCGCGTACCGCACCGGAGCCAAACATGAACAGCGCAATACCCGCGATCAAAGTAGTAATGTTGGAATCAAGTATGGTACGAAATGCATGTTCATATCCAGCGTGGATGGATGCTTGCGGCGTATTACCATTACGCAGTTCCTCCCGAATACGCTCATTGATCAAAACGTTAGCAT
>Ga0105048_10019143_pt1 | contig 10504 bp, 8 predicted proteins | sample MAT05_FD_78382 | JGI IMG/M metagenome (GOLD analysis project Ga0105048, IMG submission 78382) | Freshwater microbial communities from Lake Fryxell liftoff mats and glacier meltwater in Antarctica - MAT-05 | ecosystem: Environmental > Aquatic > Freshwater > Ice > Liftoff microbial mat | place...
CATTGGTACAGATCTGACCCATTGCCTCTATTGCCCTCCTGAATCGCGTGACGCATCGGGGGCAGGGTCGAACTGCGGCCCTTGGGGGCCCTGGGCAAGATGCCAATGGATCGGTAATAACGGCGGGGTAAAACCCAGATACGGTTGTCACCGTCAAAGGCCAGATTGCCATCCCGCAGGCCTTGCGCGAGCGCGTCGGACTGCTGCCTGGCACCGAAGTCGAGTTCGTGGCGGGACCGGATGCCCTTCAGGTGAAACCGAGCAAACGCAATCGCCGCGCTGCGACCCCCTTCGACGCATGGCTGGCTAAAGCCGTTGGTTCCGCGGCCACGAATCTGACCACCGATGAAATCATGGCCACGACCCGCGGAGAAGGGTGACGCATGATTCTCGAGGATACGAGCGTGCTGCTCGACATCGCCACGCGCGATCCGAGGTGGCTTGCCTGGTCCAGCGCGCAGCTTGCTCCCCTCGTCAACGCCCGCGCGGCCGCCATCAACCCGGTGATCCATGCCGAGTTGGCACAGTGTTACCGGAATGAGCGTGACCTCAATCGGCATCTGGTTCCTCCCACCGAGTTCAAACGACTCGCCCTGCCGTATTCCGCTGCCTTCCCTGCCGCCCGAGGATTCGCCGCCTATCGCAAGGCGGGTGGAAGCTGCACTTCGCCACTGCCAGACTTCGGTTGCCGTGCGCTTCAACGGGATCGACCCGAGCCCAGGCGTGTGATCCGGCGGCAGGCTTCGCCTCAACGAATCCATCCCATCTGAACGGCACCGCAGGCGGAGAACAGGGCGGTCAGCGCGGTCCACATCAGGGTGAACCCGGTGTGCACGAGCGTCTCCAGTCGTTTGCTCTGCCAGAGGCCGGGCGCGTAAACGAACCACTGGCAGTAGAGCCGGATGGCCCAGAAGGTCGCGAAGGACCAGGAAACCCACGTCCCGGCGCGGGTCGGGGTGAGGAACACCGCGGGCTCCATCAGGCAGGGCAATCCCATCAACCCCAGCACGAGACAGATGAAGAACGTGTGCACCTGGAAGACGGCGGCGTTCACCGGGGTCAGGTTCCGACTGTCCTCGCTCCAACGGAGTTTTCGGCCAATGGGGATGTGCAGGAGGGCGAGCAGGATGAGTCCGCCCCCGGCGATGCGCAGCAGGATCGGAAGGAGAGAGATCATGGCGGAAGCAGGACAAAGACGCGGATCCAGGGAGTGATGCGAAATTCGTCGGCGGTGCGGAAGCCGGCTCCTTCCCAGCAGCGTCGCCAACTGGCAGCCGAATGGAAGTGCAGGAAGCCCGGACCGAAGGCCAGAAAGTTGGCGGGGTCGCGCAGATGCTCGGCAAGAATCACGCGGCCCCCGGGTCTGAGACAGCGTCGGGCTTCGGCGAACCATCGGGTCCGCTCGGTCTCCGGGCGGAATTCGTGGATGGCCAGCAAACCAAACACGAGGTCCACACTCGACGATTCCACCGGCCACTGATCGAAGGGAGCGCTCACCGTGCCGGCGCTGAGCGGACAGATCCGTCGGGCCCGACGAATCGAGGCCTCGGTCATCTGTTCGGGGTCGAAGTGATCCAGCGCGAGCCAATGGTCGGGTTGCAGTCGGGCCCTGAGCATTGCGGAGAGGTCATCGAAGCCCGAATGGCAGAAGAGCACGCGATCGCGGCGGGCACCTTCCAACGCCCGGTTGAGCCAGTGGAAGCGGGAGAGATCCGAACGGTCATAGACCCAATGCGAGACGCCGAGGGAGACGAACAGGAAGTATCCGGCACCGACCGCAGCACCGGCACCGAGGAGTTTCCACAGGGTCGGAATCGGTGAAGCCACGGCGGCCATTGCCGCGATCAAGACGACGCCGGCCGTCAGGTAGAAGGGCCAGTTGAATCGAAGGATGGTCAGCATCCCCTGCCAGCGTCCGCGTGGATTCATGCTTGATGCCGGAGTTCGATCCGCAGATGACGCAGATCCCAAAGGCAGCTTTCTGCGAATGAGCCATCGCCCGCAGGGTGAGGTTGCATCCGCGTCCAGGACGCATCCAAGGGCCTCCTCGTCTGCGGATGAATGAATGCGGTTTGCAGGTTCATTCCGGCCCTCCCGGTTTCACACGCCTGCCGCGGAGCCAGCGGTAAGGGATGTGGTCCACGGCAAAGGCATTGGCGGCGATGGCCGGCGCGCCGTTCAAGGGCGGTTCATCGAAGAGGCCGACCTTCCAGGATTTCAGTCGGACCGGTCGAGGCGTCCAGTCCGTGCGACTGCCTTCGATGACGACAAAGGAGCCATCGGGTTCCGGACTGAAGGTGAAGGGCATGGGGCCGGCGAAGCGTCGAGCGGTCCGCCAATCCGGGAAGGGCGATCCGTCGGGCAACGCGATGTCGCCGCCACCATCTTCGAAGGCGAGGTCGAGGGAGGGTTGGCCGTCCGTTTGGGTGGTCCGGATGCGGGTTTCCGTGCCGTGGGAATCGATGACGACCTTCACGTGGCGGTAGTGGTACCCGGTCAATTGATTGCCGAGCCAGACCATGCGGCGTTGATCCGTCTCGCTGCGGAGGATTTTCAGTCCGCGGAGGCGCCGACCGGATTCATCGCGGAGGCGGGTGAACACTCGGTAGCCGGCGAGGAAGAAGTCCTGACCCAGCCAGGCGGGGAAGCCGGCCGGCCGGAGATTGCGGGTCCAGACCAGGGCAACGGTGACGAAGCCGAAGCCCTCGTAGGTGTCGATCTCCAGGCCGGCGGGGATGAGCGGGCGCAAGACGCCTTCAGGGAAGGCGAAAGAAACCGCGACCACCCGTTCGAGCGTGGCGACGACGGCGAACGGGTGGCTTTTGAGGTTCATCCTGACGGCAGGAGTGGCAGGCGCACAGACTGCAGATCCGGAGCCATCAAAGGCGTCGGCCCTCTTCGACGTCCATGAGATCGAAGAAGGTGATCAGATCGTCCCGATGGGCCAGACCGGCGTCGGCCTTGCTCCGGAGGAGGCTGGGGGTGCCGGAGTCGCGCCAACCGCGTTTCATCATGAAGGTGTTCCACACTTCGATCTCTTCCGCGTCGGGACGCCGTCCCTGAGCCAGACCGCGCGCGAGGATTTCTTCGTCGGATCCGCCGGCGCCGACGCTGGCAGTGAAGACCTCGTAGGAGAGGTGGATGAAACGGCAGAAGCGATCGTCGAAGGTCCGGTTCCCGGGAATGAACCCCACGTGATAGCCCTCCGGCAGTTGACCGGCCGCGTGCAGCCGGACCTTGTCGATCAGTCGGGCCACCAGAACGATGCCAGAGACTTTTTCGTAGGGACTGCGGATGGGGAAACTCATGGGCGCTGTGGTATCGGATCGGAGACGTCCTCGCAATTGGCGAGGCGGATGAGGGCCGATCAACGGGAGGGGATCCGCAGCAGTCGATTGGTCGCTCCCAGGTCTTCCGGCAGGAGGAGGAGGTCCGCTCCGGAGACGGTCATTCCTTCGCGGGAAGGTTCCACGGAGCCGAGTCGAGGCAGGGTGAGGACGGTCACGCGGACCTCCGGCTCCAGGAATGAGTCGAACCAGATCAGACGGCTCTGCGGGATCGGGTGCACGCCGTCGGCTTCCTTGTGGAGTCCCGAGGCCAGCAGACGGTGGCCGACGAACTTCCAGTCCTGGACGGCAAGCCCGGATCTGGGCTCAGGCGTGCGCGTCATCCCCAGCTTTCGAACACGCAGCTCCGGAGCCATCAAGCGGCGCTGAAGCCGTCCGGACAGATCCCACACATAGACGGACTCGGTGTCCCAACTCGCGCCGATGGCCCGTCCCGTGTCCCGCGAGACCGCGATGGCACCGATGTGGTCGTCCACGGGAAACTCGAGTTCCGGCGTCAATGCCGCGCCCGGCTTGAGCTTGTCCAGCGGGTAAACCCGGATCCGGCTGTGGCCATTGCGGGCGCTCTGAGCGAGGGGAATCCAGAGCCGGGTGCCGTCGGATTGGAACCCGCCCGGGTGATCGAGGGCGTTCGGCGTTCCGGCCCCATCGGACACGGTGATGTCCCAGAAATCCCAGGTCAGCGAACCGGGCCGGGTGCGGAGGAGGAGGGCGCGTTTGGGTTGGAGGTCGTCGCGCCGGGCGGTGACCAGCAGGTGGGAGCCGATCGCTTCAAGCCCCTGCGTGTGGGCCCGTGCGGGACGCCCCTCGATCGTGAGGGCGGGGAGCGGGGTGATGCGGACGACGGGTTCCGCTGCGCAGACGGGGAGGAATGCACCGATCCCGACGAACACGGCTACCAAGAGGAACGGCAGCATGGGCAGGTGGGGGAAGAAGCGGACGAGGACGCCCGCGGTCCTGGGAGGGGGAGTTTCAGGATACGCCCCGGGCTAGTTGGTGGTCTTGGGGATGTATCCGATGGAGGTCTGGATGGCGTGGGTGCAGGAGCAGCCGGCGCTGGTCTCGGGGGCGAGGAGCAGTCCGCCTGCGGGGATCAGGCTGAGCCAACATCCGGAGCGGATGCCTTCGAACTGGCTGCGTTTGTTGGAGGCCAGATCCCACATGCCATGGAAGTGATGGCGGAAGAAGATGGCATCCTTGCCGGCGGACATGATCCCGCAGCCGCGGCGCTCGGGGAGGTCGCGGCGAAGGGTCTCGCCGGTGACCAGGTTGAAGGAGCGTTGATCGGAATAGAACACGTCTCCGATGACCACCGGATGTTGCAGGTGTCCGCTGTGATGGCCTTTGTCATCCTTGTGGGACTCGGACCAGAGGAGACGTCCGCCGACGGCCTTGGCGATGTCGTCGCCGGAGTCAGAGGGTTGCTTGGCCGAGGGCGCGTTGAAGGCGAAGGTGTGGTAGTTCTTGTTCCGGTCGGTGCCGGTGATGACGACGGTGTTCTTGCCGTAAACCAGGTAGGTCATGAACTCGAGGGATTTGAAGTCGTGATCCTTCTCCCAGATTCTGCGGCCGGTGCGTTGATCCAGGCAGACGAGGTGCTGGTCGGTGAGGTCTTCGTTGGCGATGCGGCAGGAGACAGACTGGACGGCAGTCGGGTTGCGGCTCTCCAGGAAGAAGATCATGCCGTCGCCGATGGTGATCGTGGAGTTGAGGACGGCACCGCCGCTGTATTCCCACAGGGTCTTGCCCGACTGCGGATCGAGGGCGAAAAGCAGGTCGCTGGTGACGCGGCTCACCTGGTCGGGGGCGAATTCTTCGTACCATTCGCCGTCGTCGCCCAGATAGGAGCCGTCGGTCTTCACCCGGCTGCCGATCAGCAGGTCGCGTCCGGCAGCGACATAGCTCCAGTCCCGCGGTCCGGTGGCCCCGGTCCGGGGCACCTCGAAGCGGGTGCGCCGGTTGCCGGTCTGACCGTCCACGGCGATGCAATAGCGGTTGTGGGCGAGGTAAAGGGTGTCGCCGCTGGCGGCCATGTTGGAGCAATCGCGGGTGACATTGGCGCGGCGGACTTCGGCGGCGGAGAAGTTCCAGAGGATCGCGCCGTTGTAGGCGTCGAGGCCGAACAGGATGCGGTTGCCCTGGACGAACAGACGGCCGTTGACGCTGAGCGGGGCGGGGTTGCGGTTGCCGCGGTCGGGCATCGGACGGGGGCCGGGATCGCCCCACCAGGCGACCTGAAGATCGCCCTTCACCAGTTCATCCTGGGAACAGGACGAGTTGTCGGGTCCGCCATATTGATGTCCCCATTCGCCGCCCCCGGGGAGTTTGCCGCGCTGGAAGCGCAGGCGGAAGTCGCCGGGCACGGTGAGTTCGGCTCCCTTGAGTGCCGATTCCCCCAGCCAACGGCGCCAGGCGGTTTCGTCGGCGGCGCGGGAAGCGGCGAGGAGCGCGCCACCGGCCGGGCGCAGGACCCGGTGGAGTTCGGCGGCGGTCAGAGCGGGAGGTTGGGTGCCTTCGAGGAGGATGAGGTTGGCGAGGAGATCGCCGTAGGGCAGTTGACTGCCGGTCACGTGCTGGACGCTGGCACGGATCCCCTGGACCGCGGCGGCATCCAGCGTGGCGCGGAGGGCAGGAATGCGGGTGGCGTCGGGTTCGACGAGAATGACGTCGAGATCGCTCTGCCGGACCAGTTCGACGGCGACCTGGGCGTTGGTGGCACCAAAGATCAGGCAGTAGCCCTGCTTCACGCGGGCGGCCTGGAGGATCTCGGCGGCGCGGCTGGCGGCCGGCGCGGCGGCAATGCCGGATTTCGGGGCGCGGGCGGGTTGATAGTAGAACGAGGTGTCGAACTGGTAGCGGCGGCTGATGACCGGGCGCTCGCCTTCGTTCGGAGCGATCAGGCGATAATGGTGTTCGAGATCGGGTTCCAGATGGGCGAGAAGGACCGAGTGCCGGGTGTTGACGGAGCCATCGCCGAGTTCGCGTTTTGAGCCATCGGGAATCTCCAGGGTGAGTCGGGTGGGCTGGGGCGAATCGGTTTCCCAAGTGACCACGGCGGAGTTGCGATCCTGCCAGTCCACAAACGGGCCGTAGGAAGGCTTGAAGAAACGCGGTGCCGGGGTGGGCTTTGGAAAGAGGGATTTCTTGGCGTTGTAATGGGCGGCCACCTCGGTGGCGGCCAAGGCGCGACGGTAGAGTCGGACTTCGTGGATGGCACCAGCGAGCGGGTAACGTTCGTCGTCGTCCTTGTAGGCACCGATGACAATCGGGGCCGAAGGGGGATAGAGGATGGCACCGGACTGTTCCTTGGAGGTGCCGGTGAGCTCACCATTGACGAACACGCGCATCTCGGTGCCGTCGTAGGTGCCGACGACGTGATACCAGTGGTTGGTCTCGAAGGGGGTGGTCGAGCTCAGGTAGGTGAGCTTGGAAGTCTTTTCTGAAACCAGACCCAGGGCGAAGTTCGAGTTCACGAATCCGAGGATCCAGCCGCGCTCGAATTCGCCGTTGTCCTGGATGGCTCCCAGGATTCCGCCCCACTGGGTGACGCGATCCACGCGGACCCAGGCTTCGGCGGTCATCTCTTTGGCGGGGACGAGCGCCTTGTCGAGCGCCGCGGAAATCAGGATGCCTTCGTCGCGCCCGGGCAATTCGATGCGGGCTGGCGGCGGGTCTTTGACCACGCGGGGGCCGCCGGTGAAGGTGACTTCCTTGCCAGAGACGGCGCGCATGCCGGAGTTCTGGGTGCGATCGGGAAAGAATTCCCAGTTGCCGATCAGGCCGGTTTCCTGGGCGAGGCCGCAGGGAACGAAGAGGGCGGCGGCGACAGTGAGCGGGGAGATCCAGCGGAATGGATTCATGGGAAAAAAGGGAAACAGGGGAGGGGGATGGCCGGAGGTCACGGGGCGATGGAGGCCTGGGTTCCGCCGGATCTCAGGCAGTGGATGGTGCCCTGATCGGTGCTGACAAAGACGGCTCCGTTGGAAGCGGCGATGCCGTAGGCGCGACCGCTGACCTTTCGCCGCCAGACAACCTTGCCGTCTGAAGTATGGATGCCCGCAATTTCGTCAGTGCCACCGGCGATCAGGGTGTCCCCGGCGAGGACCACGCAATGCTGCCAGGTCGAAGGCGCGCGCCAGAGGAGACACTGGTCCATGCCGAGGGTGGCCTCATCGAGGCGTCTGCCGAGATCGGCGAGTTGGGCCTGGAGGGCGTTCCGTTCCGTCTCGGATCCGGGCTTCTTTCCGAGGGCTTTGAGCTTCTTGTTGACGGCTCCCTGAGTGCTGGCGAGGCGCTTTCGTTCCCGGGCCAGTTCCAGATACCGCGCCCGGTCGAGCGCGGTGATCTCGGTGTCCGAGTGCAGGTAGGAACGGGTCGGGGTGACAATCATGTGGTTGCCCTGGAAGGTGGCCAGTTGATCCGATTGCCCATCCTCGACCGCACCCAGTTGGCCGGTCTTGCCGGGGCCGAAGACCAGCATGTCGTCGGTCAACAGGGCGTAGGTGCCACCGGCACCTTCGACGACCCGGACGCGTTTCCCGTTCTGGAGATCGCACACCGCCGGATTGTTGCGGCCGGCGGGAACGTAGAGGCGGGACTTCGAAGCGAGGAGATATCCCTGAGCCGGGAGATCGGTCTGGATCTGACGCCATTTCTCGGCGCCGTTGGCGGCGTCGAGGGCCATCAGATGGACGCCCTCGGCGGGGAACATCCCGGCCGAGGTGTAGACCAAGCCATCCTGCACGACCAGCGAGGTGCGGACCGGCCAGACGGAGATCAGTCGGCCATTGCCGGGAATGCGACGGTCCACCGGCGTGGCGCGGACCTTCCAGGCCAGTTTGCCGGTGGCGGCATCGACGCAGTACACGCAGCCGTCGTCAGAACCAAAGTAGGCGCGGCCATCCACGATGGAGGGAGCCAGGCGGACGGGTCCCTCGGTGGAGAAGGTCCAGAGGGGCGCGCCAGTGCGGGCGTCGAGACAGCGGACTTGGTCGTCGGCGGAAGAGCCGAAGTAGGCGCGGTCACCGGCAACCACCACATGAAAGGTGCGATCGAAGGTCTGGCGCGGCTTCATGTCGTACACCTTGTTCCAGCCGTCCCATTTGGCTTCACCCTGCCAGGCAGGCTGGGGCGGATGCGCCGACTTCCACGACCAGGCCTCGGTGAGGTTGGCTGGCAACGGATCCGGGGAAACCCCGCTGCGCGAGTAGTCGCGTCGGTAGGTGGGCCAATCGGTGCCGTGGGTGACGACAGTACCGAGAGCGAGGGCGAGGAGGGTGACCGGGAGTTTCACGGGGAGATGGAGGCGGGGATGGAGGAAAGCGAGGGAGCGACAAGCCGACCTGCTTCGAGGCGCAGGGTGCGGGTGGCGTACGGGGCGGCGTCGTTGCCGTGGGTGACGACCAGGACGGTGCCGCCGGCGTGCCGATATTGGTCGAGATGTCGGAAGACGAGGGCGGCGTTGGCGGGATCGAGGTTGCCGGTGGGTTCGTCCGCCAGGATGAGCGGGGGCTTTCGCGCCATGGCGCGGGCGAGGGCGACCCGTTGGCGTTCACCGGCGGACAAAGTGCCGGGCAGGGCATTCCGTCGTTCGCTAAGACCCAGTTCGAAGAGGAGTTCGTCCACCCGGACCGTCTCGGCGCGGGCCTGAGAGGGCGTCATTCCGGCCAGGACGTTCTGGCGCACGGTCAGGTAGGGGACGAGGTGGAACAGTTGGAAGACGAAGCCCATCTGCGCCGCACGGAACCGGGCCCGATCAGCAGCCGAGAGGGAATAGAGATTCTTGCCGCCGACGGAAATCGTCCCCGACTCCGGTCGCAGCATGCCGCCGATGGCGAGCAGCAGGGTGGACTTGCCGGAACCCGACGGACCGTGGAGCACGACGAACTCGCCGGCATCGATCTGGACCGACACGTCCAGGAGACCCGCGACCCCGCCGGGGCGGGTGGCGAAATTCCGGGTGACATGGTCGCAGGTGATCATGGTCAGTCGGCGCGCAGGGTTTCCGCCGGGTCCCGTGCGACGGCGAACATGGCCGGCAGGAAGGCTGCCAGCGCGGCGAACGCCGGGGTGACGATCATCGCCCAGAGCAGCAGGCGGGGTTCGGCGGCAAATCCACCCGCGGTCACGGGATACATCCGCGGGCCGTAGTGCAGTCCGACGGCATTTCCGATGAAGTATCCGCCGGCGGCACCCAGCAGCCCGAGCAGGGCCGCACGACCGAGGTACAGCAGCGCGATCCGGCCGGAGCTCCAGCCGAGCGCCCGCCACAGGCCGAGCTCCGAGCGGCGCTCGCGGACGTTGAGGGCGGCCAGGATGCCCACCCAGGCGGCACCAATGCCGAGGACGAGCGGGACTGCGAACCCGGCAAACTGCTCGGCGGAGCGGCGTTGTTTGGCGCGGGCATCGGCCATCGTCCGCATTTGCAGGACCTGGCCTTCGGGAAGGACTTTGGCGAGGGCGGCGCGGAGTTGGGTGAGCGGATCCTGATCCGCGGTGAGGCAGAGGCAATCAATGGCCTTGATCTCGGAGATGCGTCCCGGGAGATCGAGGATCACCTGGGCGTCGGCCAGCGAGGTGAACAGCCGGATGTCGTCGTCCGTGCCGGTCTCGACCAGGACTTTTTCGACGACCAGGGACTTCCCTTTGAGCGGGATGGTCCCGCCCACCTTGGCCCCGAGTCGTCGGGCCAGGAGGAAACCGATGTGGGCCTTGCCGGCAGCGATCTTGAAGCCCATCGGCTGCTTCTTGTCGCCGCCCCCGACCACGGCGGGTCCCAGGCCGGTGAGCAGGGCGTCGCGATCGCCGATCGGGATGCGCCGCTCCAGGCTGGCGGTGAGATGATTGAAACTGACGAAGGTCTGGGCACCGTCGGCCAGGCGTTGGACGGCATCGGCCGGCAGGGTCTTGTCGGAGTAACCGGTGCTGAAGAACTGTTCCGGGTCCGTCTCGCGAGGGATGATGCGGACGTTGAATCCGAGGTCACGCACCACACGGCGGGTCTCTCGTTCCGCCGCCGTGGTGAGGTGCCGGAGAATCACCAGCAACGCCACCGCCGCAATCAATCCGAGCAGGGATAGCACCGCATTCAGACGGTGATGCCGGAGTTCACGGAGGATCAGGGTGACGAGGGACATCAGTGGGAGCGAGCGCGGAGG
>Ga0105048_10019146_pt1 | contig 10503 bp, 6 predicted proteins | sample MAT05_FD_78382 | JGI IMG/M metagenome (GOLD analysis project Ga0105048, IMG submission 78382) | Freshwater microbial communities from Lake Fryxell liftoff mats and glacier meltwater in Antarctica - MAT-05 | ecosystem: Environmental > Aquatic > Freshwater > Ice > Liftoff microbial mat | place...
TCTGTTTCACCTGAAAAGGTCTCCCGGTTGCTGGGTGTGAAGGTTGAGAACCCACGCAACAGCCGGAAGTTTCGCGAAATTCCCGAAAATGCAACCCGAGGTAGTGCTAGATCGGGGACTAGCTTGCGGCGATCCGCTCTCGCGACGACCGCCACATCGCAGAGCGTCCATCCACACCAACCATCATCCACCGTTGTACCCATCCACAGCGCTCACGCCGAAACAAGATAATGATCTCTGACGAATTTTACCAGCAGTGGATAGTCAACCTGGAAGAACAGATCAGGAGTGCTGTCGTCGCCGGCCGCAATACTGAGGACGCCATTATCATCGTCGAGCAGCGGGCTCGGGAAGACTACGGTTACAGCCCGGAGGCACTCGAGAAACGCCTCAAGGCACTTGCAGACGCGGAAAACATCTATCGCGAGAAACTCGACCAAGTTTCCTACATGCAGAAGGTCGCCGTCAGATTCGGCAAACAGCAGTGGTACGCGGGGCCAGCGGAGAACGCGGACAACTGGAACGGGCTCCAGCATCGCCTCGTCTCGACCTCGGGCCGTTCGGCCACGGACGTGGGGAATCTTGATAGCGAATCAACTACGATCGTTTCGCTGCTAGACAACCCGGGGAAACTCAAGTTCTCGACACGCGGACTCGTGGTCGGACACGTTCAGAGCGGAAAAACGGGCAACATGGCGGCTGTGATCGCCAAGGCCGCAGACACCCCGTTCAAATTCTTCCTCGTTCTTTCTGGGATGACCGACACTTTGCGTCATCAGACTCAGGTGCGCCTCCAGCAGGACGTCAAAGACACCGCTTCTCCGAACCGATGGCACCTGTGGACAACGACAGACACCGAGACCAACGGATCGGTCGAGAAAGGTGAGTTCGATCACCCGGCCACAGGAGGCTTCGCCTTCGACAACAAGAACCAGCTAGCGGTCATGAAGAAAAACGCCGGAGTGCTCCGCCGTTTTCTGGCGAAACTGAAGAACACCGACGACGCAACGCTGCGAAACACTCCGTTTCTCATCATCGATGACGAATGCGATCAAGCCAGCGTCAATTCCGCAGCCCTGCAGAAAGCGGTCACGAAGATAAACGGATATATCCGTGAGATTCTCGCCAAGCTACCACGGGCGGCGTACATCGGTTACACGGCGACACCGTTCGCCAACGTACTGATCGACCCGTCCGTTCAAGAAGACCTCTACCCGAGACACTTCATCCACGCGCTCTCCAGGCCAAAGAACTATTTCGGAGCTGAGCGGCTCTTTGGCCGCGGCGCTCTCGATGGCGATCACAGCGACATTCAGCAGGGCGTCGACATGATAAGGATCGTGCCGGCAAGTGAACTTCTGAAGCTACGTCCCGCGTCAGGCAAGAAGGTAGCATTCACATGCGAGGTGAGTACCAGTCTGTCCAGCGCGATCCGTTACTTCGTGCTGGTCACCGCAGCACGGCTGTCTCGCGGACAGGGCGAGGAGCACTCGTCGATGCTCGTGCATACTTCGGTCCTGAACTCGGTCCACCGCAGTACGGAGGCCTCGATTCGCCCTCATCTCGCCGACATCGCCGCAAAGCTCGGCAGCGACGACGCGACGATACTCGCCGAGCTCACCGAGCAGTGGAATGAAGAGCAGGAGCATGTTCTTGCTGAGCAATTCGACCTGAAGCGTGTCCCCTTCGAGCGATTGAAGGAGCACCTGTCGGAAGTCGCCTCATCCATCGAGGTCAAGGTCGAAAACTGGAGCAGTACGAACCGGATCGACTACTCCGTTCCTGCACGGCGCTACCTGATCATCGGAGGCAACGTCCTTGCCCGAGGCCTTACGCTGGAGGGCCTGAGTGTCAGCTTCTTCCTGCGCTCGTCGAGCCAGTACGACACGTTAATGCAGATGGGTCGCTGGTTTGGCTACCGGAGGGGTTTCGAGGATTTGCCGCGTATCTGGATGGAACAGGACGTGATGCAAAGCTTCCTTGATCTGGCGACAGTGGAAGAAGAAATCAGGCGCGACATCAGGCGCTATGCTGAAGAAGAGATCACGCCGGAAGAGTTCGGCGTCCGCATCCGCAGAATCCCCGGCATGACAATCACAGCACCGGCCAAGATGCGAACCGCTGTCACTGTGGAGATTGGCTACGCCGGCTCTCACCAGCAGACCACACGATTTCACCGTAGAAATGCAGAATGGCTCAAGCAGAACTGGCTCGCCGGTGATGCGCTCGTTCGCGCGGGTCGCCTCGACGTAACCGGTGACACCCCCGTGCTGCGTGGAGTTCCTGCACTCGAGATCATCTCATTCCTGCGAGCGTACAACATTCACGCGTCACACAAGCCCATGGCCCGAGAGTTCCTGATCGAATACATCGAAAAGAACGCGGCCACTGACTGGAACGTTGCCATCGTACAAGGCAACAACACGGCTCCCCTCGTGGACATCGGACGACTGCCAAACCTTCGCACGGTCAACCGCAGCGCGATGGCGCATTCTGGCGATGAAGCGAGCATCAAAGCTCTGATGTCCAAGCAGGACCTCCTCGCAGACGTCGTCAACCGCAAGGACTACTCCGGTGACAAATCATGGGAATCTTACAAACAGTTTCGCGAGCAGAAAGGCCTTCCACCTTTGCTGCTGCTGTATCCCATCGATCATGCATCGGAGCCCCTTCGCGATCCCGGTGGCCAGGTCAGAGAGAAACTCGATGCGGCGCATGATGTGCTCGGAGTAGGCCTCGTTTTCCCCGGCACGCACGGCAAAGCGCAGGTGTATGTCTCGGCGAAGATCGTGCCGGAACAGGCGGCTGAGATTCCAGAAGGTGAGGATGCACTTCCGGTCGATGTCACGGACACCGGTGAGGTTCAGTAGTCATGTCCCTCCGACAGAACATCCTGGAAGCCTGGGCAATGGCTCTTGGTCGCCCGGCCGTCAAGGAGCAATTCCGTGTGTACTCGCTGGATGCAAAGCGAGCCGGGGCCCGAGCCACTGTGTCCGAGAACGGCCATCCCGGCATCCTGGTGCCCCTGGCTTCAGGTGAACGGTTTCAGCCGGCGTGGTCACTTCGACCAGGTCAGGGTGGCGTGCTCGAAGCGGAAGTCGCCGTGTTCGTCGAAGGCTCCGAGAAGGTTCGCGCGCTCGCGGTCTGGTGCCGCGACACAGCGCTGCGGGACGCGTTTCTCGCGTTTTGCGAGGCGTTGATCGAACGCTGGATAGCAGGGGTAGCGGTCGCACAAGCACTGACGCTGTGCCACGCAGAATTCCGTCTGCTTCTCGCCGGTCCCACGAAACTCGATACGAGCATGCTCGTGGGTTTGCTTGGCGAGCTGATCGTTGTCGCGGAGCTGGTCGAGCGCTCCTCGCAAACCGTTCTGGGCTGGGGCGGCGCCGAACGGGAGCGTCACGATTTTCGGCGGGGACAGGTCGCAATCGAGGTGAAGACCACTCTGCGATCCGACATCGCGAGCAAGAAGGTACGGATTTCCTCGCTCGATCAGCTGCAAGCCCCCGAAGGGGGACGCCTGTTCCTTCACGCCATTCATCTTGAGCGAACTGAAGGGGGAAAAGTCAGTCTCCCGACTCTCGTCGAGCGGATCGAAAGTAGACTCGACGGCATCAGCCTGGACCATTTTCGCTCCGTCCTTGGAGTGGATGATGGCGTTCGCGTTGATGTTCGCGAGTTTTCTGTACTCGCACGCCGCAGCTACGAGGTGCGCGAAGACTTTCCGTGCCTCGTGCCTGCAAAGTTCTCTTCCAAGCGCCCCGACGAGGGCGTCAGTAATGTGCAGTACGACCTCGATCTCGGCCAAGCGGAACGCTTCGCCACAACGGATCTTGATGCGTTTTCAGCGTACATCGCGGAGCCCACCACCGCATGATTCTCGAACGGCTGTCGGAGAAAACGGGCCCCCTTGGAGGTATAACAGCCGAAGGCATGATCAATGTTCTCGGGTGCCCGCCCTTTGATCGCCTAACATTGGTCCTCCGAGAGGCCGCCCAGAATGCGTGGGACGCCCGCAGCCGAGGAGGAGGCGACGATCCCGTCCCCGAGCTCCGAGTACGCATCCGCACACTGACAGCGGCACAGGCGGGCGCATTCCGTCAGCTCTTCAGTGATCAGGGCTCCGAACCGGCGGCAAAGAACGAATTCGCGCAAAGCCTCTCTCTGGTCAGACCAATCCGGGTGCTGGAGATATGCGATTTTGGAACTGTGGGGCTCAGAGGGCCGGTTGATCCGCGCCAGCCTCTCGACGGACAGTCCAGTAACTTTCGAAACTTCTTCTTCGATCTCGGCGTCGCACACCCCACGAGCGGCGATGGTGGGACCTACGGCTACGGGCGCTCGTCGCTCTACCTCGCCAGCGACGCTCGCACCATTCTCGTTGATAGTCTTGCTCTCGAGCCAATCGGAGTGGAGCGCCGGTTCATGGCCTGCCGCATCGGACATGCTTACGAGCGGAGAAGCTTTCTTGGCGCCGGGACTCGACATACCGGAAGGCACTTCTGGGGGCGCAAAGACGACGAAAGCATTTTTCCGGTGATCGGTGCCGATGCGGTGACGATTTCCTCGTCTCTCGGGATGCCAGTGCGGGACACTACCGATTCAGGGACCAGCATTTTGATTCCGTGGCCTGAGGCCGATACCGACGGAGTCCGTGGTCAAGCGCTGGTCGAGGTGCTTCTCTGCCATCTCTGGCCCAAGATGGTTTCGACGAAAGGCCCGAGGGCGATGCGCTTCAGCGTCGAGGATGAAGGCCGGTCGGTCCAGATGCCGCGCGTTGCGAATCACCCGGTCTACAGTCTGTTCGCCGCGGCCCTGCTCGCCGCGCGAGAGCGATCAGCAGACAGCGGGGCGAGAGAGATCAAGCTGCAGAAGCCGGAGATGGTCACAGGGCATCTCGGGCTCGAGGTCGGGGCAGAGATGCCGCCGGTCGGACCCGACAGCAACGAAGCAGAAGGCTCTCGGTTTCTGTCGCCTGTCGAAGGTGGTGCCCATCACGTGGCACTGATGCGCCCGAGCGAGCTGGTCGTCCGGTATCTGGAAGTGCCCAACGCTCGCCTGGATGGAAGAGCATGGGCAGGAGTGTTCCTGTGTAGTGCCGATAGCGCGGTCCAGAACGCCTTCGCTCGGTCGGAGCCGCCTGCCCACGACGACTGGCTCCCCGATCGACTGGAAGACAAGCAGGACCGACGTCTTGTGAACCGGACCATCAAGCACCTCGTACCTCTCGCGGTGCGCGACGCGTTTGGTGCCGCACGACTTGCAGCTGCAGCCGGCGGAAACGGCACATCCCTCGCAGCGGCGGCGGACGCTTTTTCCAGGGGATTCCTGACCGGGAATGGGACAAGCGCCGCCCCACAGGCCCGCACGGGTGGCAGCGGAAGAACAGGGACCGGATCGAGGGCTCGGCCGCGTCTGAGCGGACCTGTGCTCGACGGCCTCCGCTTCGAAGCAGGCTTGCGCATCGCCACATATAGAGTGGGAATTGTTGGCGCCATGAAGAAGGGCGTGACCTTGGTTGCCTCGGCATCTGTTGCCAGCGATAGCGCGCAGGGGGACATCGAAGTGCCAGCCGGCGTCACACCCCCCAACGTGCTCGGTTGGCGTGGTTCTGATGGCGTTTCCTGTGTGATCGGATCCACCATTCGAATAGACCGCGAGTGCGAGGTCCTCGTCGATGTGGCATTCCGCGGGGACTACGCATTGTCGATGCTCTGTACAATTGCAGAGGAATGAAGATGGCACTCGGCAAGATCACCCTTCCCTACCTGGTGCTTCGCGCGCACGATGTGCGGGCAGATCCTGCCGACGGCTGGATCTTGATTGGAGCTGAAGCGAATGCTTCGCTCACGGTGCTTCGCGACGGCGACGTCGTCGAGTCATGGGACGGACTCAGTCACCTGGCGCTTCGGCGAACCTTCCGGCTCCCGGACGATGCAGCCGCACGACTCGGACTTTCGCCGGAAGCAACGCGATTTTGCCTGGTCATCACGGCGGTCACGGCTGGTGGTCTACTCCGGGAAATCCTCTTCACGCAAGACTTCGGCGCCGAGCTGCAGGTGTTGAATGTGACGGTACGCCCGGACAGCGGCCGCCTCGTGAGAGAGCTCTGTCTGGCTTCGCACCTGGTGATCACATCCGCCGCGGCCGCTGGCAATCCGCTTGCACCCCTGCTCGCAGGTTCTCGCATCTGGGAAGACTCTTTCAGATTTCAGCTCGAAAGTGGAAAAGGTCGAATTCCGATGGAGACACTGAGCTTCCGCGCGGCTTTTCAGGGCCAAGGCTTCGATGACGCGCTGTTTCACATCGAGTTCGCTCCCTACCCCGAGCTTGACGTTGAAGAGACCGTACGAGTCTATCTCAACTCGGATATTCCATCATTCGTTGATGCGGCGGAACTGCGCGACCCGGCGGCCAGCGCAATGCTCTGGAACGGCGTCGTTCGCCGCCTGATCGCGAGCGTGATAATGGAAGACACTCTGACGGATGACGAGGTGTACCCGGAGGGCTCGATGGGAGCGAATTTGCGCCGGTGGCTGACCCAGGCGTTCCCAGCGATGAACTTGCCCGCCATCAAGGCGCTCGCCATCTCGACACCATCAACCTTTGAAGCAATGCTCGACTCCTGGACCGGGCTAGGATGCGACGCCTTTCAGCCAGCGGGATCGACGTGATGCGCCTCTACCCCAGGCTCCCTTTGCCTCGCGCGCGAACGATCTGTGCGCCTTCACTCGGACTCCCGTGCGAAAAGCTGCGCGACTTGGTTGCCCCGACTCTGGAGGGTGCGCGCTTCGCCCCGACTGGCGGCACTCGGGTGTCTCTCCGCGAGCTACTGGGCTTCAGAAGTCAACTTGACGCGCTCGCCGCGGGAGCCGGCTGGCCCGGGGAAAGCCAGACGGGGCGCCAGCAGTTTGATCGCGAAGTCGCGACGTGGCTTGGTGGCCTTTCGCTGCCTCCGGGAGAGATGCTCCGGGCCGAAACGTGGACATGGTTCACGGTGCACCTCGTGCCGCATCTGGTGCGCTGGAGGTTTCCCGGCGCAGCCGGAGCGACGTCCATCGAGCGCTTCGCAGGCCCGATCCAGCGCAACCTGCTCGGACGCCTCTGGCTCCGAGGTTGGGTGCTGGATCAGGGAGAGACTAGTCCGGAGCGCTGGTCTCTGGCACGGGCGATGTCCGAAGACGCCGCGGTCGCGATCCTGGAACGTACGACGCTCGCCTCCGACCACCGCATCGCTCGCGCGATCGCGACGCGCTGGCTCCACGCGAAGACCGAAGGGGTGCGCGAGGCGGACGGCCTGCTCCGAGAAGCCATCAAGCGCGTCCGCGTCCTCGCGGTCGTCCGGAACCTCTCGGTCCTGAACGACGAAGCCTTGGCCTTCGCCATCCGGACCTCGTTCGAAGAGGCACTTGCCACGCGAGCGAACGAAGTGTTACCGTCTTCGATCACACCCCAAGCTGATCTGGACTGACGCAATCAACCAGGATTGAATACCGATGGACGATGTCAGCGACTTCCGAGCGACCATGATTTCGGCGGGTGAAGGGGACGAGAGCATCGAGTTCCGAACGACAGTTTTCGTGGAGCGAGCTTGCGAGATCCTGGCCGACGGCGAGGTCATCGAGAGCGCAGAGCTGACCCAGTGGCAGGGCGGAGGCTCGCGGCAGAAGAAGTTTGCGATCAGCGCAGCCGCATTTCACGAGGACGACGGGTCGGTGTCCCTGATCCTCGCTCATTTTGACGGTAGACCTGGCGAGGCACCGCAGATGAGCGGGGCGGAGATCGCGAAGTTCTTCCGCACGCTCTCGGGATTCCTCGAAGCTGCGCTGACAGGCGCGCTCGAGGACAATGTGGAGAGCGGCTCGCGTGTTGGCGAGCTGATCGTCACACTATGTGCTCGCAAGGCTTCGGCTTCACTCGTCAAGGCCAGGCTCTTCCTCGTGACTGATGCGAAGATCAGTGATCGCGTACGAGAGCTTTCTGCCGAGACGGTGGCAGATATTCCCTGCGAGCTGCAGGTGTGGGACATAGGCCGACTGAGTGAGCTGAAAGGCAAAGGGCACGAGGCTCTTCAGATCGACATCTCGGAGTTCGGGGAGGGCATTCCTTGCCTACCCGTGTACCTGCCGACGAGCGAGTACAAGTCCTACCTCTGTGTGGTTCCGGGCCACCTCTTGGCCGCGCTATACGGCAAGTTTGGCGCTCGACTACTCGAGACTAACGTCCGGGGGTTTCTCGCTGATCACGGGAAAGTCAATCGAGGACTACGAGCAACGATTCAGGGCCGACCGCGGATGTTCTTCGCGTACAACAACGGTCTCACTGCGACAGCCAAGTCTGTTGTGACGAGCAAGACGGATGGGGGCGAGACGATCAATTCCATCAATGATCTGCAGATAGTAAACGGCGGACAGACAACAGCATCGCTGTACTGGGCAAGAAAGAAGCACAAGGCATCGCTCGACGGTGTCTTCGTCCAGATGAAGCTCTCCGTCATTCCGCCCGAGATGAGCGATCAGTTCGATCAGATCGTCTCCGATATTTCGAAATACGCCAACAGTCAGAACAAGGTCTCTGATGCGGACCTCTTCGCCAACCATGCGTTTCATCGCGAGATGGAGAAGATCTCGCGTCGCACCGGAGTCGCTGCGACAGGGGGCGGGCAATATCAAACGTACTGGTTCTACGAGCGTGCCAGAGCCCAGTACGAGAATCAACGCGCGACACTTACTCCCAGAGATCGTCGCAAGTTCGAGGAGAAATTTCCCAAAGCTCATCTTGTCTCCAAGACTGACTTCGCCAAGTACATCAACACCTGGGAGCAGGTGCCGCACGTCGTCAGCGCTGGAGCTCAAAAGAGTTTCAAGCGCTTCGCTGTTCTGGCCACCTCACGCTGGGAGAAGAACCCCGACCAATTCAACGAGGTCTTCTTCAAACGCACCATTGGCCTCGCAATACTCTTCAAGGCACTTGAACGGCTCGTGTCGCAACAGGAGTGGTACGAGGGCCACCGAGCGGCCATCATCCCTTACACTCTCGCGACCTTGAGCAACGTGCTTGATGGAAACGAGCGAAAACTCAATCTTCTTGCCATCTGGTCGAAGCAACAGATTCCAGAAGCTGTAGAGGCGGCCCTTGTGGAGATTGCCACGCAGGTCTGGAAGGGACTCTCGAATCACGAGGAACGCAAGTCGCGCGCGCAATGGGGAAACCTCGGGGAGTGGTTCAAAGCAGAGCAATGCTGGATTGCATGCAAGCACTTGAACATCCGGTGCCCTGAATCGATGGGTGATCTACTGATCACGGAGACTCACTACGCGAACCAAGACAACGCTGGTCTCCAGGGTCAAAAGGTTGATGCCGGTATTGATGCACAGGGCGAGGTCCAGAAGCTCAGGGAGGATGGCTACTGGCAGCGGCTGAAGGACTGGAACCAAGAGGAGCCCATCCTTACCGAAGCGGAGCTCGAAGGCGTCTGTCGTCTGCTCGGAGCATCGCCCACCCGTATTCCCACTGAAGTCGAGAGTCGGCTGTTGATTCAAGCCAAACGGCGCGCAGAGACCAACGGGTTTCTTTAGGAGCTTGCCCGGCCAAGTGGGCATGCTGCCATGTTGAAATCCAGCAGTCCGAGCACATGGCTCGCAACGGCCCACGCGAGCACGGGGGGCACGGCGTTCCCGATCTGCGTGAAGCAGTCGCCCATGTTCCCGCTGAATTCGAACCCATCGGGAAACGACTGCAACCGCGCGGCCTCGCGCACCGAGATCGCGCGCGCCTGATCGCTGTCGTGGTGGATATGCGAGTAAGAGTCCCGCGACAGGTGCGCCGGTATCGTCCACGAGGGCCGGTCCGGGTTCAGCTTCCGCCACTTGTCGACGAAATTGTCCTCCGGATAAGGCGGCACGATGCTCTTCCAGATCGCCGCATACTCCGGCGTCCCCTCCGCAGGCGCGGTCCCCGCTGCGGCTCGGCTGGCCATGTCCTCCGCGAAGCGCTCCCGGGCGATGAGGATCGCTTCGGGATACCGGTCATCGGGCTTCATGCGCCGGAACGTCTCGAAATCGCGGGGCGTCCTGCGGATCACGTGATCCTTCAACCCGGCCGGCGTCGCGAGGCCAGGCCATCCGCGCATCAGTCGCGCATAGGGTGTCACTGCGGGAGCATCGTACTCGCGGAGCACGCCTGAGAGCCCGGCTTGTCTGGGCTGCTTGCACGGCGCCAGGTGGTCAATGATCCGCGGCAGATCGCCGATGGCAGCTCCGGTCGTCGTCGCCGGCAACTGAGCAGCTTCCCGCTGCACCCCGAGAGCGAAATGCTTCACGAAGTCGAACGAGAGCGTGATTGCCTCCTGCGGCTGGAGATACCCGGAGGGCAGATCGACCTTGTGCGTCGGCACGGGCGCCGAGGGGCGCGTCTCGATATCGTCGCGTATGCCGATGAAGAAGATGCGCTCCCGGAACTGCGGGACTCCGTACCAGACCGCGTTGAGCACCGCGTAGCCCA
>Ga0105048_10019148_pt1 | contig 10502 bp, 13 predicted proteins | sample MAT05_FD_78382 | JGI IMG/M metagenome (GOLD analysis project Ga0105048, IMG submission 78382) | Freshwater microbial communities from Lake Fryxell liftoff mats and glacier meltwater in Antarctica - MAT-05 | ecosystem: Environmental > Aquatic > Freshwater > Ice > Liftoff microbial mat | place...
CAAGTTTATTCCATAGTCTGAGTTAGACTTCGAAACCTTTAGCCTAAATCGATGTGCATTTTTGACAAAAAGCTAGGCTTCCAGCCACCCTACTATTGATGGCCATACGTAGAAACCAAAACTCTTGGGGAAATTTTTTTAAGCTCAATAAGACCCTAAATTACGATTGGTGGCTACTGGCTAGTGTGTTTTTATTAACTGTCTTTGGGCTGGCTTTTTTAGCAAGCAGTCTTTCCACTTTAAGCGCCGATACTTATCGAAACGAGTTATTAAAGCAGCTTATTTTAGGGGTTGGACTTGGTGGTTTTTTAGCTTTTATCCTTGCTCAATCCGACTACCATTTTCTACTTAAAAATGCCAAATATTTTGTAATTTTAAATTTTGTACTACTTGGTTTCCTTGCAATTTTCTCAATTTACGCTGACATTATAGCAATTGGAAGTAGCGGCGGCGGTTATTTAGTAAAATTTAACGCCATTCAAAAACTTTCTTTTTTACCAATAAGGCCCCACATTGCTAATGGGGCAATTCGCTGGATAGACTTTCCCCTTATTCCAAATTTTCAACCGAGTGAGTTTACAAAGCTGGCAGTTTTACTATATTTTTGCTCCTATTACCTAACTCTAGCAGATGAAAAAATTACCTGGTTAAAATTAAAGAAACCTTTGTATGTGCTGGCAGTTTCAGCCCTTTTAATAATGCTCCAACCAGATTTAGGAGTAACCTTGATTGTGGCTGGAATAGTAATTTCCTCACTTTGGGTAGCTAAGATTCCCATAAAAATTCTATTTTATATTGGAGCGATAGTTGTGATTTTGGGCTTAATTTTAACTTTTACTACAGATTATCGAGCGAATAGGGTTACCGCTTTTTTAGACAAAAATAGTGTGGAAGCAGGGCAAATTAGAGGTGTCCAAGTGGCTATAGAAAACGGCGGGCTTTTTGGAAAAGGGTATGGAAATAGCGAAATTAAACAAGTCAGTGGAACTTTGTTTGAACAATCTACCGACGCTATTATTGCCATTATTGCCGAAGAGATTGGCTTTATTGGTACAGTTTTATTTTTATCTTTGTACCTGGTAATTTTGTGGCGAGGGTTAAAAATTGCTGCCCAGGCCCCGGATTTAGCAGGCCAAGCCTTGGCTACAGGTTTAACAGTTTGGCTGGTGGGGCAAGCTTTTATAAATCTCACTGGAATGCTTGGACTAGCCCCGCTTACAGGGGTGCCGCTACCATTTGTGTCTCGAGGTGGTTCGTCAATGCTTATAAACTTATTGGCGGTAGGAATTTTATTAAATATTTCTAGTCAAAAAGTAGTTTTTAGTAAATTTAATAAGCTCAGAAAAACCTAAGTTTGATGTCTAAAAAAGTTTACTTAATGTTGAGCGGCGGAGTGGACTCATCTGTAGCTGCAAGCATTTTAAAAGCAGAGGGTTTTGAAGTCATTGGTGTTTACATGAAATGCTGGTCTAAAGATCAGCTAGAAATTATGGGGGTGGCGGAAAGTCTTTATGCTTGCAACTGGGAAGATGATATTCAAGACGCAGAAATTGTTGCCAAAAAACTTGATATTCCATTTTTTATTTGGGACTTTCAAACGCAATACAGGCAAAGAATTGTGGATTACATGATAGCCGAGTATAAAATTGGCCGTACTCCAAATCCCGATGTGATGTGTAATTCTCAAATCAAATTTGGTATTTTCTATGAAAAAGCTATGCTTAAAGGGGCTGACTTCGTCGCAACTGGTCACTACGCACGAATAATTAAGAATGAATTACCCCCCAACCCCCTAGATAGCGAGAGCAGCCCTTTCAAGAAAATAGTGATCCAAGATAATGTGTTCACACTTGATAATTCAAAATTACTTCTTGGAAATTGCTTCCTCGCTCAGAGCCCTGATCCTTTAAAAGATCAAAGTTATTTTTTGTGGCGGATAAAAAAAGAGCAGCTTTCAAAAACCCTCCTGCCAATTGGTAATTTTAAAAATAAAGTTGAGGTGCGAAAATATGCACTTGAAAACGATTTAATAACTGCCGATAAAAAAGATTCTCAGGGACTTTGTTTCATTGGTAAAACCTCGCTTCGGGATTTACTATTACAAACTTTAGGGCCGAAGGAGGGCGAAATTATAAACCAAGATGGAAATATTTTAGGTACACATCGAGGGGCTTTTTTATATACAATTGGCCAAAGAAACGGCCTTGGACTTTCAGGCGGACCTTTTTTTGTGAGTAAAATTGACGTTGAAAAAAATCTAGTTTTCGTTACAGATGTTGAGCATGAAAGAGTTTTATTTTCTAAAAAATTACAAGCTTGTAGCCTAAATTTACTAGTAGAAAAAGAATTTTTAAAACTTGATGGCCAGAATATTTTTAGTTGTCAGGCTCAAACCAGGTATCACCAAAATGCTATAAATTGTATTGTTAAGCTTTTAGATAATAAGTGTGTTGAGGTGGAATTTGAAACTGAAGTAAAGGCAATTGCCAAAGGACAAAGTATAGTATTAATTCGAGAAGGAATCATTCTTGGCGGAGCTGTGATTGACTAGCTTTAACAATTTAAAAAACATATTTTTATGCAACCAATTTTCAACTTTTTAAAGAGAATTTTAGGCAAAAACTTTACCAAAAAAATTCGCCCACTTGGTCATGGAATAAAAGCCTACTTGGCAAGTTTGTATTATGGTTTTCCTGGGAAAAAAATGATTTTAATAGGAATTACTGGCACCAAAGGTAAAACTACAGCTACAGTTTTAACTGGCAAAATGTTTAATTTATTAGGAAATAAAGCTGGTTATATTAGCTCGGCTTTAATTTTTGATGGGGAAAATGAAATTTTAAACCCCTTTAAAATGGGCACAATTGATAGCGTAAAAATGCAAAAATATTTAAAAGAAATGTTAAAAAATGGCTGCCAGTACGCAGTTTTAGAAATGACAAGTTTGGGCCTAGAGCAAAATCGACATCTTGGCCTTGGGAAATTCCACTCAACTGTTTTTTTAAACATTTACCCTGAACATATTGAAGCCCATGGTAGCTGGGAGAATTATTTAGCAGCCAAAGGAATTTTGTTTGAAAATGTGAAAGCTGGTGGAAATTTCATCACAATTTATAATCAAGACCAGCAGAAAAATGCTGATTTCATGACCTCCAGAATTCCAGAAAGTATTACAAATAGCGTGAATAAACTACAAATTAAAACTGCTGATTTTGAAATCTTAAACTACGAATTTAAACTTGAAAAAATTCTAAAAATTAATTCGCAAATTTTTCCTACAAATTTTATTTCCGAAGTGGAAGTTATAGATTTGTATTTTGCTATTAAAACAATTGAAAATTATGTTCCAGAAATCTTTACTAAATTGGAAAGCATTTTACCAAAATTATACGGAATTCCAGGGCGAATGGAGTGGGTTGTGAGGGCTGGGGAAATAGTGAATAATGAAAAATTAAAAATTAAAAATACTTCCAACTGCATTTCAATTTTAGTTGACTACGCCCACGAACCAGAAAGTATGCGAAAACTTTTACAAACTTTAAAAGACTGGCAAAAACAAGATTTTTTCACCAAAGTTATCCATATTTTATCCTGCGACGGTGCCGGCCGAGATGACTGGAAAAAGCCTGTAATGGGGGATTTAAGCTGGCAGTACGCCGATTATACTATTTTAACTACAGACAACTATGAAGCTTGTGATAATCCTGAAGAGATACTAAAATTACTGGCTACAAATTATGATAAAAATAAGGTTAACCAAAAATACTTCACGGAAATTAACCGTTTAAAATCTTTTCAAAACGCTCTTGAATTAGAGAAACAGTTAAGCCTTTTAAACCCAAAAGAGAAAGTTTTAATAGTCTCAACCGGTGTTGGTACCGAAGCTGGACTTACCCAACCAACCGGAAAAATTAAATGGGACGAAAGGGAAGTGTGGAGGGAAGTTTATAGTGATAAAATGTAGAGGCGATCGAGGATTTCCATAAAGCAAAATAGTAGAGGCGATATTAGGATCGCAAAAAAATATAAAAATAAACAAGAAAAATATAGTAAAACCCACGGAATCCTAGGGGCTTCTAGTGCGGCAATCTCAAAGTGACACAGCTTTAAAGAAGTAAATATTTAAAATTATAAAGCTTACCCCCTATTTAATACCCAATCTTGACTTCAACACTTATTTTCCGTTTATAACTTCACTAATGCCAATATAGCTCAGTTGGTAGAGCAGCTCACTCGTAGCGAGCAGGTCGCAGGTTCAACTCCTGTTATTGGCTCCAAAAAGTATCTTTAAATTAATTTAAACTTTCAAAATTTTACTTTTTAAAATGTCTTCAAAAGCTCTTGAAACCCCAAAACCTAATAGAAATATCTTTAAATCAGTCTTTTTTTTACTTTTTAAAATAATCACTGGGGTTTTAGTTTTGGCCTTAATTTTAACATTATTTCTATTTCTAAAACCAATTCCTGTAACTGAATTATCTGCAGTATCAAATTTAAACTACGACCAAAGTTTGAATAAAGTTAAATCACAAGTTTCAGCAGAGAAAGACAAAGTGGAACCCGTTTGCCAAACTAAACTTTTAGAACACTCAAAAAAAACTGAAAAAGTGATAGTTTTATTTCACGGTTTTACAAATTGCCCAGCCCAATTTTCCGAGTTTGCCCAAAAACTTTTTAACGACGGTTACAATGTCTATATACCTCGCATACCTCACCACGGCCTAAAAAATGTGCTCACTGAAGACCTGCAAAACCTAACAGTTAAAGAGCTTGAAAACACTATTTCTGACTCTATCAGCGTAGCCACAGGACTTGGTGATAAAGTAACGCTATTTGGAATTTCTGGCGGCGGAGTGATGGCCGCTTTTGGAGGATATTTTTTCAAAGAAGTAAATAGTGTAGTATTTGCTGCCCCACTTTTCACACCAGGTTTTATTGATGTAAATGCCCTTAGTTTTTTAATAAACGCTATCGATACAGTCCCAAATATATTCTTCTGGTGGGACGACAAAGCTAAAGAAAAAGTGGAAGGTCCGAAATACGCCTATCCCAAATATTCAAGTAAAGCAGCTGGAGCTTTTTTCAAACTCAGCCAAAGTTTAAAGGTTGCCCTGGAGAATAATCAAGTAAGCCAAAAAGGTAAAACCTTAGTGTTGTTAACCAAAGAAAATGACCCAGCTATTAGCAATAAAACCGCTAGAGGTATGATTGAAACTTGGGTTTCCTACCCCGATACTACAATTATTACCTACCAGTTTGCTTCTGATAAAGCCCCAATTCACGACTTTATTGACCCAAATCAAACTAAAGCCAATACCGATTACATCTACCCAATTGTGAAAAACTTGATAAACAAAATTTAGTTAACAAAACTACCATTCTATTCTTTAACTTGTAAGTAATTACTATTATTAATTCATCAAACACTAGTGCCTTTTATTTATTTTCTTGCGTAGCTTTTACAATCGCCTTATTTGGTACAGCTTTTAGAGTTTTAAGATTAGAGGCAGATGTCTAAACTAAAGGGTTTTCATTAAGCCCTACCATTTTTCCGTTTTCGAAACCTTCACCCTCAGTATAGTGATTCGAGACAAACAGAAAGATAGTAAAATGAAATAAGGTTTCCTTAAAATTATAATTAACAGGCTTAATAAAGACGGTTGGATTGTTATTTTCGCCACAGTTTTTATTCTCTCGGCAATCTTTGTTTACTTAAATTTTACAGGAGTAATCCAAGTAGATTGGAGCTCGGTTTTTAATATTAAAGAGTATCAAAGAATAAGTATAGTTAGTATCAATTTAGTTTTAAAACTTATCGAAATTTATAGTTGACATGTCTGTATTTGATAGGTATATACTTTCATTAGCTAATATGCCTTTTAAAAATTTGGGTGCAATGTATTTCTTTTCTTGCTCAAGTTTCTGCTTAGTTTTAGTATTGACTATATTTAGAGTTTTAAATTTAGAAGGAGAATTGGGGGCTAAAGCTGCCCACCTAATACCTTATCTTTTCTCAATTTTTGTTGCTTTTATATTAGCCACAGTTTTACAGCAAAGACAAGAAAGACAGAGATTAAATTAACAATTTAGAATTCATACGGAGGATTTAACATTTTTCCTACACAGTTTATATTCTCATGGCAATTTATTTTTACTTAAATTTACAGGAATAACTAGAGTAAATTCGTATTTTGTTTCTTATTTTTAAAAAGTATCCAAAGAGCAAGTAAGTTTGCTAGTTTAATAAGTTGTAGTTAGCGGTTAAAGTTTTAATTTGGCTGATTTTTTGTTCCAAGTAAAGTTTGAAATTTTCCAAAGCTAAATCTTGTTTCTTTGTTTTTTTGTGCTTTTGAGGCAATATAAAAATTTCTATAGCCACCTATTATAATTGGTACAAGCTGATTGGCAAGGTCAAAAGTTCTCTTGGGATAATTAATTTCTGTATTCGTGCGTTGCCTCGATAATAGGTTGATAAGATCGCCAACTAATTCTAAAATTTTCTCATATTCTTCGTTTTTTGAAATCTTAAAGTTGAGCCTAATTAAACCTAATTTTTCTTCATCTTTTAAGAAATCTGTGTCTAAGTGAGCAACAATTTTGTCACTAACTGTTTTTAAGTTTGATTTTTTATAATATTCACTTACATTATCTATGTTACTCTTTAATTCTATCTTCTCCCCTTCGGTTTTTTGATCTAAAAAGCTTTTACTTATAAATATCGAGCTTTCAACTAATTTTGATAATTTAATTACCATAGAATCAGTAAATTGTCTTTGGCAAAACCCGTTCATACCCAACAAGGCTATTTTTGTTTCATCTGTAAAATCTGAAATAAGTTCAAGGTCTTTAATAAACTTACAATATACAAAGTAATCTCCTCTAAAGCTAATATAATATTTGGTTAACCTTTCTAGCTTACCTTTTTTGTTAAAATCTATAGTCATATTGTAACTGATAACTTTCTAATCCACCCCATACAACCCCCTAACCAGCTCTTCAATACTCTCATCTACGGAATATATTTCTAGTTTCAACCCCAGCATTTTCTGTTTATCAATTTCTAAAGACTCTAAGATTTGTCAACTAATAAAAAACACCCCTTTCGGGGCTGAGATTTAAATTTTAAGAAGAAGAAAAAACTATTTGGAAACTTCTGCTACCAGGTTTTTAAAAGCTTCAATATCTTTAATTGCTAGCTCAGAAATAGATTTTCTATTTAATTCTTTGTAGCTAGACTTTGAAAGCATGTTAATAAATCGGCTATAGTTTATTTCACTACCGATTTGATCTAAAGCTCCATTAATCCTAGTAATCCACAAACTTCTAAAATCTCTTTTTCTTAATTTTCTACCAATATAAGCATTAGACTCGGCTCTCAAAAGTCTTTCTTTAGCTAATCTAAACTTTTTACTTCCAGCATTATTATATCCTTTGGCTCTTTTTAAAAGATACTTTCGGTGTTTTCGGGCTGATAATCCTTTTTTTACTCTAGACATAATATTCTATAAATCAATTTAACTTAAAACTCTTTTATACTTGTTTGCAATTTTACTCACTGTAGTTTTTCTCTGGCTTCGAAGTTTTCTCTCGCCAGTTTTACCGATCATTCTGTGAGCGGCATTAATTCTACCAACTATTACTTTAGCATTAGCTGCAATCTTAGTTTTAGTAAGCCTAATTCTTTTCACAGCCCCTTTTCTAGTTTTCGCTTTAAATTTACTAATTTTTGTGGCCATAAAATTTATTTATACTTAGCTTCGTTGTATACAACGTGTTTTCGAAGTATTGGATTGTATTTTTTTAATTGTAATTTACCTAATTGTTTAGAAATTCCACCTTTAGATTTTTTTACAACGTATCTATGATACACTTTTTTTGCAGTACCATCTGGTAAGGTGATGGTTTCGGTGTTTACAAGTAAAATCTTAGTTTTCTGCCAGGCCATAATTTATTCTTTAACTTTAGTTTCTTTTTGAGCCTCTTCTTTCATTTCAATACCTACAGATAAGCCTTTGTTGTAACTTTCAGAAAGTGTGGAAATTAAAAATTTAACTGTGTTAGTAGAGTTTACATTGCAAACTACAGTTGTATCTAGATTATCTGGAAGTAATTTAATACTAGTATTTGTAAAAGCAATCACTGGCACTTTCACAGCTTGTGCTTCTTTGATTGTTACAGGATTTACTGCCGCATCAAGAAGTAATACTGCTCCAGGATGATTATTTTTGAGATTTTTTAAACCAGCAAAAAATTTAGTAATCTTGGTTTTTTCTTTCTGAATATTTAGCTGTTCGTTTCTAGCAAGTTTCTTGTAAAATTCTTCATTTTGCTCATAGCTTTCAAGTTTTTCTAGAGTTTTTAAAGTTTTTTTCACTGTCGACCAATTTGTTAGAGTTCCTCCGAGCCATCGATTATTTACAAACGGCATTCCGCCATCTATATTAAAAGATTTAGCAAAATCAGGAATTAAATCCTTGATATGATCAGAAGTTCCAATGATAATTACCTGCCTTCTCTTTTGACCTAATTTGTATAGGAAATCAGAAACGCTAGTCAAGGAATCTATGGTTTGAACTAAATCAACAACACAAAGACCATTGGTAAACCCAAAAATTCTTTTTTTTAATCTAGAATTAAGCTTTGATCGGCTATTGCCGCGATGTGTACCTAGTTCAAATAAACCGGCTAAACTAACTTGTGAGTCCATATTCTAATATATAAAAAATTATTCAAGAACAACAGCGGCTCCAGCTTCTACTAGTTCTTTCTTGTAGTTTTCAGCATCTTCTTTGTTAGCTTTTTCAATTAGGATAAAAGGTGCACTTTCAACCTTAGTTTTCGCATCAGCTAAGCCAATATTTAAAATAGTTTTAACTACTTTAATTACTGAAATCTTTTTGTCAGCAGGAACTTCAGTAACTTTTACTGCAAATTCTGATTTCTCTTCAGCAGCAGGACCAGCGGCAGCAGGAGCGGCAGCGGCAACAGCAGCTACAGGAGCAGCAGCAGAAACACCAAAGGTATCTTCAATGGATTTTACTAATTCAGAAGCTTCTAATAGGGATAGATCTTTTAGTTGATCGACGATTGTTTGAACTTTAGACATAATTGTTAAACTTTTGTGAATGAGAGTTAATATAACCTTGTTAAAATAATTTTAAAACCTAGATTTTGTCAAGCTTTAATTTGTTTTTATCTGTGAAATTCCCCTAGCAAGACCGGATGGAATCTCTTTTACAGCAACAGCAATTTTAGCAGTAATTTGGTTTAAAGAGCCTGCAATCATTGCCATAGAGTCTTTGAAGCTAGGTACTTTAGATAAACTTTCGGTTTTTCCAGCATCGTAAAATTCGCCATTAATTACCGACCCAACAATCTTAAAATTGTCCTTAAAATCAGTTGTAGTTAATTCCACAATAGATTTAGGAACTTTAATTTCGTCGCTATTTTCTTTATCTTCTAAAAAAGCCAAATAGGTTTGGCCAGAAATATCTGGAAGATTTTCAAAAACGGCTTTGGTTAGTGTATTTTTAACTATTTTAATAACAATACCTGCTTTCCTAGCTTCAAGCCTTAGTTGCTGGTTTTTACTAGCGTTTAAACTGGCTTCACTACCTAGGGTAGTAAACAAAACTACAGCTTTTTGAACTGCAATTTCTTCTTTTAGTTGTTTCAAAACTGTTTCTTTTTTAATTCTGGACGTAGCCATAGTAATTCAAATTGGTATTTGGTAATTAAAAATTGAGGTTAATTGGCTTTTTGTCAAGATTAAAACAAAATCCAAGTAAATTCAACTTCTTTGTTAAACTACTTGAATTCTTTACTTTTGACGTTTATTTTTGAAGCGATTTTTCAGTAAAAAGTAAACCGTTGTCTAGAATCACAACTCTGCCAATTTTTTTGTCATTACCCAGCAATCTTCAAAATAATTTATATTTTCACCGTTACTTAAAGTGTGAGTACCACTACTTTGCTTTTCGCCAGTAATTTTATAGCCTAGTTTTTCGTATAATTTTATGGCCCTTAAGTTTTCCTTATTTGCCCCAGTTTTAGCTATCTTTAAGCCTTTTTCTAATAATATATTCTCCATTTTAGCCATCATTATCTGCCCAATCCCTTTACTTCTAAACGGTTCCAAGACTGTAAAAGTAGAAATCTCACCAGTGCGGTTGTCTTTTAACTCACTCCAGTCTAGCCAGATATATCCAATTGGAAAATCGTTAATTACAGCCACATACATATCTAGCATTTCCTGCTCTTTTTTTGCCCATTTTTCTTTGTAATAGGATCCTTTCAAATCCACAATAGCCCAACTTAGTTTATCTAAATCTGCTAAAGTAGCTGAACGTATTTCATACTCTGCTGAAAAGTCAATTTTGTAAGTCATGAATTTATATTATTTTTTTGAAGTTCAAATTTTATTCGTTTACTTTAAAACGCTTTTTCCAAACCTTTCAACTAGAACCTGAGGTACTTTCACACTCCCGTCTGCCTGTTGAAAC
>Ga0105048_10019149_pt1 | contig 10501 bp, 9 predicted proteins | sample MAT05_FD_78382 | JGI IMG/M metagenome (GOLD analysis project Ga0105048, IMG submission 78382) | Freshwater microbial communities from Lake Fryxell liftoff mats and glacier meltwater in Antarctica - MAT-05 | ecosystem: Environmental > Aquatic > Freshwater > Ice > Liftoff microbial mat | place...
AGATACAGCCTGGCTTAAAAAAGCAGGCAGAAGTGGTGTAATATCAAAAAGTAATGAGTTTAATACCTTATTTCAACAATCTTTTAACCAACGGCTAACGCTTACGGCTCAATTAGAACCGGTAAGAGATTTAACCATTTCTGTAAATCTTAATAAAACATTTAATAAAGATTATTCTGAGCTGTTTAAAGATACCAGCGGTACGGGTAATAATTTTGCTCATTTAAGTCCTTATGCCGGTGGCGGGTTTGATGTAAGTTTCATTGCTTTTCAAACATTATTTGGCCACTTTGATCCTAATCAGATTTCTGGAACGTTTACTAAATTTCAAGATTACCGGCAAGTAATTTCACAACGTTTGGGAAAACTAAACCCCTACTCAGCAGCCGTGCCAGTTGGCGATAATTATGCTTACGGGTACAACCGATATGCAATAGATGTATTGATACCTGCATTTGTAGCAGCCTATACAGGTAAAGATCCTGAAAAAGTTGGCCTTATAAAACAAAGTAATCCATCCATAAAATCAAATCCTTTTGCCAGTATTTTACCTATGCCAAATTGGAAGATAGATTACAATGGTTTGAGCAGGATAAAGGGGTTAGATAAAATATTTTCTAACGTTACAGTTTCTCACGGTTATACTGGTAGCTTAAGTATGAATGGCTTTACCTCTGCACTTTTGTATAGAGATATAGATAGGTTTGGCTATCCCTCTTTTTTTGATACAGTATCTAAAAACTATGTGCCCTATTTTTTGGTGCCAAACATTACCATCCAAGAGCAGTTTGCACCCATCTTTGGTATTGATATGATGTTTACTAATCAATTTCAGGCTAAAGTTGAATTTGTAAAGCAGCGAACCCTCAGCCTTAGTTTGGTAGATTTTCAGTTAAGCGAAACAAGATCTTCCGAATTTTCAATAGGAGCTGGCTATAGAAAAAAAGGGTTGAAATTATTTGGTGGATTAAAGCTGCCTAAATTTTTAAGTAAAGATGGTAGTAATAAAATGGATAACGAAATCAATTTCCGTTTTGATTTGAGGGTAAGGGATAATGTAACCGTCAACAATCGGCTCGATCAGGCTGCCACATTGCCTACCGGTGGTAGTAAAGAGGTTACGCTTACACCAAGTATAGATTATTTCCTTAATAGCCGCATTAATTTAAAACTGTTTTTTGATCAGCGAAGGGTTACACCATATATTTCATCAAGCGCACCTATTGTAAATACAAGAGCCGGTGTACAGGTTAGGGTTTCGCTGGCACAGTAAAACTGAACTATTTTAAATAAGTTATTGAGATGGATTCGGTTAGAAGAGATAGAACAAAATGTAGTTTTTGGGTAATTTTTGGCTATTAAAACAGTACACTATGCTGAGGTAAAAAAATGTTCTGAGAAGCATGTATTTAAAGCAGTTTAATACTGTAACAGCCATTCAACAACAAAAAATCCGGGTTTAATCAATGGCGTTTAAATAAGTGATATTGGTGAGCTATCCAACATCTGTAGTAACTTTAGCAGATGTACATCTTTACAAATAAAGTTTTTATAAAACAACCTTCAAGTTTATAAAAAAACTCCTTTTTTAAAAAGGAGTTTTTTGTAAGATTTATATCTCGTATAAAATTTTTACAGTACGGTTTAGCTTACCAATATTAAACTTTAAATGGTTTATGATTTTTTAATCGTACTTATTTCATCTTTTTAAGCAGCATTACATAGCCACAAAGATTTTTCTTTTTTTTGTTTACCTGTACCGGTCTAATAGCATAAAATTCTGAAAATTTTGGAATATACGAGAAGCTGATTACGTTGCCATCAACATCGCCCCAAAGCTTTTTTTGATATACAACCTGTTTGTCATCAGAGTCATACATTCTAACTTCATATAGCCTTGAGCTTACATCCCCAATAAATACAAACTGGTACCAGCTTCCTTCGGTTAATGGAACCAATACTGCCATTTCAAATTCGCTTTCCATACTCATGGAAGCTTCTTTTGCTACAATAAAACCTTGTTTAGTTGCTTCTTTTTTAATGCTATCTGCTTGTCTGCTAATGTTTTCATCTTTACATGCAGACATACGGATAACATCCTGACTATGTACTTTTGATAAATTAAGTGCGGCGGTAAATAAAACGAATGATAAAAAGTACTTCATAGATTGCGGTATTAATTAATTGTATCTGCTTGTAAGCTTGAAACTATCATAATTTAAACAATTATAATGCCCCTAATCATACATTTATTTGCTAAAAAACAATTTTGATAATTCTTTAACGCAAAAAAGTATTTAGTTATTTTAAAACATGGGTTTAAAGAGTAACTAATGTTTTAAAAGCGTAGGCCTTGCTTATTACATTTTCTTTTTACTAACAAATATAATTTACACTGTTTTATTAAAATAGTATGTACCAGCCTGTTGTGTTGGGGTAATTACTAAATCGTTTATGCAAACATGAGCAGGCAATTGGCTGCAATAAAATATAGTATCAGCTATATCATCGCCACTCAGCGGCTTTATACCCGTATAGGTTGCAGCAGCTTTGTCAGCATCGCCTTTAAAACGAACAAGTGCAAACTCTGTTTCTACTGCACCCGGGTGTATAGCCGTTACTTTAATATTGTACTTCAATAAATCTATCCGCATAGCTTTGCTAAGTGCATCCACAGCAAATTTGCTGGCACAATACACATTGCCTTTTTCATACACTTCTTTACCAGCAATAGAGCCCATATTAATGATGTGGCCTTTCTTATTAGCCATCATTAACGGTACAATTGCCTTACTAACATACAGTAAGCCATGTACATTGGTATTAAGCATTGTTTCCCAATCATCTATAGAAGCGTCTTCAAAAGAATCTCTTCCGGCGGCAAGGCCCGCATTGTTTATCAAAATATCTATCGCCTGCCATTCTTCTGGTAAGCTTGCCACCGCTGCTTCTACCGCTACTTTATCCTGCACATCAAAACGTAGTGCCAATACTTTGCTATTAAATTTTTGCTCTACTGCTTGCTTTAATGCAGCAAGTCTTTCACTTCTTCTGCCTGTTATAATAAGTTGATAACCAGCAGCGGCAAATTTGCTGGCACAAGCAGCTCCAATACCTGAGGTGGCGCCTGTAATAAATACAATTTTTTTCATACCCGAAATTAATATAAGTTGGCTACAACACTTATTTAAATGCTAGGTTGTTAAAATACATTTTAATAAAAAGAAGAAAAGAAAAGTTGAATAAGTAAATTAAATAGTTGGTAAATACTTCAACATTTAAGCACATAAGGTATTATTTTATTTGTTTTAACTATACATTTGCCAATTAATCTGCGTGAAAAAAAATAGTCAATTTTATATAAATTATATTATTTGTGTCAAAGCAAGCTAATAAAGTAACAGCAGCCGGTTTGGTTGTTGCTTTAGGAATTATTTATGGAGATATTGGTACTTCTCCCTTATATGTTTTTAATGCTATTATAAATGGCAGACTAATCAATGAATTATTAATTGTAGGCGGTTTATCCTGCATTATTTGGACGCTCACAATACAAACAACCTTTAAGTACGTAATACTTACTTTAAACGCCGATAACAAAGGTGAGGGAGGTATATTTTCGTTATACACACTTGTACGCCGGCAAAAAAAGTGGCTCGTTGTTCCTGCCATGATTGGCGGTGCAGCCTTACTAGCAGATGGTATGATAACGCCGCCAATTTCTGTTACATCGGCCATTGAGGGTTTAAAGCAGATTGATGCCTTTAAAAATACCCAGCAATACCAGATTGTTTATATAGTGTTAATTATTCTGGCTCTTTTATTTTTATTACAACGCTTTGGATCAGCCTCCATCGGCAAATTTTTTGGCCCCATTATGGTAATTTGGTTTGGCATGCTTGCAGTTTTAGGGGTGCTTCACCTAAGTGATGATGTACAAATTTTTAAAGCCTTTAATCCTTATTATGCTATAAAATTACTCACACAATATCCAAAGGGTTTTTGGATATTAGGTGCTGTTTTTCTTTGTACTACAGGTGCAGAGGCTTTGTATAGTGATCTTGGCCACTGTGGTAAAGAGAATATCCGCAGTTCGTGGATATTGGTAAAATCTTGTTTAATTCTTAATTATCTGGGGCAGGGTGCCTGGTTACTTTCTCAACACAAAGGGCATATTATAACCGACGAAATGATTAAAGCCGGATTTAATCCATTTTATAGTGTAATACCGGAAGAGTTTAGATTAGCAGGGTTAGTTATTGCAACTTTAGCTGCAATAATTGCCAGCCAGGCTTTAATCAGCGGTTCATTTACCTTAATTAGTGAAGCAATACGCCTTAATCTTTGGCCAAGAATGAAAATTAATTATCCCTCAGAAGCCAAAGGACAATTATTTATTCCCGGCATAAATACCTTGCTTTTTGTAGGTTGCTGTACCATTGTTTTATATTTTAAATCTTCCAGTGCTATGGAGGCGGCTTATGGGCTTGCCATTACACTTTGCATGCTCTCAACTTCAATTTTATTTGCCAATTTTTTGGTTTCCCGGCGTACCGCACCGTTCTTTATTTACTTGTATTTAGCCGTTTATCTTACTATTGAAATCAGCTTTTTAATTGCCAATCTTGATAAGTTTCCTCATGGTGGTTTTATTGCTTTAATGGTTGGTGGGGGGCTGTTTGTAATTATGTATGTATGGTTTAGAAGCAGAAAAATTAAGAACCGATATGTAGAGTTTGTGCGGATGGAAGAATACATACCCAAGCTGGAAGAATTGAGTAATGATATGAGCGTGCCAAAATTTGCAACGCATTTGGTATATATGACAAGTGCCAACAACCCTAAAGAAATTGAGCACAAAATCATTTATTCAATTTTAAGTGGTAAACCAAAACGGGCAGATATATTTTGGTTTGTGCATGTAGATACTTTAGATGATCCTTATACTTGTGAATATTTGGTAGAGCATATTATACCCAACGATATTATCAGGGTAGAATTCAGGCTTGGTTTTAGGGTTGCACCAAGGGTAAACCTAATGTTTAAAAAGGTGGTAGAAGATTTGGTGGCTAATAAAGAAGTAAACGTAACCAGCAGATACGAAAGCCAGCAGCGTAACAATGTAGTAGGCGATTTTCAATTTGTGGTAATGGAAAAATTTTTATCACAAGATAACGAGTTGCCATTTTTAGAAAGAATTATTATGCAATTGTATTTTTGGATTAAAGAAGTTTCATTAAGCGAAGAAAGAGGCTTTGGTTTAATTCAAAGCAATGTATCTGTTGAAAAATATCCTTTAATAGTAGCTCCTGTAAGCAAATTAAAATTGCAACGTGTGTATAATGATGAGGATGAGGAAGAATAAATATGCAATCAATTTAATGATATATTATTCAATCTGGTTTACTTAACAAATGAATGGCCATTATTAATAATTACCCAGGTAAGAATGTTTTAGCATTCGTTGTATTTTTACGGCCTCAAATAAAAAGTGTTAGAAATTTTCAACATAACACGTTAAGAAATCAAGCCCGTCCAGCGCCAGTCCTACGGGGCTGTTTTAGCCGGGCATAGGTTTTACATTATTAAACTACTTGCTGCGAGTTTCTTGCTTGCAGGCTTATGTTGAAGGTTTCAGCTTTTTTATTAGTAGCCTTTTTTTTTCTTTTTTTATCGGGAAAAAAAATAGAGTCTTTAAAAATCAATAACCCGTTTATACAAATTGCTTAAATAAACGACAACGACAAATAATTAACAACAACTGTTTTTATAATTGAAAAGTTTAACTGTAAATGCTTTGGCAAAGATGATTGAAAACAAGGAAGATTTTCAATTAATTGATGTACGGGAAGAGGAAGAAAACCTCGAATTTAATATTGGAGGCCAGTTGATACCTATGGGCCAAATTGCTGGCAATATTGCTAAAATTGCAACCGATAAACCCGTGGTATTTTATTGCAGAAAAGGAATCCGCAGCCAGTTTGCTATCCAAAAGCTTTTAGATAAATTTCCCTTTACCAACCTGTTTAATTTAATAGGTGGCACCGAGGCGTGGAAAAGGGAGATAAAAAAGTAAGCAATGGCAAATTGGTTGATGGCAAAAGATAGATTTTTTTATTTTGGATTTTTACTTACCTCTACTAAAATGTGTTGTAAAGAAGGGATAAGTATTTTGCTAATATCTTATAAAAAAATACCAATAAACTCACTGTGAGTTTTCAGCCCTTTCCTCTAATACATGATAAAACTTATGTTCAGTAATTTGAGCAGTATTAAATCTTTATTTATTTATTCCTTAAAAGGAAATAAGATAAAGAATATTTTACTTTTCTTAACGTTTTCAAATTTGCTTTAAGCTATATATTCGTAAGCGGGAAAAGGCAATTAATTCATTACTAAAAATATTAAAATGGCAGGAATACTAGATCTTGTAGGTAATACGCCGTTGGTAAAAATAGAGCAGATTAATACCAGCAAAAACGTAACGGTTTATGGAAAGCTAGAGGGCAACAATCCCGGTGGAAGTGTAAAGGACAGGGCAGCTTATGGTATGATAAAAGGTGCATTGGATAGAGGAGAAATTAATGAAAAAACTACACTGATAGAGGCTACGAGTGGCAATACAGGCATTGCATTAGCTATGATAGCGAGTTTGTTTAAAGTGCCGATAGAGTTGGTAATGCCCGAAGATGCAACAAGAGAAAGAGTATTAACGATGCAAGCTTTTGGTGCTAAAGTAATTTTAACACCAAAAGAGCAATCAATGGAAGGAGCTATAGATTACGCCAATGCTCAACTTAGCAAAGGTGGATATCTGATGTTGAATCAATTTGCTAATCCGGATAACCCATTAATGCACTATAAAACTACAGGACCCGAAATTTGGAATGACACCAATGGAATGGTTACCCATTTTGTATCTACCATGGGCACTACCGGAAGTATTATGGGGGTTTCAAAATATTTAAAGGAGCAAAATGCTGCCATACAGATAGTTGGTTGTCAACCTACAGATGGATCTAAAATACCTGGTATTCGCAAATGGGCCGAAGCTTACCTGCCAAAAATATTTGACCGAAGCAGGATAGACCGTATTTGGGAAGTAGCAGAAAAAGATGCCAGAATAATGGCTAAAAGGCTGGCAAGGGAAGAGGCTATTTTTAGTGGTATGAGTAGCGGTGGTGCCGCACACGTAGCCATGGAATTAGCAAAAGAATTAGAGCACGGAATTATTGTATTTATTGTATGCGATAGGGGAGATAGGTACCTGAGTAGTGATTTGTTTGACTAATCAATATTCATACTACCGAAGTTGCATTTTTTGTAAACCAGGCTTATTAATTTTATTACATCTGGTAAAATTAATAAGCCTGGTTTTTTATTATGCCATTGAACTAATCTGTGATGGTTATTTTATCAACCTGAAATTTATGGGATACTTATACATTTTATTTTCACTTGCTTTGATGGTGGCAATAATTACCAATATCAGGTTAGCAATAGTTAAAACCCAAATAAGTAAAATGCCAATTAGAACAATTATAAGTATAAAAGAAATGATGTATAGAATAAACATCGTTATCTGAAAGTTGAGTGACTCCTTAGCATGTTCGGCAACATAAGGAGAATCATCTTTTTTTAATAAGTAAATAATTAATGGCGCAATAAAAGAAGAAATAATAGTGAGGATATGCGATAATATTGCCAGTGTTTTTTCATCAGCAGTTGGTGTAATTACCGGTGTGTAATCAGTACCCATTAAGTTTTCTGTATCCATGTTGTTGTGTTTAAGTGTTTAATGAAGATAGATTAAATTATTTAATTTATTAAACCGGATTTTGCAATTCAAAATCTATAACAACTTTTAACTGCGGCACAGTTAAGCATTTAAGAATATTATTCTACCTTAAAATAGCTATTGTTTTTTTATCAAAAAATAACCTAAAACATTTATCTGTATAGCCTTTGTAAACCAAACTACTATTATAAAACCAAAATCCGGGTTTATAATAAACTATTCTATTTCCACTATCATTTCTATTTCTACTGCCATATTAAATGGCAGCGAGGCCATGCCTACAGCCGATCTTGCATGCTTGCCTTTTTCGCCAAAAATTGCTACCATCAAATCAGAAAAGCCATTAATAACTTTTGGATGATAGGTAAAACTGCTATCGCTGTTTACCATACCTAAAACTTTTACTATTTGCTTTACCCTGCCTAAATTACCTAATTCATGTTTTAGAACAGCTATTTGTATTATAGCGGTAAGTTTTGCTGCTTCATACCCTTGTTCAATGGTAAGCTCTTTGCCTATTTTGCCCGTTATATATTTACCATCTATTTGTAACGGTCCTTTGCCAGAAAGATACAATAGGTTGCCCACCCTTACAGCATTTACATAATTGGCAATTGGGTTAGCAATTGCTGGTAGTAAAATCCCATTTTTTAGCAGGTTTGCTTCCGGAGTTTGAGCATAACTACTTAAATGAATTATTGTAAATATGGTAACCAAATATACTTTCATATTTAGCTGATTTTATACTTTAAGATTTTTTATAGTTTATTAATTAAGCGGTAAGATACGTTTTTACTAAATTTTTAAAAGATGATTTTTCTTTTGGGTGTTTATATTTAAGCGTATAGGGTAAAATAGTTTGAAAATACAATTTGATAATACTAATCAATTTGATTTTCAAAACTTGGTTTGCCTTGTACATTAGCTAATTTTGTATTGCTAACATAAAAAAATATGAAAAAAATATTGTTACTGCTATTTGCAGTTAGTTGGGTGATTGTTTCAGGTGCACAATCGATAAAAAAAATTATTAACCCCCGTGAGGTAAAGCGAATAGAAAAAATACTTTCGGCAGATGATATGCAAGGCCGCAGAACCTTTACCCCTGGTATTGACAAAGCTTCCGCATTTATAGAAGCTGAATTTGCTGCAATAGGTTTACAAACATTTAAAGGAGCCAATAATTATCGACAGGAGTTTTTTATGTACGAGGCTGTAACAGCAGCATCTAAAATACTTATTAATGGAGAAGAGATTGCTGATTCAATGGTAGTAAGTTTTTCTTATCAACCTATTGTTGCATTAACAGAAAAGGATGCAGTGGAGGTAGTAAAAATTAGTGCAGGAGAAAAATTTACGCAAAAATTTTATCAGTATTACCAAAGCAAAAAAAACTTGTTGGTATTGGTTGATTCTTCTTTTAATAACCGAAAAGCAAACCTGCTGCAAATGGATAAAATTTCAGCAGAGTTAAACACTAACACAGTAGTTTTTGTATTTGGTGCTACTAAAACAGCGTCTAATTTTTCAATCAATAGTACCAATGCCATTGAAAAAAAGCCATTAAATAATGTGGTAGGAATATTGCAAGGCAAAAGTAAGCCTGATGAATACGTTGTTTTTTCGGGGCATTATGATCATTTAGGAACTGGCTCGCCACAAGAGGGTGTGCCACATACCGGAGCAGATTCAATCTACAATGGGGCCAATGATGATGCAGCAGGTACTACTGCTGTTATATTGCTGGCTAAATATTTTAAGCAACGTAACAACAATGAACGGTCTGTTATTTTTACAACATTCGTTGCAGAAGAAATAGGTGGCTATGGTTCACAGTATTTTTCAAAGCAATTGGCGCCGGAAAAAGTAATTGCCATGTTTAATATAGAAATGATAGGAACAGAATCAAAGTGGGGAACAAATTCCGCTTATATTACTGGTTTCGAAAAATCAAGCATGGGTGAAATATTGCAGAAAAATTTGGAGGGATCTTCTTTTACTTTTTATCCGGATCCTTACCCTGAGCAGCAGTTATTTTACCGTTCAGATAATGCAACCCTTGCCAGGCTTGGGGTTCCTGCACATACTATCTCTACCTCTAAAATGGATAATGAACCAAATTACCATACCGCCGGTGATGAAATAGGAACGCTTGATATGAAAAATATGGCAGCAATTATACAAGCAATAGCTATAAGTTCTGGCAGTATTATCAGCGGAAAAGATACGCCTGGCAGGGTAGATACAGGCAAACTGCGTTAATAACTTTAATTAATCTTTTTTTCTAATTACAACGCTACTCACCTGGCAGGGTAGATACAGGCAAACTGAGTTAATAACGCTCTTAGTAAAAGCCTTCAAGCAAAATCATATTGGTGGTGGCCGCTTTTTGCCGGATGGCCTTTGCTACGGCATACTCATCTGAATTCCACCATTCTTTTGCCCGGGTAACCGACGGAAATTCGAGTATTACTATGCGGCCATGTTGCCAGTTGCCTTCCAATGTTTCTGCGGGTGAACCACGTACAATAAACTTTCCATCATAAGCAGCAACAGCGGCAGGCGTTAATAGCTTATAGGCTTCGTACTCTTCGGTATTGTTGATGGTAATATCTACTAAAATATATGCTGACATGTTTTTATCTTTAGTAAGTAAACAGGCAAGCTATAAAAAAAATTTTTCTTTTAAGAATGATCTTCCAT
>Ga0105048_10019150_pt1 | contig 10501 bp, 6 predicted proteins | sample MAT05_FD_78382 | JGI IMG/M metagenome (GOLD analysis project Ga0105048, IMG submission 78382) | Freshwater microbial communities from Lake Fryxell liftoff mats and glacier meltwater in Antarctica - MAT-05 | ecosystem: Environmental > Aquatic > Freshwater > Ice > Liftoff microbial mat | place...
AAGGATTCTAAGCGTTTCATACCGTACAGATGCTTAAGCCCCACGTCTGTAATTGGAACGTCGATAAGATGTAAAAACCTAAGCGACGTCATTTTCGCAACCGTTTCAACGGCAGTGTCGCTTAAATTCGGGCTTCCAATTCGTAACAGAACCAGTTCATTCAATAATGGCCACTCCTTAATTCCTTCATCGGAGACAATGCAATTTGGCAGATTAATCGACGATACTTTGGGAAGTTTGCCGATTGCTCTCGCAGAGTGGTCTCCGATAGGCGCTTTCTCAAGTCGAATTTGTCGAAGGCCTTCGAGGCTTGACAATACATCCGCGATTTTGTCGGAAAAGTCCGCGTGCGTTAGTGAAAGTGCTTCAAGTCCTGTTAATCCACGAAGCTGTTCGAATCCCGCTTCATCCATAGGTTCATGCGATCGAATTTCGCGTGAGTCCCCTTGCTGAACAGCCAATACTTGCTCAAGAATCGACGGGCTGGGACGTTTTTGCGTTTGTTCTGTCTTGGAACCGCAACCGCACTGAACGCAACTCAAGGCGCTCGCCAGCAAAGCGCAGACTTGCAGGACTGGAATACGGCAAACCATTTTCAGCATTCCCTAGGATCGCGTAACGAAGTGTTTCTCAAAAAGAAACGATTTGGCATGAAGAACTCTTGCCTATATGTAGAAGTCGGCTCGCAAATCCGCCGGCCGGCCTCGCGACTGCACGAGCATCGGGGCTCGCCGCTGATCGAAAATCGCTCTGGATGTGTCGTCGTCCAGCTTGTTCGTCGTTGGCAACGTCCGGTTGAGAGCGATCGACGACCAAGAGTCGCCAGGGGCCGGTCCGAGCTTAAACCCAAGGACGGATGGTGCCAGATAGGAATCGATCGGGACCGCGAAAGGCTTCGTCGCCCCGCTGGTCCAAGTGAAATCTACTTTCCAACGCACAACCCAGCCGAGGTTTCCGAGTATCGTCAGGGGCGCGGTCTTATTGGCTCGAGTGACGAAATAGACCGCGAAGGTCTGTACTCGCCAGGCGCGGGCTAGGAAATTGCGAGCCCGCGTGACGCTGTTCTGGAAGCGATATGGAATTGTGTTGTGAGGGTGATCACCGAATCTAAGCGTAACATTGAATCCCGTTTTGGGTGTCGTCACTCGATCCACAGTTTGCATGCCTATGTCGAAAATTCTGTCATCAACGCTGCCGCCAAAGGCGCGTTGTACGTCGAGGGAAGGATTCGCGTTGAAGCCCGCCATCAGGTTCATCAGGCACGACCCTTCCGACTCGAGCCGACCCGCATAGAGAAACTCGTACCGGATCAGGTCGGTCACTTGCACCATCCCAAGCTCCCGATCGCCCATGTCGAACTCATTGGCCGTCGCTTCGACGAAAACGCTTGCCTCCATTTGCATCGCATCGGCGTTCCTGACCTTACCTGCAGGCATGGAATCGCCCGCGCCGAGATTGGCGCCCATACTACAGTGCAAAATCGCGAATTGGCGCCCCAAATGACAGGCCGCGGCCGCGCCGCTTGTAACCCACTTGATATTTGCTGAAGATGCATCGACATTGATCGCCATGATCTAAGAAAGTCCCTTCGATTTATTGCCGGACAACACATCTGTTCGCGTTACCACATCGCTTTGGGCTGCGGTCAGCGCGTCGAGCTGCGCCATTGTACGTTGGCCGACCACGCCATCGGGGGCGAGATTATTGGCTCTCTGAAATACGATGACGGTCTTGGCGGTTTCCGTCCCGAAAATTCCGTCGGGGAGGCTTTGGCCATTGTTCGTTGATACGGGCATCAGAAACCCGAGATCAACGAGTGCCATCTGCAGCGCGCGGACGCCATCTCCGCGCGCACCCTGGCGTAATGGCGGACTATTGCTCGAAGCCTTAACGAGATCCGGTTCGCTAGAAAAACGTGTGCACTGTAACATTGCCGACCGCCTTCATTCACGTCCCTTGACGGGAAAAACAATTGGAAATTGCGTTCCGAAGTCCGGAATGAGTTTAATCGGGAATGCCTGGTAAAACAAGGAGGCTTACAGCGCGATGCGAACTTCCAAGGTTGGCTGACAGGATGCAGACGGATTGATTGTCGCCTTGGAATTGATCATTCCTGTTCCGCGGAGCGGCATTTGGGATAAATTGGTGGTTGTTCATCGAGACTACGGGACTCGATGGATGCAACTGTAGGATATCTTCGCTAGCCGATTTGTTGCCACGAAAAGTATAGGCAGCAACCGGTGCTGCGCAGGAATTCGCTAGAATAGTTTGACGTGCAGACAATGAGAAACAAAACATGAACAGCGCCAGCAATCACGATGAACGAATAGCAAAATTGACATTCGCGTCGGTATATCCTCACTACCTCGCGAAAGCAGAAAAGAAGGGTCGAACGAAAGAAGAATTGCATCAAGTGATTGAATGGCTGACCGGTTACAATGAAGAGAGCGATTGGATGCGGGCGTACACTGCGTCCGCTTCATTGATGACAACCATATCGCCACCGGTAGCGAAGACGGAAAGTTGAGAATCCATACGCTTGCCGAGTGACGCAAGTATTACAATTGCTAGTTGACTTCTTGCGATCCGCACGCGGACTTAATCCGTCTTTTGTGGATCTTTACAATCGATGCGGCACTGACACATTTGAAGACGACTTTCGAGCCGTCTATCTTCTAAGCTTAGGTCAGTTGGAAGAGCAATTCTGGCGAGAAGCAAACCAACTTGTCCTTGATTCGAGTTCTTCGAGCAGTTAACTGGGGCAGAATTTACGCTTGCACGCAATAAGTTTCGATTAAGTTCTGGCAAGCTCGGTTGTTCGAGTTCCTACGTTCGCTTAGCCTTTGACCATTCCGTAGGTGCGTCATGTACGATTCAATAGCATTTCATTCTTTTTTTGGGACATTAAATTAAAATGGTCATCCTTCGTTTTCCGCGACGCGGTTTCACACTTGTGGAGCTCTTGGTAGTAATCGCCATCATCGGCATATTGGTCGGGCTATTGTTGCCTGCTGTTCAAGCAGCTCGCGAAGCTGCACGGCGGATGCAATGCTCCAACAATCTCAAGCAGATAGGACTAGCAACTCTCAACTACGAATCGGCGCACAAAAAGTTTCCCCCTGGCCGTTTCGATCCTGATTTCACCCTCGGCGGTGTAGCTCAAGCATCGTACACGAGTTATCCGACGACGCTTCCTTCGAATGCCAGCACCGGATTCCGTTCCGTTCATACTTTCATTTTGCCCTTTATGGAACAAGGGAACATTTACAACCTTATTGATTTTTCCAAGCCCACGTCGGTCCGCATGACAACGGGAGGTGGCACAACTCCGGTGAATGCAAATTATCAGGCTTATGCAAATGCAGCGGCGCTCTTTATTTGCCCGTCATGTCCCTTTACAGGGGTGATTATCACTGAGAACAATTACCGGTACAACTTTGGTGGCTCGACTCCCTTTGGCGGCGCCGTAGGTTCTACGAGTAACAACAACACAGGTGGAGTCTCTGCTGGCGGTTTTTCGTGCAAGGGAAACGGAGCTTTTACTATTGGACGCGCACTAAGTACTTCCGCTTTTACGGACGGCTTATCCAATACGGTTTTCTTTTCTGAACGCACCAAAGGTAGCGGCAATAATTTGGCGACAGCATTGCCTGGCCCCTCAGATGTCACAAATATGTTGAGTCGCCCCGCAAACTTGGTAGATACAAACATTATGTTTGCAGCTTGCCAAGCGCAGGCTCGAACCCTTAACGGCGGTTTCAATTTTAACTCAATGGGGCGATGGCTGCCCGGCTCTGATTTTTCGAACGGGTGGCCGTTCGGCTTCTATTCGAGCACCATGTACAACCACGTTGCACCGCCTAACTGGAAATCGATCGACTGTGGGACGCGCAGCGCGATTCCAGATGCTCCAGGCGAGCATGCAATCATCAGCGCGAGGAGTTTACACACGGGCGGAGTCAACGCGTCCAATGGCGATGGCTCCGTGCGTTTCGTAAGCGATAGCATTGAGGTATTGATTTGGCGTGCAGTTGGAACTCGCGATGGCGGCGAAGTAGCGAATGTTGAATAAAAAGTACTAACGTCTTGAAAGGAATCGAATCCATGTGGAAAAGGTACGTTGCTGCTTGTCTGCTTTTAATACTTGCAAATGGATGCGGAAGCGGTGGGATAAACAAAGCGGATATGCAGTCTACACAAGAATCTGCTGAGAAAGCCATCGAGTTGGAGAAGGTTGGGAAGTATGCCGAAGCCTTGCCTTTGATCGATGTCGCGATTATCAAGGGTGGCCTCAATCCGGATCAGCTATCAGAAGCGTATTTGCTTCGCGCACGTTGTCATTGCGCACAAGGCAGCCTTGACTTGGCAGAAGCCGATCTTGCGTCTGCCGAACGAGGTTCACCGAATCCAGCGAGTTGGCATTTCAGTCGAGCCATTTTGTTCGCGAAGCAAAATAAACTTGCGGAATCCAAGTCCGAATTGGCCAAGGCTCAGCGAATCGATTCAAAACTCAAGATGCCCAACTAGCGGTCAGCGCTTGATGTGGCAACTCGTTCGGAACCGACAACGTTGCCAAGCCCAGTTTCGACGCCAATTTTTCTTGCCCAGACCTCGCCGCGTGGTGCAAGTTCAAAGAAAAAGCCGAGGACGGTATGCCTCGGCTTTGCTTGTTTTTCCAAAGACTTTTAGGCTTTTAGCAGAAACTGAGAGCGCGGCCCAAATCTCATCTTGATCGGCCCAATTTTCGTCGTAATCGCCAACCTCCGACCGCGCTTGCAGCTCCCATCAATAGTATGAAGGAGGCTGGTTCTGGGACTGCCGTAATCGTGATACTAGGTAGGCTCCCAAGCTGATCGCCGACTGCGAGATTATTTCCAAAAACAAAATCATTGGTTGTTGGAGTGACAACGGTGAAGGTTGCCGAATCGTTGATCGCTCCTCCCGTAACATTGAACGTCCCCAACAGAATTCTCGCATCAGTAGCGGTTCCAATCCCTAAGGGCGTGTTGGTAAGTGCGACCAATGGAAAACTGGCTGTCGAATTTGTGAACGTAAACGGTCCACTGCTCTCAAAAATGAGATTACCTGCATTTCCAGTGATGTTGTTGTTCCCTGTTGAAGCCGAACGATTTATCATAAAATTGGCGTTAACCAACCCAATGGCAGGATTGGTAAGTAGTAAAGTTTCCCCGGCAGTCGCTACTTCCCGAAAGTAGACGGAAACCATGTTGACTCCCCCGGGCAGAACCGTCGCGTTCCCCTCGATCTGAAGACTTCGAATAAGAGCGGCATCCGCGCTTGTGGCACAGATCACCAACGACAAAAACACACATGCTTTCAAAATTAAATTCATGAAAAAACCTTTACCAGGTGAGTTAAATTAGAACGGATACAGCATAATCGCAAGTCATCAAAATCCTCGTCTTCTCTTGTTAAAGTTTTGTGAATAAGCTCCGCGGTCTGCTGCATCAAGCAGTCCATCTCCATTTACATCCATAGCCGCGTTTCCAAATGCAATGGCACGGCGGAATGCGACGGTATCGAGGCCGTCAATAACTCCGGATCCGTCACTATCTCCATACATTCGGAAGAATCGGTCTGAAGCTAACTCTCCAAACACGTTGTTCCCTGCAACCTTTGTCGGATCAACCGTCAGTCTGTAGTTTCCATCCGCGAGGGAATTTCCTAGCGACGATCCTGCAGCACCATTTCTAGTTACCACGCCAGCTCCTGCTCCGAACGTAATTACGAAACTAGAAGCTGTTCCAGGCGTATAAACTATTTGACTGGTTGCCAAGAACGAAGAACCAATGGACGTCAAACCTGTGTTTTCAAGGGTAAACGCACCAGCTCCTAAAGTAACTGGGCTAGAGAAATTTACGGTCAGAGAAACGATTTGAGACCTCTGATTGCTATCCAAGAAACTCGTACCTGAATTGATACTTGTCGGTAACAACGTCGCCTGGGTGGATCCTATCGTGATGATGCCATCGGCATCCGCATCGAAGTTATTGGTTGCCAAAGGAGAAAGGACACCACCAACCAATTTGAATAGTTCGTTAAAGCCATCATCGAAGGCTTGGGTGGTAGTTCCGCCGAAATCTCCCAGGAGGTTAACGTTGAGAGAACCACTCGCCCCTGCCAAGATCGTGAAGGTCAATTCCCCTAGTGTAATCGTAGCTCCTGGATTGATTTGCGGCGTCACACCTGTCGCACCACCATCCACATTCAAAATGATAGTAGTGGTCGTGCCGTTGGTTATTTGATTGGGTGTAATTCCAAATCCAGCCGCTGCGAAACCAGTCGTACTGAATCCGGTATTGGTTGCGAACGAGAGTTTAGTATTGTCAATTCCAATGAGCAGTTTGAAGGACGTAACACCACCCACAGCGACTCCGGTAGTCGGCACCATCATTGTTACTGGCAACGTGACCGTCGTAGTTCCAGATGCTACCGCGTTGCTACCAATGCTAAGAGATATGGCAGCAACATTAACGGCTACATTAATGGCAAACGCTTTCTCAACCGCCAATCCACCTTGATCGGTTGTGCGAATTCGAACGGAATAGCTGCCGGCTGGTATGCTTGCAGTCGCTCGGAGCAAATTTGCACTTATGTTGAACAGACCGTTGTTGGTGCTTCCGGTTCCAGTCACTAACGTATAGGTGAACGTGTTCGATGCGTCAGGATCGACGGTAGACAACGTTCCAACCGTCGCGTTAGCGCCTGCGTTATCAAAAATCGTTGCATTGGACAATGCTATGTCCGTGGGAGTTTCATTCACGTTAGTCACGTTGATAGTGAACGCCTTTTCGAAGAAGAGTCCACCTTGGTCGGTTGTTCGAACGCGAACCGTGTAGCTACTCTTGGCCTCAAAATTGAAACTTGCGGATGCTCGAAGCGTGGTACCGCTTATGTTAAAGGACGCATTGTCTGTGCTTCCCAAACCTGTAACCAATGTGTACGTAAACGTGTTGCCAACATCTGGATCCACAGTCGAAAGTATTCCGACCGTCGCATTTGCACCCGCATTCTCCCCAATCGACGAGCTAGAGAGTGCGATATCGGCAGGAGTTTCGTTCACATTCGTCACGCTAATTGTGAACGCCTTTTCGAAGAAGAGCCCACCCTGGTCGGTTGTTCGAACTCTAACAGTATAGCTGCTCTTGGTCTCAAAATTGAAGCCGTTGACCGCAGTCAGAATGTTTCCTGTGACAGAAAACGATGCGTTGTCTGTGCTACCAGCGCCCGTGGCGAGTGTATAAGTGAACGTGTTACCCGCGTTTGGATCGACGGTCGAGAATGTTCCGACCGTTGCGTTGACTAAAGCGTTCTCTGCAATCGAGGACGATGACAATAAGATGTCAGTCGGAGCTTGATTGGTGGTTCCAACGGTTATGACGCCATCGGCATCAGCATCGAAGCCATTGGTTGCCAAAGGAGAAAGGACACCACCAACCAATTTGAACAGTTCGTTGAAGCTATCATCGAAGGCTTGGGTGGTAGTTCCGCCGAAATCTCCCAGCAGGTTAACGGTGAGAGAACCAGTTGCCCCTGCTAAGATCGTGAAGGTCAATTCGCCTAGAGTAATCGTAGCTCCTGGATTGATCGCCGGCGTAATTCCGAATGCACCACCATCCACATTCAAAATGATTGTAGTGGTCGTACCATTGGTTATTTGATTGGGCGTTATTGAAAATCCAGCCGCTGCGAAGCCAGTCGTACTGAATCCGGTATTGGTTGCGAACGAAAGTTTGGTGTTATCTATTCCAATGAGCAGTTTGAAGGATGTAACACCACCCACGACGACTTCGGTAAGCGGCACCATCATTGTTACTGGTAACGTGACCGTCGTTGTTCCAGTGGCAACCGTTCTGCTACCAATAGTAAGAATTGGGTCGATGCCGACAAGAGGAAGCGGATTGAGTGGAGCAGGAATTGCCGGAATTTGTGGCGTGGAGATTAATGCGTTGTACCGAGCTAGAAGCGTGCCGTCATTCGGCTGAACCTGATTATTGCCGGAGATATCCGCAATGATTACGGGATCAGCCAATTGATAGGCTGCGAAGCCCGTGTCAAGCAGTGCGTTCACGCGGGCTAGAAGTGTCCCATCGTTCGGCTGAATCTGACGGTTGCCGCTAGTATCGCCAAAATAAGCCGCTACGTGGACGGCGTCGTCATCCAGCGAGGGTCGCTCTTGCGGAATCCCCGGGTCATTATCAAACACCGTGAGGTCTGTGATATCAAGAACTTCCTTACTGGTATAGTTCGCGGTGGATGGAACGGTTGCGGAAAGCGTACCCAGCAACAGTGCACCGGCGGTTGAACTGAGTTCAGTAGAGCTGGTAACATCGAAAGTCACTTGACCAGCAACCGTGGTGTTGACGGTGAAGGCGACACCAGCAGTTGATAAAGCAGTATTCGGCGTGAAATTTGAGATATCTAGGAGACTAGAATCGTAGACTAGGGTCATCTGCAGCGAAGACACGTTTTGTCCGGTGCTGATGTAGACTGGCAGCCCGTTCGATGTCGCTGGCACATTCACCGTTTGATTGTGCCCACGAGCAAAATCCGGAATGCTGACTGTCACTGCACTAGCCGGGACGTTCCGATAAAAGCTGAACACCAAGTCGCCTCCTGCAACTTCGTCGGCATCTCCGTCAAGAAGAATACCAGCCGCATTGTGGAATCCGTTGGCCGCACTCCGCAGCGTAACCGTGTAAGAATCGTTCGGCAATATACCGGACGCTGACGATGCTGTGCCTCCGGTTTGTGTTTGTACAAACGTGATCTGATTATTGGCCGCATTCAATATCAATGAACCCTTGATGTTGCCTACCGTTGCACCAACCAAAGTAACATCGGTAACTCCTAGTGCCGCGTTGCCGTACAGATTGAGATCCGCACCGACAAACGCCTGGTTGAAGGTCGCAACGAATCCGGTGTAGGTCGGAGTGACTCTAGTCACATTGAACGATTCGATGACGTTGATGACGGTGATGTCTACGACCTTACTATTCGACAGCGAACCGTCACTGGCAGCGACAGTGATATCGTAAACGTTGTTTCCGTCGGCATCTGCGGGTGCCTCGAAGTTCGGAGGAGTAATGAACGTCACCACACCCGTGCCACTGTTAACGTTAAACAGTGCCGCATCGGTGCCCGAGATGCTGTAGCTCATGGTAGTTCCGGCATCAGCATCACTAGCCGTGATCGTGTATACCGTCCCGGTGCCATTTTCTGCAAAACTGGCGGAGATGCCGCTGGTCACAGTAGGAGCTTCGTTGACATTCGTCAGATTGACCGTGACCGTATTGCTAGCCGACAAGCTGCCGGTATCGGTGATTCTGACCGTAAAGGCAATGCTCTGACGGACCTCAAAATTTAGAACTGCACTGTTTGCAACGGTGATCTCACCGGTGCTCGCATTAATAGCGAATGCGCCGCTGATGTTGCCGCCAGTGATGGCGTAGGTCTTGGTGTCGCCCGCATCCACATCACTAGCGATCACGGACCCAACTGAAGTACTAGCTAACGTGTTCTCTGGAATCGAGAAGCTCTGGGCGGCAATGGTCGGAGCTTCGTTGACGTTCGTCAAGTTGACGGTCACCGTATTGGAGGCTGTCAAATTTCCAGCATCTTTGACTTCAACTATTAGATTGAAGCTCGGATTGGCTTCGAAATCCAGAATCAAACTGTTTGCGACCGTGACTTGGCCGGTGCTTGCGTTAATCGCAAATCCACCCAGGCCGTTTCCACCAATGATAGAATAAATTAGTGTATCGACAGTATCAGGGTCGCTCGCCACGACCATGCCGACTGCCAAGCCGTTCGCCAAATTCTCAGCGATTGAGAACGACTGGGCGTTGATCAATGGTCCTTCATTGACGTTGGTCAAAGCAATCGCGACCGGGACGGCAACCGAGTTCGTGGCATCGCTCACGCTGGCTGTCAGGCTAAATGAATTCATACCTTCAAAGTTCAATGTCGCACCTACCGCAACCGTGATCGCTCCCGTCAATGCGTCGATCGCAAAGTTGGTCGCTCCTGTGCCACTCAAACTGTAAACAAGTGTTGTCGATGCATCCGGATCGGTTGCAATGACGCTACCAACTGCTGTTCCTGAAGCCGAATTCTCAGCAACCGAGAAGCTGTAACTAGCGGAACCAAATACCGGAGCTTCATTGACGTTCGTCAAGCTGATCGCAACAGCAGCTGTTGACGGCAGAGTTCCGTCGGTCACACTCACCGTCAACGCGTAGCTAGCGGTTCCCTCGAAGTTCAAATTCGCACCCGCAGCAACAGTGATCGCTCCCGTCGATGGGTTGATCGCAAAGTTGCTCGCTCCGGTTCCACTCAAACTGTAAACCAGTGTCGTCGATGCATCCGGATCGGTTGCACTCGCGGTACCGACTGCTGTACCCGACGCCGAATTTTCTGCTACCGAGAAGCTGTAAATAGCTGAACCAAAGACGGGAGCTTCATTGACGTTCGTCAAGGT
>Ga0105048_10019153_pt1 | contig 10501 bp, 7 predicted proteins | sample MAT05_FD_78382 | JGI IMG/M metagenome (GOLD analysis project Ga0105048, IMG submission 78382) | Freshwater microbial communities from Lake Fryxell liftoff mats and glacier meltwater in Antarctica - MAT-05 | ecosystem: Environmental > Aquatic > Freshwater > Ice > Liftoff microbial mat | place...
ACATGATCTCGGGAATGTGCTTGTGCTTGAGCCCCAGCCCATACAGCTCCATCGGCGGGGCCTTACCGGATTCGTAGTCCTCAATCATGGCCCTGCCACCTCCCGAATATCCGCTGATGGACGGCAAACACACGGGAAAATCGATGGGCAACAGCCCGGCATCGACGAGCGGGCGAATCAAGGCAATCGCGCCGGTGGCATAGCATCCAGGGTTGGCCACCCGGCTGGACTGCACCACGGCCTCGCGCTGCCCAACGGCCAACTCGGGGAACCCGTAGACCCAGCCCGGAGCGATGCGGTGGGCGGTGGATGCGTCGACTACCTTTGGACCTTTTCCGCCGTTAGCCCCCGTCAAATCATCAATCATTGCTACGGATTCAATAGCGGCATCATCGTGCAGGCACAGCACAACCAGATCGACCTGGGCCATCAGGGCACGTTTGGCGGCAACGTCTTTGCGCAGAGCGGGGTCTATGCTGACGACCGCAACGCCCGGCGTCGTCTGCAGCCGCTCTCGGATCAACAGGCCAGTGGTTCCGGCCTCGCCATCAATAAAAATTCTTTTCATACGATTTACGGGTTCAACATAAGCTCAGCAAGGAGCCGGATCAGGGCCAAAACATCTGCCGTCAGGCAGCAATAAGTTTGGTGCGTTGCAACATGATACATTTCGGAGTTGATGTGTCCAGTGCCAGTTCCCAGCAAAAATTGCTGCGATTTGGTGAAAATTCTCCAGCTCCCAAAGAGACGTCATGAAAATCCACGAATACCAAGGCAAAGAAATTTTGCGCCAATTCGGTGTGCCGGTGCCTCGCGGCATCCCCGCCTTCACAGTTCAAGAGGCGGTGGAAGCTGCCCAAAAGCTTGGGGGCCCGGTCTGGGTCGTCAAGGCCCAAATCCACGCCGGTGGGCGCGGCAAGGGCGGAGGCGTCAAGGTCGCCAAGACCATTGAAGACGTCAAGCGCATCTCCGGTGAAATTCTGGGCATGCAACTCAAAACCCACCAAACCGGTCCAGAGGGCCAAAAGGTCCGTCGCCTCTACATTGAAGATGGCGCCGACATCAACAAAGAGTATTACGTGTCCATCGTGACCGACCGTGCAACCCAAAAGCTGGCGTTTATCGCGTCCAGCGAAGGCGGCATGGACATTGAGGAAGTGGCGCATTCCACTCCCGAAAAGATCATCACCGAGTTCATCGACCCGCTGACCGGTCTGGGTGCCGAGCAGGCCAAGAAGATCGCTGACGCGATTGGCATGCCATCCGACTCCACCGCGCAGGCCGTGGACATCTTCCAAAAGCTCTACAAGTGCTACATGGACACCGACGCGTCTTTGGTGGAAATCAATCCACTGAACCGTGACAGCAAAGGTAATGTCATGGCCTTGGATGCGAAGTTCAACTTTGACGCCAACGCGCTGTTCCGCCACCCAGAAATCGTGGCCTACCGCGATCTGGACGAAGAAGATCCGGCAGAAGTGGAAGCGTCCAAGTTCGACCTGGCCTACATCAGCCTGGACGGCAACATCGGTTGCCTGGTAAACGGCGCTGGCTTGGCCATGGCCACCATGGACACCATCAAGTTGTTCGGCGCAGAGCCTGCCAACTTCTTGGACGTGGGCGGCGGCGCTACCCCCGAGAAAGTTACCGAAGCCTTCAAGATCATGTTGAAGAACCCCAACGTCGAGGCCATTTTGGTCAATATCTTTGGCGGCATCATGAAGTGCGACACCATCGCAACCGGCATCATTACCGCTTGCAAGGCGACGAATCTGAACGTTCCGCTGGTCGTGCGCATGAAGGGCACCAACGAAGACCTGGGCAAGAAAATGCTGGCCGAGTCTGGTCTGCCCATCATTTCGGTGAACACCATGGCAGAAGCCGCACAGGCGGCCGTCAAAGCGGTAGCCAAGTAATTTGCGGGACTGACCGCAGCGAAGCGAAGCTCCGTCACCAACTAGTACTGATACCTTGTGGGACAGACCGCAGCGAAGCGTAGCTCTGTCTCCAACCGTTTAGGAGAATTACATGTCCATCTACATCAATAAAGATACCAAGGTCATCACCCAGGGTATTACCGGCAAGACCGGTCAGTTCCACACCGAAAAGTGCCAGGAATATGCCAACGGCAAGAATTGCTTTGTGGCGGGGGTAAATCCCAAGAAGGCTGGCGAGTCCATCTTCAACATCCCGATCTATGCCTCCGTCAAAGAAGCGGCTTCGGAAACCGGTGCTACCGTTTCGGTGATCTACGTGCCGCCAGCAGGTGCTGCTGCTGCGATCTGGGAGGCGGTTGAGGCCGACCTGGATCTGGCCATTTGCATTACAGAAGGTATACCGGTCCGTGACATGCTGGAACTGCGCAACCGCATGCGGGCCAAAGAGGCCGCCGGTGGTAAAAAGACGCTGCTGCTCGGACCCAATTGCCCCGGTCTGATCACGCCGGACGAAATCAAGATCGGCATCATGCCCGGTCATATCCACCGCAAGGGCCGCATCGGTGTGGTCAGCCGTTCTGGCACGCTCACCTATGAAGCGGTAGCACAGTTGACCGAAATCGGCCTGGGCCAGTCCAGCGCCGTTGGTATCGGTGGCGACCCTATCAACGGTTTGAAGCACATCGACGTGATGCGCGCTTTCAATGACGATCCTGATACCGACGCGGTCATCATGATTGGTGAAATTGGCGGACCAGACGAAGCAGAAGCCGCTCGCTGGTGCAAGCTGAACATGAAAAAGCCCATCGTTGGTTTCATCGCCGGCGTGACTGCACCTCCCGGCAAGCGTATGGGACATGCCGGAGCACTGATTTCTGGCGGAGCCGATACGGCGGACGCCAAGTTGGCAGTGATGGAAGAATGTGGTTTCACCATTACGCGCAACCCATCTGAAATGGCGAAGCTCCTGAAAGCGCTGCTGTAATTGGCCTCAGTGCCGACAGGCACTTGACAGTCTCATACCGTGGAAGAGTTTCTCACCGCACCATTTTGGCTGGCAGTTGGACAGATCATCATGATCGACGTCCTGCTGGGGGGGGACAACGCCGTCGTGATCGCCTTAGCATGCAGGCAGCTTCCACCGAATTTGCGCACCAAGGGGATTCTGTGGGGCACTGCGGGCGCTATTGTGTTGCGCGTCATACTGATTGCTTTTGCCCTCACCCTCCTGGCGATTCCGTTTTTAAAACTTGTAGGTGCTGCCCTGTTGCTGTGGATTGGGGTGAAACTACTCGCGCCGGGCGATGACGACGAACACTCCAATATTCAAGGTAGCGACAAGCTGTGGGCCGCAGTCAAAACCGTTATCGTTGCAGATCTCGTTATGAGTATCGACAACGTCATTGCCGTTGCTGGCGCAGCCACCGGGGCGGGTGGCAACCACCAAATGCCCTTGGTGATTTTCGGTCTGTTGGTCAGTATTCCCATCATTATTTGGGGTAGCCAACTGGTGTTGAAAATCATGGACCGTTTTCCGATCATCATTACAGCGGGTGGAATGTTGCTGGGCTGGATTGCCGGCACCATGGCCCATAGCGATCCAGCATTGGTTGATTACCTGCCGCAAAACCACTGGTGGAGTTACGGACTAGGGCTTGCAGGTGCGATCACGGTTTACTTACTCGGTATGTTGTCTAAACGCAAGTCGCCTGTCCCTGGTTAATTGCGCACGCAAAGCCACCCGTCGTAGAAACACGCCGTTTGTCAAAAAAACACGGAGTTCAGTGAAAAACTTCCTTTACGGGTGTGAAAACGTCTGCTAACGTGTCCCTTTGGCTCGATCGGTTGGTCGGGAGCGTCGGTGGCCCGCATTGGCCTATCGGCTTCATACAGAACTAGGGCTGGCACGTGGCGAAATCTTCATCATCTAAATCGGGCGTATTTTGGAAGACCGATTGGTTTGCCGGCGTAGCAGTCGTCATTGCAGTCATCGTGCTCAATCTGGCGACCGATTTCATTGGCACGCTGGAACGCCACTTTTATGATTTTGCCAGCACCACTACGTCCCGCCAGCCATCTGACCGCATTGCTGTTATTGCCATAGACGACCAAAGCATTGCCAATCTGGGGCGCTGGCCCTGGTCGCGCGACATACACGCCAAGCTTATCGACAAGCTGGCTGCCGCCAAAACCAAAACTATTATTCATACGGTTTTCTTTTCTGAACCCCAGGTAGACCCAGGTCTGGTTTTTATTCGGAAAATGAAGACGGCTCTAGGGTCTTCGCCAGACGCGGCTGCCACCAATGAGCAAGTCACCCAATTGATTGCCGAAGCCGAGACTGCGCTGGACACCGATGCCATTTTGGCCGCCAGCATCAAGAGCGCGGGCAATGTATTGCTACCGTCATTCTTCGCGATTGGTGATCCACAGGGCAAGCCGGACAACGCCTTACCCGACTTTGCACTGAAAAATTCCATCGACGATCCGACCAATTTCTCACTGTCGGCCGTCCGTGCTCAGGAGCCTATTGATTCGTTGGGCGTTGTTGCCGCAGGCGTTGGGCACTTGAACCAATCGCAGGACGTGGACGGCGCAGTGCGCAGAGAGCCTCTATTGGTTAACTTCTACGGCAAGGCTGTGCCTTCGATGGCTTTGTTGGGTGCGGCCAAGAGTTTGAACCTCGCAGCTTCAGACATTCGTTTGAATGCAGGCCAATCCGTGCAGATTGGGAAGCTGCAAATCAAAACGGATGGGAGAGCCCTCATGCTGCCGCAGTATTACAAGGGCAAAGACGGCAAGCCTGCCTTTGCGGTCGATTCGTTTTACGACGTCTTGACTGGCAAAATTCCAGCATCCAAATACGCTGACAAAATTGTAATTATTGGGGCAACAGCGGTGGGTGTAGGCATACTGTCTCCGGTGCCAGGTTATCCCGCACTCTCCCCTGCCGAGACCATTGCCCACGTTACTTCGAGCATTCTGAACGAGCACTTCATTGTTCAGCCTGCTTGGAGTGTTTGGGCGACTGTGGGGTTGTTCCTGCTCATCTCCACCTATGTGATAGTTGTGTTGCCTCGGTTGTCTGCGGGAATGGCGGCTACCGCCACGTTGGGGCTATTTGTTGGGTTGCTGGCGTTAGAGTTTGGTCTATTGTCGGCCTCGGCAACATGGCTGGAGCTGGTGTTTCCCTCGGTTCTGTTGGTACTGGGTCACTTGGCGCTGACGACCAAGCGCTTTTTGGTGACCGAGGCGGGCAAGGTACAGGCGGACGAAGAGTCGGCAGAGACCAACCGCATGATGGGCTTGGCTCTGCAGGGACAGGGCCAATTGGATATGGCGTTTGACCGCTTCCGTCGCGTGCCCATGAATGAGGCTGTGATGGGTAATCTGTACAGCCTGGCGATGGATTTTGAGCGTAAACGCCAGTTCAATAAGGCAGAGTCCGTTTACGAGCACATGGCTGCCTTTGACAAGGGCTACAAAGACATCAAGGCCAAACTCAACCGGGCCAAAAATCTGTCTGAGACCGTCATGTTGGGCGGAGCTGGAGGGCACCCCGGTGGCACGATGTTGCTGGAGGGCGGAGCTGTCGAGAAGCCCATGCTGGGTCGCTACCAAGTCGAAAAGGAATTGGGCAAGGGTGCCATGGGCGTGGTGTACCTAGGCAAAGATCCCAAAATTGGACGTGTGGTTGCCATCAAGACCATGGCGCTGAGCCAGGAATTTGCGGGTGATGAGTTGGTCGATGCCCGCGAACGGTTTTTCAGAGAGGCAGAAACGGCTGGTCGCCTGCAGCACCAGAATATTGTGACGATATTCGATGCTGGCGAAGAGCATGATCTGGCCTACATCGCAATGGAGTTTCTCAAGGGCAAAGACCTGGCGGACCATTGCAAGGGTGACCAGTTGCTTCCCGTGCCTGTTGTTCTTAGTATTGTGGCGCGCGTTGCGGAAGCCTTGGCGTATGCGCACAAACAAAACGTGGTGCACCGAGATATCAAGCCCGCCAACATCATGTACGAAGTGCAAAGCGATACGGTCAAGGTGACAGACTTCGGAATTGCGCGTATTACCGACTCCAGTAAAACCAAGACTGGGCTGGTGCTGGGAACCCCCAGTTTCATGTCTCCAGAGCAATTGGCTGGCAAAAAGGTAGACGGTCGTTCGGACCTTTATTCCTTGGGCGTAATGTTGTTTCAGATGCTGGCCGGGGTGTTACCATTTCGCGGCGACTCGATGTCCGAGTTGATGTACAAAATCGCCAACGAAGCAGCGCCTGATATTCGAATCATTCGTTCTGAGTTGCCCCAAAATTTGGCTGACGTGGTTGCCTTGTCTTTGAGTAAAAGACCTGAAACACGTTACCAGACCGGAGAGCAGTTTGCCGTGGACTTGCGCAGTGTGATTAGTCAGATGTCAGGTTCTACCCCCGTTGCCGCCCCTGCTACAGTGGCGCCAGCGAATTCTATGGTCGATAAAACGGTCGCCTTTGCTGCGACTATGCCGGGCAGAGGTCCAGATGCAGTCGATTTCACTGCAACTGTTCCCGCGTCAATGGCGGATTTTGAAAAAACTATGGTCCAACGGGTGAAACAACCCGGGGAAGCGAATTAAGCACCCCATGAATTACCTCTTTTGTGCGAAGACAGACCCTGGCCGGGCCCGAGACAACAACGAAGATTCGGTGGTGTACGACGAGGCGTCCTTGACGCTGGTACTGGCAGATGGCATGGGCGGATACAACGCTGGCGAAATTGCCAGTGGCATGGCGACTGCCTTTATCAAGTCAGAACTGAGTCGTTGGCTGACTGAAGCGGGCAGTGGTATCAGGTCAAAGGAAGTGCGTCGCGCAATGGAGATTTGCGTTGACAACGCCAATCGTTCCATTTTTAACTCTGCCAATTCAAACGCAAGTTACGCCGGAATGGGCACCACGCTGGTCGTTGGTGTATTCAGGGATGATCGGTTGGTTTTGGGTCATATAGGTGACTCCCGTTGCTACAGGCTGCGTTCGGGGGCGTTGGATCAAATTACAAAGGACCACTCCCTGCTTCAAGAACAGATGGATGCCGGACTGATCACCCCCGAGCAGGCAGCTACTTCGTCCATCAAAAATTTGGTCACCCGAGCGTTGGGTGTGGATGAGTCCGTTCTGTTGGAGGTCAATGAGCACCAAGTGCAGGTCGGTGATCTGTACCTGATGTGTTCGGATGGCTTGTCGGACATGATCGACGACGATGCGATCCATAGAATTGTTACTTCAGAGTTGGCTCTTGAACAAAAGGCTACGCAGCTGATTGATCAGGCCAACGAAAACGGTGGCCGGGACAATATTTCGGTGCTGTTGGTTGAAGTGCATGAGGCGCCAGAAAAGCGCGGTTTAATCGCGCGGTGGCTGGGGAAGTAAGATGCAGCTGCGTTTTCCAGAAACAAATTACACAAAAAGGAGTCGATCATGCCGAAAATGATCGTTTCGATCGATGAGGTCGTGATCAAAGAAGTACAACTCACCAAGGACAAAACCACCTTGGGTCGCAGACCGTACAACGACATCGTGATCGACAACTTGGCCGTCAGTGGAGAGCACGCTGTGCTTCAAATGAACGGTGGCGATGTCGTATTGGAAGACCTCAACAGCACCAATGGCACCTATTTGAATGGCAAGGCTGTTAAAAAGCAGCAGTTGCAAAATGGCGACAGCATTGAGATTGGTAAATACAAAATCAAGTTTGTTGGTGACAACGAGGCCGATAATTTCGACAAGACCATGGTCGTCAAAGCCAGACCACCTGCAGGTGCGCCGTTGGCCGCTCCGCGTATGGCTTCGGGGTCTCTTTCGGGCGGAGACTCCATGGGCATGGGAGCTTTCACCGCGTCGATCAAAGTGTTGTCGGGCGCTGCTTCCGGTCGGGAAGTTCCTCTGACCAAGGTAGTCACGACCATTGGTAAGCCAGGAGTTGCAGTGGCGGCTATTACCCGTCGCCAACAGGGGTTTGTGGTGCACCACGTGGAGGGTGCTGGAAACCCAACGCTGAACGGCTCGCCCATCAAGGTAGACCCGGTAGCGCTGAAAAATGGTGACTTGATTGAGTTGGCGGGCACGCAAATGCAATTCGTACAGACCTGAGGGGCGCTAGCCTTTCAGTGGTGTCAAATGCGCGCCAGTTTTCAAGGTAATGCGCATGAAAACGTTAACTAAGCATTGGCAACGGATTGCGGTCACGCTGCTCCCAGTGGTGTTTGTGTTGCTGCACGCCACTGGCGTCATGCCGCTGGGCACGATGCAGCGTCTGGATGAAGTAATTTACGATGCGCGCCTTCGCGCAACGATGCCCAGCACGCTGGATGAGCGTATCGTAATCGTCGACATCGACGAAAAGAGTTTGGCTGAGGTCGGTCGGTTCCCGTGGGGGCGCAACAAGCTTGGCAGCTTGGTCGATATTCTCTTCAGTCAGCAGCACATTGCGATGTTAGGCTTCGACATCGTGTTTGCCGAACCTGACGATAGCTCAGGACTAGGGCGCCTGAATGCGTTAGCGCGTAACGAGTTCAAAGACCAAGCGGGTTTTGCAGAGCGGATCAAGCAGCTGCAACCGGAGCTCGATTACGACGCCCAGTTTGCCAAGCTTCTTGAAAATCGCCCAGTCGTTCTGGGCTATTACTTCAGTAGCGACGGTGACGGGCGTACCGCCGGTGTGTTGCCCGCCCCTGTCCTGTCCAAGAGCGATCTTGGGGGCCGAACCGTAGAAGCATACTCCTGGACCGGTTATGGCTCCAACATAGCCATTCTGGCGAAGGCCGCTCCGTTAGCTGGCCACTTCAACACCACGCCAGACATTGATGGTGTTGTTCGCTCACTGCCCCTGCTTGCGGAATACAAGGGCCAATATTACGAATCCCTGGCCTTGGCCATGTTCCGACGACTAGCGGGATCACCCAAAGTAGTCCCTGGGTTTTCGGACGAACAATGGTTGCCGCGTAGCTACCAGGGGTTGGATCGAATTTTGCTCAAGGGAGGGCAGACTTCCTTGTCGATCTCGGTCGACCAGCACGTTTCTACCTTGGTGCCGTACCGTGGCGCTGGTGGTGTAAAAGGTGGCTCCTACCGGTATATTTCAGCTGCCGATGTTTTAGCTGGCCGTTTGCCTGCTGGTAGCCTCAAAGACAAAATCATTCTGGTGGGTACAACCGCTCCTGGCTTGCTAGATTTGCGAGTGACCCCCGTGGGCCAGGTCTATCCCGGCGTAGAGGCGCATGCGAATCTCCTTTCCGCTTGGCTTGATGACAAAGTCACGTTCAAGCCCGATTACGCGATGGGCTACGACGTTTTCGTGCTCACCATTGCTGGGTTGTTGCTGGCTATAGGTTTGCCATTGCTGTCCGCGCCACGGGCAGTATTGCTCAGCATTGGGGTATTGGCAGCTGTTACAGCCGCCAATACCTGGTTGTATGTCGGCTATGGCCTAGTCATGCCTTTGGCTGCTGCGCTGGTTATGACCTTCACTGCTTTCGCTTTAAATATGAGCTACGGCTATTTTGTGGAGAGCCGTTCCAAGCGAGAGTTGGCGCACCTGTTCGGTATTTACGTCCCTCCAGAGCTGGTAGACGAGATGGTGAAAGACCCGGACAGCTACAACATGAAAGCCACCAATCGCGAATTGACGGTGATGTTTTGCGATATGCGTGGCTTTACGAAAATGTCTGAACAGATGGAGCCTACCCAACTGCAAGAACTACTGACCGGTGTATTCAGCCATCTCACCAGCATTATCAGAAGCAACCGGGGCACGATTGACAAATACATGGGTGACTGCGTCATGGCATTCTGGGGTGCTCCAGTCGAGACCCCCGACCACGCCAATCTTGCAGTGAAGTCGGCTATAGAAATGGCCAGCGCAGTGCGCAGCATCAATGCTGACCACAGAGCGCGTGGATTGTCAGAAATTGGGATCGGAATCGGCCTTAACACTGGGACCATGTGCGTGGGCGACATGGGCTCCAACATTCGGCGTGCTTACACCGTTATCGGAGATGCGGTGAACCTGGGCTCGCGTCTGGAGGGGTTGTCCAAGGCCTATGGGGTTGATATCGTAGTTAGCCAAACCACACGTGAGCAAGCGACCGGCATTGCGTGGCAAGAGCTCGACCGTGTTCGCGTAAAGGGCAAAGAGCAGGCGGTCGCCATATTCTGGCCAATGGCTCCCACGGAGCAACTCAGTGAAGCCGCCAACACCGAGCTCAAGACCTGGGGATTGTTTTTGAGGGCCTACCGGGCCCAAAACTGGGATCACGCGGACGTATTGATGCTCAATTTATTGCGCATGAATGCCAAAAAGTTCCTTTACCAAATGTACTCAGAGCGCGTAGCCTCCACGCGATTGCTGCCATTTGATCCCGATTGGGATGGGGCAACCAACTTCGAAACCAAGTGAGGCGCTCGCCGTGAAAGTACGTGTACTCGGATGCTCAGGTGCCATCGCCAAGGACTGCAGGACAACATCGTTCCTGGTCGACGGCGAAATCCTGGTGGATGCCGGCACGGGTGTGGGCGACCTCACGCT
>Ga0105048_10019155_pt1 | contig 10500 bp, 10 predicted proteins | sample MAT05_FD_78382 | JGI IMG/M metagenome (GOLD analysis project Ga0105048, IMG submission 78382) | Freshwater microbial communities from Lake Fryxell liftoff mats and glacier meltwater in Antarctica - MAT-05 | ecosystem: Environmental > Aquatic > Freshwater > Ice > Liftoff microbial mat | place...
CTCAGCGTTTAGAGGAAGATGAAAAACAAAAGCCGCAGAACGAACGCAGTGAACTTAATTTGTTAAACAAGCTTCAATTTTGTCTTGACAATAAATTTGAACGACTTACTTATACGCAAGCTATTGAAATCCTTCGCGAAAGTAACCACAATAAGAAAAAGAAATTCCAATACCTTGTTGACAAATGGGGCGTGGACCTTCAAAGCGAGCACGAGCGTTACCTGGTAGAAAAACATTTCAAAAAACCGGTGATCTTAACGGATTACCCAAAAGAGATTAAATCGTTTTATATGCGTCAGAACGACGACGGGAAAACAGTTGCGGCCATGGATATCTTATTCCCTGGGATTGGTGAAATCATTGGTGGAAGTCAGCGTGAGGAACGTCTCGATAAGTTAGAAGCCCGCATGGGTGAAATCGGAATTCCCGTTGAAGAATTATCCTGGTATTTAGATACTCGGCGTTTTGGATCTTGTCCACACGCAGGATTCGGACTCGGATTCGAACGTCTTGTATTATTCGTGACTGGCATGACTAACATTCGCGACGTAATCCCCTTCCCAAGAACGCCGAAAAACTGCGAGTTTTAATTCAGTTTATTTTTTTTAACGGCGGTAAAGCGAAAGCCTTACCACCATTTTTATTTGGATTCTCACGCGGTTGGTATAGACTTCTGCCACCCTGAAACGAAGTCGTTAGAGTTCTGCTTTAGGGTGGCATGGGATTTGAATTTTTATTTCAAAAAAAGCGAAATGAAAAAAGTTATCTACCTCTCATTCATCACACTTATATTTTTATGTAGCTGTAAAACGAATTCTTTTACACAACAGCGTTATACTAAACTAGGACATTCAAGTCATAAGCATATTAAACCAGAAAAAGCTTTAGCTAAAGAGAGCAACACTTTAGGGATTGAAACTACTTGCGACGCACTTCTGGCTCCTGAATTAAAATTTGAAAGTCCTCAACCTCTGTCTGCATCGGCGGAACCAGCAAGTGCTGAAAGAAATTTTTATTCGCCTAAAAAAATCATTAGTCCTTTGATTCACAAGGGAAGTGAAGTATTTTCAACGATTAAAGCCGAGGCAAAAAAGGAAAGTAGGCAGAAAGTAAATTCAAAAAAGACCTTCAAAGAAAAGGCTCAAAGAGCAGCAGGACTATTTGATACAGCATTAAAAATTGTGCTTTTTGCAGTGGTACTTGCCATTTTAGTTGCTATCATTATTATCATCATACTTACTTAGCGGGAAATTAATTCCTCAAAAGGAGCGTTCACCGAGTCCGTTTATTTAAAAAAGAATGGCATAATATTACGAGGATCTATTTAAAATTAAGATTATGAAAAAAATAGTTCTACTTTCTTCTGCTTTAACAGGAATGATTTTGATAAACTCCTGTACTACGCAAATGTATGTTTCAAACGCCGTAAACGCGCCGCTCTTAAAAGAGAAAGGTGAAGTTCAACTGGCAGTTACGCAAACTGATTTGCAGGCCGCAGTGGCTGTTGCAAAAAATGTTGGAATCATGGTTAATGGTTATTATCAAAATTACACTTCCACAAATGACTACCAGCACAACGGCATGTTAGGTGAGGCCGGAATTGGTTATTTTACACCACTGGTCGGTAATTTTATTTTTGAGAGTTACGTAGGTGGTGGCGCAGGCAAAGTGCATAAACAGGAAAAATTCACTGATCAAAATGATAATGCTTATATGGCAAGTTTCAATGCCAACGCAGCTAAACTTTTTGTTCAGCCTGACATTGGCTTTAAGTCTAAATATTTTGATGCTGTGTTTAGCAGTCGTTTTTCGTTTGTGAAATACACAAGCTTTACACAAAACAATTATCCACAATCTGAGCTGGCAGACGACTATGTGAGCAATGAACAGCTAACAAATCCTCTCTTTATGTTTGCAGAGCCGGCATTTACAATCAGGGCTGGGTATAAATTTGTGAAGCTCCAGTTTCAATATGGTGTTACGGTTAATATGACGCCAAATCCAATCAGACATGCGAATGACTTTTCTTCCATTGGTTTGATCATTAATATTGCTCAGTGGTACAACGAATAGGAAACGTGAGTTTTACCTTCTACCGGATCTAAAACTCTTTCACCAAGCTATTTTCCACTACAAAAATGCGGTGAGCAATTTGTTTTTGATTGAGAAGTTCATTCATGCGATCGGCATGTGTATCCGTGATGAAAACTTGCCCGAATTTATCACTGCTTACCATTTCCAATAATTTTGTAAAACGGGCTTCATCGAGTTTATCGTAAACGTCATCCAACAATAATAAAGGCTTCGTGTTTTTTTGTTCTTTGATGAATTCGAATTGCGCCAGTTTTAAGGCGAGTAAAAAAGATTTTTGTTGTCCTTGCGAAGCATATTTTTTAAGACTGAAAGTGTCGAGCGTAAACTCAAGATCATCTTTATGCGGACCAACAGTCGTATAATTCACAGCCCGGTCGCGCGAAAGACAAGTAAGTAGCCCGGTTTTTAAATCTTTTTCTCCGAGGCTATTTTCATAATGCAAACCTATTTCTTCTTTGCTATCACTAATGAATCTGTAATAAGAATTGAAGAGTGGAATAAACTGGTGGAGAAATTCCTGTCTGATCTCTAGAATGGCTTTTCCGTAGATGACCAACTGCTCGTCCCAAATCTCAAGGGTTTCAGAGTCAAAGCTACGACTTTCAAAAAAATGCTTTAAGAGCGCGTTGCGTTGTTTTAATACCTGATTATAAGAAATGAGTTTGTCGAGATAAACTTTATCGTATTGAGAAATGATGCCGTCCAGAAATTTGCGGCGCACTTCACTGCTCCCGTTGATAAGATCGGAGTCTCCCGGAGAAATCATCACCAAAGGAAATTGTCCGATATGTTCACTCAAACGGTCGTACTCCTTTTTATTTTTTTTAAAGATCTTTTTCTGATTGCGTTTAAGGCCACAATACACTTCACTTTCTTCGCCTGATTTGTTGAAGTGCCCCTGAATCACAAAAAAACCTTCGTTGTGTTTAATATTTTGGCTGTCGATGGTATTAAAAAAACTTTTGCAGAAGGAAAGATAATGAATAGCATCAAGAAGATTTGTTTTTCCCATGCCATTATTCCCCACAAAACAGTTGATCTTTTCAGAGAATTTCGCCTCAAATTCAGAGTAATTTTTGAAGTTTATGAGGGATAATTGCTTTAAAAACATGATTTCATACAAAAATACGCTTATTTTTAACCGTTATGAGTTCAAAATTCTGTTTTAACAGAAAAAGTGCTATCTTCGCAGACTAATTTTTAAGTACAAATGGCTGATTTTAAAGAAGAAACTACTGTAGATAACACAGAATCAAATCCGGTAGAAGAAACTATTGAAGCAAGAAAACCAATTGACCCGAATTTACAAGGGGTTCAATTATTCTATGAAAAAAACAAAAAAGCAGTAACCTACGTTGGTGGCGGACTTTTATTGATTATTGGAGCACTTTGCTTTTTCAAACTTTATTATCTTCCTGAACAGGAAAAAGAAGCAGTTAATGAAATTTTCTGGGCAGAAAGTCTTTTCGCCAAAGACAGTTTTAATATGGCTGTAAAAGGTGGAGCTATGGTAATGGCTGCTGAAGGTCAAAAACAAATGAAAGGCTTTGAACAAATTGCTGATGAATATGGCATGACTAAAACAGGAAGCCTTGCAAACTATTATGCGGGTGTTTGCTACATGCGCACTGGTAATTTTGACCAAGCGATCGAATTTTTAGGCAAATACAGTGGTGGCGACGAAACAATTGCTCCTATTGCTATTGGCGCTATCGGCGATTGTAACATGGAGTTAAATCGTGTTGACGAAGCAATTAAATATTATACTAAGGCTGCAGATAAAGTGAACAACAACTTTACAAGTCCCTATTACTTAAAGAAAGCAGGTTTTGCAAATGAATTAAAAGGCAACAACTCTGAAGCTTTAAACATCTACGAAAGAATTCAAAAAGAATATCCTAAGTCTACAGAAGCGCAGGATATTGAAAAATACATTGCCAAAGTAAAGGCATCAAATAATCTGTAATTAGAAATTGATAATAATAAAAAGTCTGCTCAACCGCAGACTTTTTTAGTTTTAGATAAGATGAGCAGCGCAAATAAAAATTTATCTTCGGTAGAAGGCAGTAAAATTCCCGATGCAAAACCTTTCAAATTTGGAATCGTTTATTCGGAATGGAATTACGAGATCACGAATGCTTTAAAAGAAGGCACTGTAAAAACGCTTCTTGAAAACGGTGCACTCGAAGAAAATATCACGATTAAAGAAGTGCCGGGAAGCTTTGAATTAACCCTTGGAGCGCAATATCTTGCAGAATTTGGAAATGTAGATGCGATCATTTGTCTGGGTTGTGTTATACAAGGCGAAACAAGGCATTTCGATTTTATCTGCGATGCTGTTGCGAAAGGAATTACAGATTTGAATATCAAATACAATATGCCTTTTATCTTTGGCGTTCTTACTCCAGACAACCAGCAGCAGGCAGCAGACAGAGCAGGTGGCAAGCACGGTAACAAAGGTGATGAAGCAGCAGTAACGGCAATTAAAATGTTGGGATTAAAAAAAAGTTTCCGCTCCGGGACTTCTGTTGGATTTTCTCGGTAGACTGAGAAAATATAAACACAAAAAAAGTCCTTTCACTCAAAGGACTTTTTGTTTTATGGAAAGGTTCAACAAGTACTGTAATTAATTTTCTCCCTTATCAAAATTCAAACCCTGATTCATTAATGACCCAAAATAATCTTTAAAACTAACACCTTCTACTAATTTATTTTTACTGAGCAAAGAATGTTCAGCCAATCCATGCAAGGCGAATTCCATCATGGTGGTTTTTTCAGCACCTTTTAGTTTTGGATGATGTCTTGTAACGAGCTCTTCTAAGCCATCTACCACTGATAATGCAGAACTGTAAACCTTATCATTTTCCTTATCGAGAATATCAAGAATATTATTTTGAGCGAACCATCCAACGATGTCAGAATATTCGGAAGCTTCTTTTTTGCGTTTTAATTTAGCGGGATCAGGAAATAACTGGATGAATAAATTACGGATCGCTAGACTGATAAGATTTTGAGCGATCACAGCCGGACCTTCTTGCTCGCCTTCGTAAACCAATTCTATTTTTCCATTGATTGCAGGAATGGCTCCGTAAAGATCACTGATGCGCGCAAAGCTGTAAGGTTGTTTGTTGGTTAAGAAACGTAATTCGGAAGTACTGATCAGGCTTTCATAAGCACTTATGGTTAAACGCGCACTCACACCGCTTTTTGCATCCACAAACTCACTGCTTCTTGCTTCAACAGCAATTTGCTCTACCAATGTTTTTAAGACTTCAGGAATTTCAATTTTTCGTTGCTCGTCATTTAACCTGGCCTGATCCTGCGTAATTTGTTTGGAGTGCTCTATCGATTTAGGATAATGCGTCAGGATCTGTGACCCAATCCGGTCTTTTAAAGGCGTTACAATGCTTCCGCGATTCGTGTAATCTTCAGGATTCGCCGTAAAAATAAATTGGAGGTCCAAAGGAATTCTTAGATTGAAACCACGGATCTGCACATCACCTTCTTGTAAAATATTAAATAAGGCAACCTGTAAGCGAGCTTGTAAGTCAGGAAGCTCGTTGATCACAAAAATAAAACGGTTGCTTCTCGGGATCAAACCATAGTGAATAACATTTTCATCGGAGAAAGATAATTTCAGATTAGCTGCTTTAATCGGATCGAGATCACCAATCAAATCGGCCACACTTACATCGGGCGTTGCTAATTTTTCAGCAAAACGTTCGCTCCTGTGAATCCAGTGAATAGGTGTTTCGTCTTTCTTTTCAGCAATCAGATTCTTAGCGAAATTTGAGATGGGCTGCAAAGGATCGTCGTTCAATGGACTTCCAGCCACTACCGGAATGTACTCGTCCAAAAGATTTACCAATTGTCGTGCCATTTTTGTTTTTGCCTGGCCACGTAATCCTAAAAATAAAATATTGTGGCGGCTTAAAATAGCACGTTGCAATTCAGGAATAACAGTTTCTTCGTAGCCGAAAATTCCGTCGAAAATCTGCTGATTGTTTTTTAACCTCAAGATTAAATTTTCACGTAACTCATCCTTAATTGTTAAGAATTTATAACCGGATTTTTTTAATTCTCCTAATGTTTTTATGGTTGGTTGACTCATGATTTTTTGGTTTGTCTTGTCTTGTTTCTCTTTAATCTCGCTTCCCTTTGGTCTGCCTTTATATTTTTTTACTTTTTTTATTCGTATAGTCTCTGAAGATCATTTCTCCTAATCCTTTGAGCCCAGTAAAATAAGCCTTTCCCTGGTTAGCTTCGGTAAATTCATCAATGAAGCTTTTCAGATAATTATCGCGTGCTACCATAAACGTGGTGATCTCTATTTTACTGCGTTTGCAGGAAGCCGCGAGTGTTAAACATTTATTTACAATACGTCTGTCGAGTCCATTGCTATTTTTGTAATACATCCCATTGGGCTCCTTAATGCAAGAAGGTTTTCCGTCGGTGATCATAAAAATATGTTTATTGGTCGCTTTCTTTTTACGCAGGATGGATGTTGCTAACTCCAGACCCGCAACGGTGTTTGTATGGTAAGGCCCAACTTGTAAGTAAGGAAGATCTTTTAATTGAATTGGCCAGGCATCGTCACCAAAAACAATAATATCAAGACTGTCTTTCGGATAATTTCTTTTTACCATTTCGGCCATGGCCATTGCCACCATTTTAGCAGGAGTGATCCGATCTTCACCATAAAGAATCATGCTATGGCTGATGTCGATCATTAAAACAGTTGCCGTTTGTGTTTTAAATTCCTGCTCGCCGACTAAAAGGTCGTTTTCTGTCAGCTTAAAATCGTCGAGACCATGGTTGATCTGCGCTTGCTTCAACGATTCAATCATAGCAATGCTTTGTGGCGAGTCACCAAATTCATAAGCGCGGAGATCCATGCTGATCTCTTCTCCGTTTTTTCCTGTAAATTTAGTTTTATGATTTCCGGACGCGCCTTTTTTTAGTTTTCCAAAAATATGCTCCAAAGCATTGTTACGAATAGCTTGTTCGGTTTTTGGCGTAATGGCCAGGCCGCCTTTCCCATCGTTTTTGTCACGTAGATAGCCACGTTTTTTAAGATCGTTTACAAAATCATCAAACGTATAGTCGTCGTTAGTGAGTTCGTATTCTTTGTCCAGCTCTTTAAACCAGTCGAGCGCTTCTTCCACATCCGCACTGGTATGAGTAATGAGCTGCTTGAAGATCTTAAACAGTTCTTCAAACTTTGATTTGGGATCTGCGAGAAAATTTTTAAACCTGAATCCGGACACAGTTATAAAACAATTTTTGGTTTATAAAGTTCAGTAAAAATGCACGAAACTAATGTTAATTAAGATCAAAAAACCTTACTTCTTTGGGATGCTACTAAAGGTTCCTATTATGGTATTGCTGCTTCCAGCGGAAGTGTAAACACTGTGAAAGTTTCCGGATACAAGCAGCCCTGTATTTTCAGTAATCACAACAGACCCTGACTTGCAGGAGTAAGTGGTGCCGCCGTCAGTATATTCTAAAGTAATGCCATTAGATGGAGCGATGTTGTGTGTTCCTTTGCTGAGGTCTTCTAATAAAATGTCTATATTTTTCCCCCCTGTTTTTGTGCCATATATATTATTGTATGCAGGAACAAAAAACGTTTCATTTGCAACAACTTCAGCGCCGCCATTAATGGTCCACGCGAACTTTGCAGGAGGGGGTGTAACTGTTCCTGGGGTTTCCTCTTCCGGCTCATCTTCGTCTTTAGCACAGGCTGAAAAAAGAAATGTAAAAACAAGTAGTAACCCTATGAATTTAAAAACACTTTTAGTTTGCATAGTGCTAAAGTAAAAAAAATCGCTGAGTTTAAAAACCGTTTTGAACAATAATTTCGTGGCGTTGCAAAAGTCCAGGGAGGCTTTGCAATGAGAATTTTGCTTTTTTTATTTTATTTACCTCCGGATCAATTACCAGATGGATGCAGCTCGTAAGGTCGACCCCACTTAAATTAGTGCCTGGAAAAAGAGCGTCGTAAAAATCACAGTTTGCAAATGTGGATTTAGAAAGGTCTGCTTGCGTAAAATTAACACCATGCATTTTGCAACTTTTAAAAGAGCTTTTATTCATTTTCTTTTTATCGAACGACGCGTAATCCATCATGCAATTCTCAAAATGCACTTCAAATGCAAAGTCTTTTGCGCCAGCGAAATTAAGTCCAAGGAGTTTACAATTTTTGAATACGCAATTCTGTAAAATAGATTGCGTAGTTTTCAAATTGCTGAAGTTGCAGGTTTTGAAGATACAGTCTCTGAAAGTGAGTTGCGAAAGGTCGGGAAAGATGCACTGAGAAAATTCGCAGTACTCGAATTCTTTCCGGCTTTTATAATCAACCGACAAATCAATGGCGCTAAAAAATTCTAAGGACGGTTTGATGATGTGCATATTCCTTTATTCTTCAACTGTTTTAATCGCCGTGCCATCGGAGTAATAAACAATTATTACGCCTTTATAATTTTCTCCTACTGCTCTACCTAGCAAATCCAAGGTTTTTATGACTCGGATTTCGCGTCCGGGAGAATTATCAATGACAACTACCGGCGAATTTTTTGTCTGCCTATCAAAATCGGTTTGGGTGAGGCGGTAATAGTTAATTGTTTTTTCAGGATTTTCAAAAGAGCTGGAATAATGCTTTACGCTGCTTGAATTTTTTGCGCCTGATATATTTGCGATGGGGTCCCAATCTGAACCGTTTAAGCTGTGTTCGATTGTAAAATAATCGTTATTGGTTTCTGTGGCTGTACTCCATTTAAGTGTGTTCTTATTGTTATAATTGATTCCTGAAAAGGTAATTAGTTCTATCGGTAGTGCACCACAAATGAAGGTTTGAAGTAAAAAATTATCAAGGGCGGGAATGTTGTTACCTGCACCATCAACGTCCAGACCTACGATCATGTTTCCATCTCCTACCCAGTATAAATTCTGATTTGGTGTAAGTGTAGGGCTGGTCCACACAACTGCATTATTGACGTACATATTTCCTGTACCCGTACAATTGTCATAAGTGAATCGGTAGTTTCTGAAAGTGTTGTCCTGTGGAATATTTACATTAGTGCCGGTTACAGTTGTTACTAGGGTGCCGGTAACAACCCTGTAAGTCACCCTGAAATTTGCTGCGCCATTATTGGAAATGAAAACACCTCTTCTAAACATTGAAGCAATAGATTCGTTTCTCCTGTAGTCCACGCTGATATCAATACTTGCAACATCAAAAACATTTCCCGTATTGGGAATCGTAAGATTAATGTCAACGGTCGGGAGCCCTGGATTTAAACCATTTGTGCCGCCTACACCCCCTGTGGTTGAAGATGCATTACTGCCAACAGAAGTGGCGTTGGGACCAACTAGGGCTGTGGTAACAGGATTACTATCCCAGGTAAAGTAACTTATGATTTGAGCTTTAACAGAATAGGAAAACAGTACAGAAAAAAAAACTAATATGTGGAGACCGGTTTTCAAGAAATTAGAGTGAGCTAAAGATACTCATTAATGCTAAGCTTTGATACTTGCCTATGAAGTTGAAAATCGCCTAATGTTAAAATTTGTTTTTTAATGGATTTCCAGTGACGTATTTTTCCGTCTCTTATCCACTCAATAGCGGTTTCCAGATGGGTGTTGCGTGTCGCTTCTGTCTTCGCTTATCCAGCAAAGGCATTCTTTTTATTTGTAGCACTAAATGTGTGGAACGTCTTTAGAGCTTTTTTATTTTTATTTAAGGAGTTTGAAAAGTGATCAGGAATCTGCAACTCTTTTTAGCGATCCCGACAAGCTTTTCAGAATCTTTCGTTAAGGAAGCTTTCCAAAGCCCGACGGCACACTTTGTTTTAAAGTAAGCCATATGGGCCATAGGCATATCCATATAATCAAAATGCGGGAAGCCCATTTTATTTTCTCCTCTGCATTAGGGCAGGTTTTATGAACAAGCGCCCGGAAATGATCGAGGATTGGTTTAGCAAACTCTGGCGATTTTGAGATGTAAGCGTCTATGCAGGAATCTTTTTTCATACTTTAAGAATATATATTTATATTCGAAATTAAACCGCAAACTATGAATAGAATCCGAAGATCTTTAGTACTTGCATTTATTTTGATGGCAAGTGTCATGATAATGGCAGGCTGTAAAAAGAAAGAAATCCAGGGATCCAAAGGAGACGCTGGGACGCCAGGTGGTGGTGGCAATTCGAGTATCAGCAATAGTGATGTGTTTACTATTGCATCTACTCAATGGAAACAAAGTTCTGATTCTTTGCGCTGGGAAGTGATCATTCCATCATCGCTCGTTACTGAGGAAGTGGCTGCCAAGGGAAGTGTAAAAGTGTTCGTCCGCTACGGAACATCGTGGACAGAGCTTCCGAACACACGCCTTGATCTTTTTACACA
>Ga0105048_10019156_pt1 | contig 10499 bp, 9 predicted proteins | sample MAT05_FD_78382 | JGI IMG/M metagenome (GOLD analysis project Ga0105048, IMG submission 78382) | Freshwater microbial communities from Lake Fryxell liftoff mats and glacier meltwater in Antarctica - MAT-05 | ecosystem: Environmental > Aquatic > Freshwater > Ice > Liftoff microbial mat | place...
GTCTCGTTCACCACCTTCCACGCCATCTTCGGCTTGAGGTCCGGCGTCGGCTTGTCGATCGTCTCGTACACGCGGATCTCGCCGCCCGGGTCGGCGTCGGCGCTCACGGTCATCTTCGTCCCGAAGAACGTCGCCCCGACGCCGTCGTAGCCGTTCACGAACTCGACCGCGAACGTGGCGGCGAACTTGCCGTAGTCCCAGACGCCGTGGATCACGTCGGGCGTCTCCCAGTGCTTGAAGTGGTACGTCCCGCCGCTGGCGACCACGCTCTTGGGGGCGTCCACCCCGCCGAGCCACTGGACGATGCCGAGCTGGTGCGCCCCGATGTCGGTCATCAGCCCGCCGGCGTAGTCCCAGAACCACCGCCACGACCAGTAGCGGACCGGGTCGAACGCCTTCTTCGGCGCTTTGCCGAGGAACGCCGCCCAGTCGAGGCCGGCGATCTGCGCCTTGTCGAACGTCGCCGGCGGGGCGAACGGGTCGCGCTTGACCCAGTTGCGGCAGTCCCACACTTTCACCCACACGAGGTCGCCGAAGTCGGCCGACTGGATCACGTCGCGGGCCTGCTTCCAGTGGTCGCCGCTGTGCCGCTGGTTGCCGACCTGGACGATCTTCCCGGCCTTGCGCACGGCCGCCACCATCTCCTTGCCTTCTTCAATGGTGTGGCTCAGCGGTTTCTCGCAGTAGGCGTGCTTGCCGGCGGCCATCGCCGCGAGGAGGCAGTCCTTGTGGTGGTGGTCCGGGGTGGCGATGATGACGGCGTCCAGCCCCTTGTGGTCGAGCAGCTTGTGGTAGTCGTCGTACACGGCCGGCTTGCCGGCGTGCCCGGCTTTCAACAGCTGGTCCTGGATGAACGCCTGGCGGAACTTGGCCACGTCGGCGACGGCGACGATATTGTGCCCGTTCTTGACCGCCTCCAGCGTGATCGTCCGCCCGCGGTTGCCGCTGCCGATGAGGCCGATGTTGAGCTTCTCGTTCGCGCCGAGGGCGTTGACGGCCGGGACGCCGAAGGCGAGGGCACCGGCGGAGGCAGCGAGGAAGGTGCGTCGGGAAAGGTCTGGCGGGGTCATGCGGCAGCTCCTGTGACGGGGTTCGACCGACATGCTACCCGAACCCGCCGGCCGACGCGAGCGCCCGATACCGCTTCGTTTGTAGAATGCGGGGACGCCACCCGCCACCGAACGGACCGCCGCCGTGCCGCCTTCGCTCATCTTCCTGATCGGCTCCCGCGGGACGGGCAAGACGACCGCGGGCCGACTCCTCGCCGCCCGACTCGGGTGGGCGTTCGCCGACGCCGACGAGCGCGTCGAGGCCGCCGCCGGCACGTCGATCGCGGACATCTTCGCGGCCCAAGGGGAGGCCAGCTTCCGCGACCGCGAGAGCGCCGCCCTCGCTGAATTGTGCGTGCTGACGAACCACGTCGTCGCAACCGGCGGCGGGGTGGTGCTACGCCCGTCGAACCGCGAGCTGATCCGCCGGGCGGGGTTCGTCGCGTGGCTGACCGCGACCCCGGAAACGGCGTTCGCCCGCCTCCAAAGCGACCCGACGACCGCCGCCCGCCGCCCGAACCTGACCGCGACGGGCGGCCTGGAAGAGGTCCGCGCCTTGATCGCCGCCCGCGAGCCGCTCTACCGCGAGTGTGGAGATTTGATGATCCCCACCGACGCCCCGTCGCCGGACGCCGTCGCCGCCGCTATCCTCACGGCATGGAATGGCTCGCACACGTCCCGCCGTTGATGTGGTTCTTGTGGGTATTCGCCCTCGGCCTCATGGTCGGCTCGTTCCTGAACGTCGTCATCGCCCGCCTGCCTTACGAGAAGAGCCTCTTGTGGCCCGGGTCGCGCTGCTTCACCTGCTACGCCAAGATTGGGTTCTGGGACAACCTGCCGGTCGTAGGTTATCTCCGCCTCCGCGGCCGCTGCCGGGCCTGTGGTGCCCACTTTTCCAGCCGGTATCTCTGGGTCGAACTCGGAACCGGGCTGGCGTTGGTCGCCCTGTTCTACGTCACCGTCGTGTCGCACGCCTTCGGCGGGCCGGACAGCCTCCGCCCGTGGTTCCCGATCCCGGGCTTGGGCTTTTCGTACCACAGCTATACGACCGCCGTCCCGCCCGCGGCCAGCATCGCGTTCTTCCTGTATATCGCCGCCCTCGTGAGCCTGCTCATCGCTGCCGCGGTGATCGACGCCGAACACCGCATCATCCCGCCGCTCATCCCGTTCACGGGCGTCGCGATCGGCATCGTCGGCGGCACCCTGATGCCGTGGTGCTGGCCGACCGACTCAGGCGATTTTCGCGTTACCATCCCCGCCACGCCGTGGATTCTGCCCGAGAACTGGGGGAAGATTCCGATGGGGGCGCAGCCGTGGCCGTTCTGGGGGCCGCTGTTTACGTTCGCACCGGCCGGGAGCTGGCAACTCGGACTACTCAATTCCGTGATCGGGGCGCTCGCCGGGTCGCTCGTCGTACGCTGGGTGAAGTGGCTGTTCGAGACCGGGTTCGGCAAGGAAGCCCTCGGCCTCGGCGACGCCGACCTGCTGATGATGGCCGGGGCGTTCCTCGGCTGGCAGCCGGCCGTGCTGTCGCTGTTCGTCGGGGCGTTCGCCGCCCTGCTCGTGTTCAAGCTGCCCGCCATGATCGTCGGGGCGGTCCGCGGGTCGGCGTTCGAGCGCGAGCTGCCGTTCGGCCCCGGCCTCGCGGTCGGGGTGGTGGCGACGTGGCTGGCGTGGCCGTGGGTCGGCCCGCGGGTGCAGGCGGTGTTCTTCGACCTGCCGACCCTCGCCGTGGTCGTCGTCGTGGTCAGCGTCGGGATGCTCGCCGCCGGCCTGCTCCTGCGCCGCAAGGACGACGTACCGGAACCCGTCGCCAGGTAGCGGTGTCGCCTGATCCATAGGCCGGATGGTCGTGTCTGATCTTGCTTTTGCTTGTGGCACGGGTCTCTGACCCGTGTGGCCTTCACGGGTCAGAGACCCGTGCCACAAGCAAAAACGGACCCGCCCAAACGGACCGTGTACGGGTCGGGCCGTTCCCTCGAATGCCGGGTGCCGCGCATGGCGACCGCCGAGATCGTGATCGTCGATTACGGGACGGCGAACCTGCGGAGCGTGCAGAAGGCGTTCGAGCGGGTCGGGTTCGCGGCCGACATCACCGCCGACCCGGACCGCGTCGCCGCCGCCGCGAAAATCGTGCTGCCGGGCGTCGGCGCGTTCCCGGACGCCATCGCCCGCATCCGCGAGACCGGCCTCGCCGACCCCCTCGCCCGGCACGTCCGCGCCGACCGCCCCTTCCTCGGCATCTGCCTCGGCATGCAGCTCGTCTTCACCCGCGGCCACGAGGACGGGGAACACGGCGGCCTCGACCTGTTCGCCGGCGACGTGGTCCGCTTCCCGCACGTTCCCGGTCTAAAAGTCCCGCACATGGGCTGGAACCCGCTGCGGCTGACGCGGCCCGAGTGCCCCCTCTTCGCCGGCTTGCCGCCCGACCCGGCGGTTTACTTCGTCCACTCCTACTACCCGGTGCCGACCGACCCCGCCGTCGTCGCGGCCGAGGCCGACTACCCCGACCCGTTCTGCGCCGTGGTGTGGCGCGGCAACGTCTTCGCCACGCAGTTCCATCCGGAGAAGAGCCAGGAGGTGGGGCTGACCATGTTGAAGAACTTCGCGGCGCTGTGACGGGAGTCGAGCCATTGGGTGACGTATCGGTGGTTTTGCAGCCGCGGAGCGGCGACCGAACGTAGCCAGGGGTGGAGCGCAGCGCAACCCCTGGCGGGCCGACGAACCAATGGGAGAAGCCCCGGAAAGGCGGCGGAGCCGGGGACACGCCCAACCTCCGTCGCCCCTCCGGGGCTGGCCGGGTGGTTGGCACGGCTTCCAGGGGTTGCGCTCGAAGACTCGCTCCACCCCTGGCTACGTTCCCACGCCCCTCCGGGGCTAAATCCATTAATCGCGTACCCCCTACCTGAAACGGAAGCCCACGGACAGCGGTCCCTGGGGAAGCCCCTACTCCGTGTCCCACACCACCACCGCCCCCTGGTCGCCGCCGGCGGCGAGGCGCAGGCCGTCCGGGGCGTAGGCGAGCGAACACACCTTCCCCACCGGCCACGCATAAGTCGTGCCCGCCCGCCCCGTCGCGGCGTCCCACAACCGCACCGTTTGGTCCCACCCGCCGGTCGCCACCGTCGCCCCGTCCGGGCTGAACGCGACCGCCGTCACCATCCCCTTGTGCCCCTTCAACACCGCCCGCTCGCGGCGTGCCCCCAGGTCGAACAGTTTGGCCGTCCAGTCGAGGGCCGCGGCGAGGGTCGTGCCGTCGGGCGACAGGGCGACGGCCGGGCTGGTGTGCGTCGTCGGGAAGACGAGCGGCTCCTGCCGGCGGATGTCCCAGACGCTCACCTTCTTGTGCCCGGTCGCCCACGCCACCAGCCCCTTCGCCGGGCACGCCGCTACCGCCCGCACCCCGTTCGGCTCGCGCACCACCGGGTCGATGCGCTTCTCCGCCTGCAAGTCCCACAGCTCGAACGTCCCGTAGGTCGGCTTGAGGCGGTCGCCGGTGCCGACGGCGAGGGTGTGGGCGTCCACCGCGGCGAGGGCGGTGGTCGGGGCGGACGACGGCGGGGTGAGCATCCGCCACGACCCGTCGTCGCGGCGGTAGAGGTGCCACCCGTGGGCGTGGCCGACGACGAGGCGGCCGTCCGGGAGGAAGGCGAGGGCGTGGACCGCCGGCGTCTTCACCCCCGGCTCGATGAGGGCGACGGCGTCGCCCCCGGCGTCGCGCAGGCGGAGCGCCCCGTCGCGCGACCCGCTCGCCAGCGTCCCGCCGTCGGCGGAGAAGGCGAGGGCGTAGACCACCGGGCGGTGGTCCGGGGTCGTGTGGTCTTCGTAAACGAGCATCCGCCCCGCCCCGTTAGAGTTGGGCTGCCAAGCCCACCCGTTGCAACGGGTGGGCTTTCGCCCGCCCGACCGCTGTGAGGAATCCGAAACAAGACTAAGTTGATTCTACCGCCGCGGGCGGGAGAGGATCGACCCCGACTCCGGGCGGTGCGGCATGGAAATCGAGTGGACCGACGCCGACCCGGACACCGGCGAGAAGCGCTACGTCTGCGCCGAGAAGTTCGCCCGGCAGTGGCGGTTCAAGGTGCGGTTCAAGCGGCGGACGGAGTGGAGCCGCGACGTGGTCGTGACGCGGGGGATGTGGGAGGAGTTGTACGACGCGATGGCGCGCCGCTACCGCCGCCGCGAGGGGGTCAGCGACGAAGACCTTGCCGACGTGAAGAAGGTGCTCGGCCGCCGGTTGCCGTCCGAGGGGGGTTAGTCGGAAAGCCCACCCATCGCTATGGGTGGGCTTCGCGCGACTAGAACCGCAGGATGAAGTCGATCGTGAAGCGGTACTGGAACAGGTCTTTCGGCCCGGCGAACGGGATCTCGTAGGCCGCACCCACCTGGGCGTTCTCGGTGATCTTGAACCGGGCACCGAACGCCCCGGTGAGCAGCCCGTTCCCCTTCGCCTGGCCGCCGAAGTTGAACAGGTCGCGGCCCTCCGACCCGATCGGGAAGGCGTTCCCGTTCGCCGTGTAGAGCAAGTAATTCATTTCGAACAGCGGGTAGAAGCGGTGCCAGTTCATCACGTCCCAGTCGATGTGGCCGCTCAGGAACAGGTAGTCGCTGCGGGCCTTCGACGTGCCGAAGGCGTACCCGCCGTTGGCCAGGGTGTTGAAGCTGCCCCACGAGAAGTCGCGGAACAGGTTCTGCCCGTAGGTCGCGTACGGGACGAGCGACAGTCCGCCGGTGTTCTGGAACGCCCCCTTCGACCCGACGGGAGCCTGGAACTGCAGCCCGCCGGCGACGAGGCTGCCGGTGTCCGGGTTGCGGATGAAGGTGTACTTCGGCCCGAACCAGAGTTCGGCGAACCCGGACGAGCCGTCCACCGGCGACCCGGACTTCGGGTCGAGCCAGATGCCGCCGAACTTGTTCAAGGTGAACGACAGCCGTTCGGTGACGGCGACCCGGCCCTGGACGCCGAAGACCGAGACGTTCCCGCCGTTGAAGTCCGGCTGCCGGCCCGGAATCTTCTGGTAGAGGAAGATCGGGCGGATTTCGGTGAGCGACCGCGGGTCTTCGAACAGGAACGGGTTCGTGACCGGCGAGATGAACCCGTCGAAGGCGTGGTCGCTCTTGAACCACTCGCCCTGGTCGCCGAGGATGCCGTGGAGCCGGTCGCCGAACTTCCGCGACGGGCCGCGGGCGGTCGGCCCGGCGGGGTCGCGCTTGTCGCGCTCGCCCTTGCCCGACCGCTGCCCGAGCAGGTCGTTCACCGGGTCGGCGACGGGGCCGATCGCGCCGGCCTGCCGGACCGACGCCTCGGCCGCCCGCGACGGGATCGGGCCGGACGCCGGGAACAATTCCGACGCCTGCCCCGCGACGCTCGGCGCACCCAGCCCGACGCCGCGCCCCTGCCGCTTCGGCGCGGGGTCTTCGCTGAACGACGCCGGGATCGCCGCGCCGTCCGACGGGGCGGGTTCGGGAGACGGCCGGGCGGTCGTGCCCGAAATGGCGATCGGGGCACCGAGGATGGCCGGCGGGTGCCGCGGGACCGACGACGTTCGTGTCGAAGTCGCGGCGGGCGGGAGCGGCTCGAACCCGGCGGACGCGGGGGCCGGGCCGTCCGGCGCGAGCGGCTGGGCGGCGACGGGGTTCACCCCGGCCGCGACGAGCAGCACCGCCGTCGCCCACGCCCGTCCCGGCATCATCCGACCCTCCTGGCTCACCCGCCCCGCCGTTACCCGCGGAACAGTCCGGATCATCCCTTCCATCGGCCGCCGGGCGGGCGGTCGATCAATCTCTTCGCGCGAATCGCACCCCCGACGGGGTAAGCTGGGGAATTGCGGCAGGCGCGGTACTCGCTGCGTGGTTTGGGCTGAGAGCCTACCCATTGCAATGGGTGGGTGGTGCGCGTGCTACGGAATCTCGGAGTCCGCCGGCGGCAGCGGCTCCGCCCCCGGCGGCGGCACGCCCTTCCCGGACGCCACGTACTCGGCCCGGCGGCGGGCGTACTCGTCCGCCGACAGGTGGTCGAGGTCCGCGTCCGCGTCGGGGTCGGTGCCCTGGCGGTAAATCTGCTTCAAGAACGGGATGCACCACCCGCACCCGGTGCCGGCCCCGCCGCACATCGATAGCTGGCTCGGCACCTTCGGGTGGTTCAGCCGCACCCAATTCACCAGCTTCCGCCGGGAGACGTGGAAGCAGTAACACACCTTGTCGTCCAAGTTCATCGCGGCCGCCCCGAATACCTTGATGACGGGGGCGACACCCGCCCGCACCCGATCCCATTATCCCGGAGGCCGCGTGACCCCGCCAACCGAAACGCCGGACCCGGCCGCCGCCCCGGTCGTGCTGTGCGGGCTGGGGCGGGTCGGGTGGCGCGTGGTCGAGTGGCTCCGGGCGGCCGGGCAGACGGTCGCCATCGTCGATACCCACCCGCCGGAAGACGACCCCCGCCTCGCCGGCCTGACGGTGGTTAAGGGCGACTGCCGCCGCCCCGACGTGCTGGAGCGGGCCGGGGTGCGGAGCGCCCGCGGGGTGGTGATCGTCACCAGCGACGACCTCGTCAACGTCTCCGCCGCCCTGCTCGTCCGCCAGCTCAACCCGACCACGCGGGTCGTCGTCCGGATGTTCAACCAGAACCTCCTCGCCCGGCTCGGCGGGGCGGTCAAGAACACGGTCGCGCTGAGCGTCTCGGCCCTCACCGCCCCGATGCTCGCCCTCACCGCCGCGACCGGCGACGTGCTCGGGGCGTTCAAGCTCGACGACGGCCCGCGGCAGGTGTCGGAACTCGTCGTCGCGGCCGACTCCGCCCTCGCCGGCCGCACGGTCGCGGACGTGGCCGGGCAGTACGCCCTCGTCCCGCTCGCCCTCACCCCCGCGACCGGCCCGCCGTCGCTCCTGCTCGACGTGGCCGGTGACACCCGGCTGTCACCCGGCGACCGGCTCGTCGTCGCCGGCACCCCGGCCGCCCTCCGCCCGCTGCTGGAGCAGGTCCGCGGGGGGTTGCTCCCGGGCGTCCTGTGGGCCGGGGCCGTCCGCCGCGGCCTCCGCACCGCCGCCCGCACCCTCGGCGAGGTCGATCTGGCGGTCAAGGTCATCACCCCGGTCCTGTTCGTCACCCTGTTCGCCAGCACCCTCGTCTTCCGCTACGGCCTCGGGTCGGAGTGGGGCGACGGTCTGTACCAGACGGTGAGCGTGGCCGCCACCGGCTCGGTGTTGCCCGGCGAGAACAAGCCCGAGTGGGCGAAGGTGTTCCTGAGCGTGCTGAAACTGGCGGGCGCGGCCCTCGTCGCCGGGTTCACCGCGATCCTCACCAACTACCTGCTCCGGGCGCGGCTCGGCGGGGCACTGGAGGTGCGGCGCGTGCCGGACGGCGGGCACGTCGTCGTCTGCGGGCTGGGGAACGTCGGCTACCGCTGTGTCGAAGAGTTGGTCGGCATCGGCGAGCGGGTGGTGGCCATCGACGCGACCAACGACAACCCGTTCGTCGCCACCTGCCGGCGGCAGGGGGTGCCCACGTTCGTCGGCAACGCGACCGTGCTGGAGGTGCTCCGGCAGGCCCGGGCGGACGCGGCGAAGGCGGTGATCGCGGCCACCCCGTCGGACCTGGCGAACCTCGAGATCGCCCTGCTGGTGCGGGAGATGAACCCGGCCGGGCGGGTCGTCGTGCGGCTGGCCGACCCGCAGTTCGCCGGGGCGATGAAGGCGGCGGCGGCGATCGAGTACGCCGTCTCGCTGCCCGACCTGGCGGCCCCGGCGTTCGCCGCCGCCCTGTTCGGCGACCGGGTCCAGACCCTGCTCGCCGCCGCCGGCCGGACGCTCGTGGTGGTCGAGTTCGCGGTCCAGGACGACGACCCGTGCCTGAACGGGCAGACGTTGCGGGCGGCGGTGGTGGACTACCGCTTCCTCCCGGTCGCCTTGAACGGGCACGAGCCGAGTTCGATCCCGGAGCGGCGGTTGAAGCCCGGCGACCGCCTCACCGCCGTCGCCGAACTCCCCGACCTAGAACGCCTCCTCCGCCGCGAACCCGCGGCACGGGGCTGGGGCGTGGTGGTGGACGCCTTCCCCGGCGTCGCCCGCGACAACCTGACGACGCTCGTGCGCACGACCCGCCGCTGCCCGCAGGACGAGGCCGAGCGGGTGCTGGCCGCGTTGCCTTGCACCGCGGCCGCCGACCTGACCCGCGGCCAGGCCGAGGAGCTGCACGCCAAGCTCACCCGCGAGCGGGCGACGGCCCGGGTGGTGGCGTCGTAGGAAGCGTTCGCGGGGCGACATGTCTGACCCTCTCCCCTTGAGGGAAAGGGTCGCGGCGCAGCCCGCGGGGTGAGGGGAAAGGCTCCCACGAACTCGGCGAGCGCGTCGGTACGGGGCCGGCTTTTCCCCTCACCCCCAACCCCTCTCCCTCAAGGGGAGAGGGGAGCAAGACCCCGTTCGCGCTACCCCACCAGCCGGCCCGCCAGCGCCCCGGCCATCAGCTTCGCCTTCCCCCACTTCGTCACTTCCGGGCGCTGCGCCCACACGTCGTAGCCGACGCGCTCGACGGCCCGCAGGATCGCCCGCCCGCCGCGGATGAACAGGTCGATGTCCACACGGGCCTCGCGCGGCAACAGCGGCAGCAATGCCGCCCCGCGGTCGAAGTAGCCGCGTGCCCGGTCCACCTCGAAGCGCATCAGCGCGGCGAACGCGGGGGTGAAGCGCTTCGCCTCCAGGTCGGTGTCGGAATAGCCGAAGCGGCGGCGGTCTTCGGCGGGCAAGTAGACGCGGCCGATGGCGAAGTCGCGGGCCACATCCTGCCAGAAGTTGGCGAGTTGCAGCCCGGTACACACCTCGTCCGACAGCGCCGCGCGTTCCGCGTCGTGGCACTCGAACAGGTACAGGACGAGGCGGCCGACGGGGTTCGCGGAGTTGCGGCAGTAGCCGCGGAGCTGGTCGAAGGTGTCGTAGCGCGGCACGCGCTGGTCCTGCTCGAACGCGACGAGCAGGTCCAGGAACGGCTCGGGCGGGATGGCGAACCGGCGGATCGTCTCGCGCAGCGCCACCGTAACCGGGTGGCGCGGGGTGCCGTGGTAGCAGCTCAGGAGTTCGCCCCGCCACCACGCGAGGAGGTCGAGCGCCGCCTGCCCGCCGGCCGTCTCGTCGGCGAGGTCGTCGGCCCACCGGCAGTAGGCGTAGACGGCGTGGAAGTGCCGCACCAACCGCCGCGGTAGCAGCAGCGAGACGACGGTGAAGTTCTCGTAGTGCGAGCGCGAAACGTGGGCGCAGTAGGCGCGGGCGCGTGAAAGCCCACCCGTTGCAACGGGTGGGCTTGGCGGCCCCCACTGCTTCAACTCGGCGGCGAAGTCCCACCCCATGCGGTCACTGCTTCGGGCTGAGGATGCGGATTTGCGTCGAGAGCGGGAACTTCAACCCGTCCGTCTCGAACTCGGTTTCCACCACCACTGCCCGGAACCCGCGCTTCGGAAA
>Ga0105048_10019159_pt1 | contig 10498 bp, 7 predicted proteins | sample MAT05_FD_78382 | JGI IMG/M metagenome (GOLD analysis project Ga0105048, IMG submission 78382) | Freshwater microbial communities from Lake Fryxell liftoff mats and glacier meltwater in Antarctica - MAT-05 | ecosystem: Environmental > Aquatic > Freshwater > Ice > Liftoff microbial mat | place...
AAGTAGGCTGGTACTTACGATCAAAATTGGCCCCGGGCACGCGCTGTGCACTGGAGCATGGCGGAGCGGCACCGGTAATTGTTGAAAAAGACGCCGATTATACGGAATTGCTACCGGCCTTATTAAAGGGCGGCTTTTACCATGCAGGCCAGGTATGCGTTTCGGTGCAACGTATTTTTATTCACGAAGCTATTTGTGAATCAGTGGCCAAAAAATTAGCGGAGTTGGCTGAACAATTGGTGGTGGGTGATCCACTTGACCAGGAAACAGAAGTTGGGCCATTAATCAGCACTAGCGAAGTAGATCGTGTGGAAGAATGGGTGGAAGAAGCAGTTGAGCAGGGGGCACGTTTGTTTTGTGGCGGTAAAAGAATTTCAGCCACCTGCTACGCACCTACCGTTTTATATAACCCCAGCGGCGACAGCAAAGTATCTACCCAGGAAATATTTGGCCCGGTGGTTTGCATCTATCCATATCAATCGCTTGATGCAGCCATCAAAACCGCCAATAGCCTGAATCTTCATTTCCAGGCGTCGGTATTTACCAGGAACCTAGACACGGCAATGGAATGTGTTAAAAAATTAAATGCCACTGCAGTGATGGTGAACGATCACACTGCCTTTAGGGTAGACTGGATGCCATTTGGCGGAAGGGATGCTTCAGGTATTGGAATGGGTGGCATCCCATATACCATGCACGAAATGACAAGGGAAAAATTGATAGTAATTAAAAGCAGTGTATTATAATTCCGCTGTGGGCGGGTAGAGATATACTCCCCTTTTTAAAGTGAAATTGCTACGGCTACTTTTTTTTTGAAGTAGGCGGTGGCCCACCTAGGTGGTAGGGCCGCTATGGTGGTTAATTTGCTTCCCTGGCTGGTAGCTGCTTCCTCAATTGGCACAATATTTTCCTCTTTAAATAAAAAACGGGTTGAAAAATTTATTACTACTTATTCTTCTTTTTACTGCGACGGGTGCCGGGGCTCAACGTATTGACAGTATCTATGTAAATCTATATACAGACAGCCTTAAAAAAGGCACTTACAATTATATCAACATCGATGGGCGGTTGGAAAATGGACATTATTTGCCCCTCGACAGCACCCATTTAATATTCACCTCATCGCATGGTAGTTTCACTGGTAACTCGCTTTGGCTGGATCAGCACTTTAATGGAGCCAAGGTAGTTGTTAAAGTTATTCTAAGAAAAAATCCCGCCGTGTTTAAAGAATTTGATATTTATATCAAAACAATTCCTGATAATGAAAAGCTAAAAACAGCGGAAGAATTGTTGAATGAAATGAAGGATAGAAAGCCATCCCGCAGGGGAGGAAACAGGAGTTAACACCTGGCGCAAAAAAACAACCCGGAAAATACCGGGCATAAAAATGGCAAGTTACTTACATCGCACCGCTCAACCATCTACCCTTGCTACCTTCCGGTCCTGGGGGAGTTCAACAGGAGCTGGCCGTATAAGACTTGCCGGAGCAAAGATAAGGTTGTGCAATTAAAAACAACCAATACAAAGTACCTTTTTTTACATTTATTTTTAATCCATACGATCATTCAATAGCTGTTTTCATAGCCAAAAAATCACGGAAGCTAAAATGTAAAACCTGGTGTATCGGTTCTTGTAGATAATTTGCCAATACCTATTAATTGATCGTACTGATCAGTAAAAGATTTATAATATACCAGGATGGTATAATTGTTTTCTGTTTCCCAGTAGTCGCCTTCCAATGCCATACGCTGCAAAGGGTCTGCCTTGTCAACCAGCAGGTAGCCGTAACTGTAATACCCCTGTTTTAGGAACAGCGATCCTTCGTACATACCCTTCTCCGCATTAAAAGTCATTTTGGAGGATTCATTTAAATGATAATCCGTTAGCTGTCCGAAGAGGTACAAATCCTTTCCTTCATAAGCAAGCTGGTTGGGGGTAAGGTAGCTAAATTTCACCGTAGCAAAATCACCTTGCCAGTAAGGGTTGATAGACTCGTAGGTAGTTACCTGGTATAAACCATTCAGGTCATGGTAGTACATATACTTCTGACCAGAGCGATCAATATCCGGCTTCACATAAATGGTGGTAGCCTTATTGGAATAGTCTGCTTTCTCCACCCTTTCGCTTTGTAGCCGAAAACTGCGCAGGTCGAGCCATCGCCATTCTTTACCTCCGGCAAATACAAAATTATTTTCATTATTATATTCCAATGCATTGCTACGAATAAAGGTGGGCGTTATATTATTCCCCTGTGCATTGTCCCACCGGTAATTCTGCAGTACCCTCACTTTTACCTGCTGGTTGACATTAAAAGCATTTAAGCCTTCCAGGTTAACCGTAAACCTCAATCGCTGGTGTGTTTTATAATACTGCGGTACAAAGGGTTGAACAAACTGTGCCATCACCGAAGATTTTGAATCAAGTACCAACATGGCCCGGGTGAAAGCCAGTTTGCTGGTGTCGCCATCTAAAAAAACCTTGAGTAAATAATTGCCGCTTTTGGTTGGTGTCGAATTGGCTTCCGGCAAAATGGCCTGGTAGTGATTGTACCTGGTAAAAGCAATAGAGGAAAACCGGTAATTGGTAATGCGTAACTGGGTAAATCCTTTCATGTAATCGAACTGGCTTAACCTTACCGGGTTCCAGTTATAGTCGCACAACTGGTAAGTATAATAATAACTTTTAACATTGGCATCCATATCATCGAAATGCAACTCGAGGCGGTCATTACTATTTAACTTATACACCGGCAGGGCCTGCTGGTCGCCATACACATGAAACCTTACCGCACGGATATTTTTTTGAACAATTACACCAGGATTTGTTTGGGCCCACAAAGCAATACCGGGTATAATAAACAAAAGCGCAAGCAGGAATGATTTAAAAACACGCATGTAGTAGTGAAAATATTTACTTTTGAAAGATACTAAAATTATGCCGATTGAATATTTCAGCCTTTATTGCCAGGAGAATCGCATTTAACCGGCAGAATACTTTTTCCCGTTTTATCATTCGATTGGCTACCATCGCCACCGCCATTAGCGTAGCGGTGATGATTGTGGCATTGAGTTTTGTAAATGGCTTTCAACAGGTGATCAGCAATAAGGTGTTTAGTTTTTGGGGACACATCAGGGTGCAGCAGGATATTGACAACAGGGTGAGTATTGCAGAAGAATATCCCATTATAAAAAACGATACGGTAGAACAGCTCATCCGCCAAATACCCGGTGTTAAATCGGTGGAGCGCTATGCCACCAAATCGGTGATATTAACGCACGGTACCAGCATTGAGAGTATCCTGGTAAAAGGTATTGATGCTTCCTTTGATTACCGCCGCCTCAACCCCTTTTTAGAACAGGGCAGTTGGGTATCCTTTGCGGATAGTGGTTACAGTAAGGAGATCAATATTTCCAGTTATATAGCCAACCAGTTAAACATAGAGGTGAACGATACGCTGTTGTCATTTTTTATACAGGCGGATGGTACCCGGCGGCCAAGAAAATTAAAAATTGCCGGCATCTTTAAAACATCGATTGAAGAATATGACAAGCAATTTGGCATCTGTGATATCAACCTGCTGCGGAGGATGAATGACTGGTCTCCCGACCAGATTGGAGGATACGAAGTATTTTTGAATGACTATCAACAAACAGATTCCATCGCCACACTAATTAAAGAAGAAACACCACAAGGTTGGAACAGTAAAACCATCAGGGAAATTTACCCGAATATCTTTGACTGGCTCGGACTTCAAAATGATATCAAACTCATATTAATTGGCATCATGATGATTGTGGCCATTGTAAACCTGGTAACCTGTTTGCTCATCATTGTATTGGAAAGAACCAGGATGACCGGGATTTTAAAAGCGATCGGCGCCAGTGACTGGGATGTACAAAAGATATTTTTATTTAATACAGCGTTGATTGCTGTAGCAGGCATAATATTAGGCACTTTGTTGGGATTGGGCATTTGCTGGTTGCAGGAAAAAACCGGCATCATCAAACTGGATGAGGAAGCTTATTACATGCGTGCAGCTCATGCAGAGGTGGTGTGGTGGCAGGTAGTACTGGTAGATGTGGTGACGCTTGGCATTTGCTTTGCCACCCTCATTATACCTACGATGCTGGTAAAAAAAATTCAACCGGTAAAGGCCATTCAATTCCGATAAAGGAAATGACTTTATGCCGGTTAACGCATGTGCGATAAAATAATTCCCGCAGCTACGGCGGCATTCAGTGATTCTGCTTCTCCAAATTTCGGGATGGTGATGCGCTCGCCGGCTAAGGAAAGCAGTTCTTCACAGATGCCTCTTGATTCATTGCCAATTACGAGCAGGGCTTCACTAACGCCTTTGATGCTTTCCATATCCCGCCCGTTTAGGGCGGCGGCATAACTTGGGATGTTGGAGTGATTCGAAAGCCAGGCGGCGAGGTTGGTATACAACACGGGCACCCTGCCCAGGCTGCCCATGCTGCCTTGCACTACTTTGGGATTATATAGATCGGCACAGTGTTCGCTGCAAATTACCCCTCCCACTCCAAACCAGTCGGCAATGCGCAGGATAGTGCCCAAATTGCCCGGGTCACGGATATCATCCAACAATAAGGTGATTGTTCCAACCGGTGAAACCGGCGTGTTGACCATCTTTTCAAAAATGCCCAATACCTGGTTGGGTGTTGCAAGGGCAGAAATTTTTTCCAGTTCGTGATCAGCCAACTGCTCCATCGGCCCCTGGTAATAGCTTTTCACCTCTCCCTCGTGTTGCTGAAGCCATTTCATTTTCCCTGTTAAATGTTTACAAACAATTTTTGGCGATTTTAGTAAGTCCATCACTACTTTACTACCTTCGGCAATAAATACACCTTCCAGGTCCCGGTATTTTTTAAGGTGTAAACTTTGAATATATTTGGTATATGATTTGCTCAACATGATTTTTTACTACTATTTATAATTGACGTGTGCCTGATCAAAACAAGATGACGACTTTTCTGCGAAACTTATTTTTTCTTTCCCTGCTTCTCAGTTCCTGCACCATCCCCCGAAAATTTCAACAAGGCAAACCATTTTTATTTGAAAACACCATCAACATCAAGGGCGGTAATTTCAACAAAGATCAGCGTAATTCACTAAACCAAAAATTATATGGCCAGCTGGATGACAGTGCTAAAGTAAATACAAAAGATTTTTTATTCCTCCTTCATTTTATCAACCAGCCACCTGCCTACGACAGCAATTATGCCGCCATCTCCGCCCGCAGTATGAAGGGGTCGCTGGTACACCTTGGTTATTATTCCGCGGAGGTTGACTTTGAAGCGGATACCAGCGCGGTGGGCAATCAACAGCGGGTGGCAGTTAAATACACCGTTACCGCGGGCAACCCAACCCTGGTAGACACTATTAGCTACCGGTTGAAACAACCTGAATTGCAGCAACTGGCAATTGACACCCGTTCCAAATCTTACCTGGCTAAGGGTAAGCCCGTGAGTAAATCGGATATCCTGGGTGAAATTAGCCGGCTGGTAGAGCTATATCGAAATAATGGTTATTATAAATTCACTTCAGATGACCTTACCTTAAGGGGCGATACCACCATCGCCGCTTTGACCATTATTTCGGATGACCCATTTGAAAACCTCCAGTTACTCGAAGAAGCCAACCAGTTGCGTGATAAACCAACCATCAAACTGGCCATGGTACAAAACCCGGTAACGGATTCGGCAAGAATAAGGAAATATTTTATTGACTCCATCATTATTTACCCCGATTTTACACCGGCAGACATGAATAACAATGCTCCTTACACAGAAGAGGTGCGGCGGGGCTACGTTATCCGTTATCATAAGAAATTATTAAAAAACAGCCTCATCCTGCGCAACATGGCCATTAATAAAGGAGATGTATATAGCCAGGAAAATTATAATAAATCGATTACCAATTTCGCTAAAACAGGTGTTTGGCAAAATGCTAATATACAGGTGCAGGAAGTAAAGGATAGTGCACGAAAAGTAAATTTGATTGTGCAGTTGATCCCTTCTAAAAAATATGGTTTTGAAGCCAACATTGAAGCCAGCTATTCTGCCAATAGTAACCTCAATAGTGCCACTATTGCCAATGCAGGTAATTTACTTGGGTTATCCACCAATGTGTCGCTACAAAACCGCAATGTTGCCAGGAGCGGCACTAAAATGACCCATGCCTTAAGAGCGGGTGTTGAATTAAATCTAAATTCACAACAAGGGGCCAACCGTAAACTGAATTCCACCGAACTTAGTTACACCAACACCATTTCCTTTCCAAGGTTAATTGGACCTATCACCCTGTTCTATCCCAATAAAAAATTACGCTCGCAACAAACATTTATTAACCTTGTACCGGCCTACACCAACCGGATCAACCTTTTTAACCAGTTGTCTGCCAGTGCTGCCTTTGGCAACGAGTTTACCAGTGAAAAACACGCCAACAGAAAAAACTTGTTCAAATTTTTAAATATTGAGTACTCTTACCTGTACAACCAGTCGGATAGTTTTAAAAAAACGGTGGAATTAAATCCTTATTTGCGCTACTCGTTTAATACAGCGTTGGTAATTGGTGTATTGAACTATGGTTATTCATCTATCTACATTAATCCAAAGCGGCCTAACACGGTACGTACTTTTAGATGGAATATCGAAGAGTCTGGCTTACTGTTGGGCCGTTTTGGTTTATTTAAAAAGCATCTCCGGCAGTTTATTAAAACAGATCTTGAATATACTTTTGTGGTTAACCGGCTAAAAACAGCCCGCATCTTCCGGGTATTTGGCGGGGTGGGTATCCCGATTGGATCGAGCGATTCTTCCCTTCCCTTCTTTAAACAATATTTTGCCGGTGGCGCCAATAGCATGCGTGGCTGGCCTATCCGGGGAATCGGGCCGGGCGCAAAACGCCTTGCTCCGTATAATTCATTGGCTTTAAACGACCGTACCGGGGATGTTCGCCTCGAGATCAATGGCGAATACCGTTATACCATTGTCCAGTTAATTCCCAATTCACTGGTACTGAAGGGTGCACTGTTTGTTGATGCTGGCAATGTATGGAATTTTAAAAATACGCGGGTGGGCGGTGGGCCGGATAGCCTGCAATTAAATTTCAGTCGCCTATACCAACAATTAGGGGTAACGGCAGGTACCGGCTTTCGTTTTGATTTCAGTTATTTCCTTATCCGGTTCGATCTCGGTTTCCGGGTGAAGCGCCCTGATATTGCAAAAAACAATGGCTGGCAAATACCTGATATTACTTTTGATAACCTTTTCAAGAAAGGAGACCCAATTGAAATTTCTCCCGGCAATATTGTCAATGAGAATAGGGTATGGCGCTACGAAAATTTTAATTTTACCATTGGTTTAAGTTACCCCTTTTAACATGCGCCGACCTGGCCAAAGCAAGCTGAAGAAACACCTGCGCTGATGGTTACAGTAAGTGACTTCCCCCCTGTGGTATCCGTCTTAAAACGATACGGTCTCAGCATTAATCAACCACCTGCTGGCCTGTTTGTTGTTCAAACGCTTCCATGGTGAATGCATCTGCTACACTGAAGTCGCCAATAGCCGTACGCCGCAAACTGCTTAAATACCCGCCACAACCCAAGACAACGCCAAAGTCGTTGGCCAGGCTGCGTATATACGTTCCCGTTGAACAGGCCACTTCAAAAGCGATAACAGGTAACTCAATGGCCGTTATATCAAAACGATGAATGGTTATTTCCCTGGCCTCCATCGTAACGGGCTTTCCCCGCCTGGCCAGTTCATAGGCAGCAACGCCATCCTTTTTAATTGCGGAAAACACGGGTGGGTATTGCTGAATGGTACCAATAAATGGCAGGGTGGCTTCGTGGATCATTTCGGGAGTAATACCACTAAAATCTTTCTGCTCAACAGGCAGGCTTTCCAGGTCGTAGGTAGGCGTTGTCGCGCCCAGGGTAATATGGCCTGTATATACTTTCAGCTGGGCCATATACTCATTAATTTTTTTTGTAAACTTCCCGGTGCAAACCACCAATAGCCCTGTTGCCAGCGGATCCAGCGTGCCGGCATGGCCAATTTTCTTTATCTGTAAAATGCCCCGCATTTTCCGAATGACATCAAAGGAGGTCCAGTGTATTGGTTTATCGATTAACACTACTTTCCCTTCCGCGTAAGGCAACTGTATGGCAGGATCAATGGGCGGGCGTTTTACCCGCGGGGTTTGTTCGGGTTGCTCACCTGCTGCTACCAGTTGATTGGTGTATCTTAATCGGTATGTCTGTTTCCTTGCCACTGTATATTTTCGGCAAAGGTACATCACCGGGCTGAAGCAGCAACCTGCCACCACCAGGGGAAACACGTCACACCGCATGGGTATTGGATGCGGCCGAAGCCACCTTGCTACCTTGTTAGATGGCTTGCCTGGCTTTTAATTCAAGGTATTTATTGATGGCATTTACGGTTAATTTTTCCGGTGCCGTTAAAACTGAAAGGATACCATGGCTGGACAATTCCTTTACGATGCGCCGTTTTTCATAGGCAAATTTCTCTGCGATCGTTTTTACATAAACTTCCTCCAGGGTGAGTGCTTCAGCTGCCGAAAGTTGTTGTAGTTCGGTATTTTCAAAAAACACCACCATCAGCAAATGGTGTTTGGCAATGGAGCGCAGGAAATTCAGTTGGCGTTTTAGCCCCGATAATGACTCAAAGTTGGTGAATAACACCAGCAGGCTACGTTGCTTTACCCGGTTACGTAATTGCATATACAGCATTTCAAAATCGCTTTCCAAAAAAGAGGCCTGCTGGTTGTACAGCAGTTGCAGGATATTGGCCTGCTGGATGGGCGTGCGATCAGCGGCCAGTATAGTACCCATCTTATTGTCGAAGGTGATGAGCCCAACCCTATCCTGCTTTTTTAAACACACATTGCTTAGTACAAGGCAGCTGTTAATGGCGTAATCGAGCAGGCTCAAATTAGCAAAAGGCATTTTCATTAAACGTCCTTTATCAATAATACAATACACCTGCTGACTCTTTTCATCCGTAAAATTATTTACCATCAGGGAAGCTTTACGGGCGGTAGCTTTCCAGTTAATGGTACGGATATCATCACCCCGAACATATTCTTTTATTTGTTCAAACTCCATGCTGTGGCCAATTTTACGCATTCTTTTATTGCCATGTTCGGATTGAATGGTGGTTTGAGACAGCAACTCGTATTTACGCAATTGTAAAAAAGAAGGATAAACCGGGATGGAAATAGCGGAGGCCTCATCGTGTCGCCGCATTACCAGCCCCAACAGCGAACGGCTGTACATGATGATATTTCCGAAATGGTACTCCCCTCTTTCGGTTGGCCGAACCTGGTAAGCAACCAACACCTCTTCCCCTGCTTTAATAGTTTGGTGCAAGGTAAAGTTGCGCAGCTGAAACTGTACGGGTAATTCATCAATGATGTCCATCTTTACTTTAAATCGCATCCGGTTGGTAATTTTTAAAGTTACCTTATTATCATCGCCGTTGCTAAACCTTTCGGCGATTACCCGCCTGGCACGGGGTGGTGCACTGAGCAGGAAAACAAAAAAAATATCCACTACCAGCAATACCCCAAAGGCATAGGTAACCACTTTAGGGATGATAAAAAATGGCGGAAGGAAAAAGGAAAGAATGAACAAAAATATACACCCACCCAACACCAGGTAAAACCGGTTAGCCAGGTAAAGCCCCTTCCAGCCAACAACTGGTTTAATGGCGGGAAAGCGGGCAAGGGTAGCTGCTATGGGTTGTATCAAATGTGTAAATTATTAAGGTTGCTATTTAATGTACTTTGACAAAATAGGTCTAGCCTAAGGCTTTAAAATTTGTCAAGGTCGCATTAAATAACTGTAATTATTATTTGTTGTGCCGTAACAAAGGTAGCTGTTGCGGTCCACCTTGTTTTCATCAATCCTTGCTACCACTCTCCGTCAGCCAATGCTGTATCGTAAAGATTACGGTTAACAACCGCCAATTTTTCTTACCTGGGCACTTCCACGGCTTTTAATATACTATCGATTAAATCATCGGCAGTTAATCCTTCCATTTCCTTTTCGGGTGTTAAAATAATCCGATGCCTTAATACCGGCGGCGCCATTTCCTTGATGTCTTCCGGAGTTACAAAATCCCTTCCCCGCATCGCCGCATGTGCTTTGGAGGCCCGCAATATCGCCAGGGAGGCCCTTGGTGAAGCACCCAGGTACAACGCCGGATTGTTGCGTGTTTCATTTACAATGGTAGCAATAAATTCCAGTAAACGGGGTTCAACAATCACCGACTGTATCACTGTTCTAAAATTGTTGATATCCATCGGGGAGATAATTTTCTGCACCTCGTATAACAGCTGCGCCTGCGTGCGTCCGTGCTGGTTAGTAAGGATGCCGATCTCTTCCTCCAGGGTGGGATATTTAACATCAATCTTAAAAATAAACCTGTCCAGTTGCGCCTCCGGCAAGCGGTAG
>Ga0105048_10019160_pt1 | contig 10498 bp, 7 predicted proteins | sample MAT05_FD_78382 | JGI IMG/M metagenome (GOLD analysis project Ga0105048, IMG submission 78382) | Freshwater microbial communities from Lake Fryxell liftoff mats and glacier meltwater in Antarctica - MAT-05 | ecosystem: Environmental > Aquatic > Freshwater > Ice > Liftoff microbial mat | place...
ACACCGCCTCAACCGCGGCGGCAACCGCCAAGCCAATGCAGCGCTCTACCGGGCGGTCATCGTCAGAATGCGATGGCACGCACCGACCATCGCCTACGTCGAACGACGAACCAAAGAGGGGTTGTCCAAGCGAGAGATCATCCGGTGCCTCAAGCGCTACCTCGCCCGCGAGATCTACTACTTGCTCCCGCCACCAGTTGAGAAAGAACTCCAAAAAGTCACCTAAATCCACTTGACGATCTATAGGAGCATCAACGCCCTGGCCGAGGCGGTCAACGCTCTCTACAAGACCGAACTGACCAAACGTCAAGGACCCTGGCGCAACGCTGAGCATGTCGAGCTGGCCACCCTCGCATACGTCGAATGGTCACGATATGCGGGTGATCCCTCGGTGGTTCGAGCAGCTCGGTCAGGATGGTTGACGTGGCCTTCTCTCCGTGTCTGGTTCGTGCCGAGGGTGACGGCCGTGGGTTGATCCGGATTGGGCATCCGTTGTTGGATGCGTATCTGGAGTTGGTTGCGGCGAGGGCCCGTCCGAACACGGTGTTGGCGCACGCGTACGACTTGAAGGTGTTCTTCACCGTGATCGATCGCGAGCCGGTCGACGTGGCTCCTGCGGATGTGTTGGCGTTCATCACTGAGCAACGCCGGCCGCGGCAGGCATCGAACGTGGTGCGCATCGAAGACGGCGAGGTTGGGTTGTCGGCTCGCACGATCAAGCGTCGCCTGGCCACCATCGCTGGGCTCTACGACTATCTGATCGTGCGTGGTGATGTGACGGCGAACCCGGTGCCACGTGGTCTGGCGACACGGCGTGGCGTGCAACGAGGTGTTCGTGGGGTGCCGTTGATCCGGGTGCCGCGCACGCTGCCGCGGATCATCGACCCGGCCGGCATCGATGCGTTCACGCGGGTGCTGCGCACGCAACGTGACCGGGCGATGATCGACGCGATGTTGCTCGGCGGGCTGCGGCGTTGCGAGGTGCTCGGTCTGCGGTTCAACGACATCAACGCCGGCGAACGGCGCGTGTTCATCGTCGAGGGCAAGGGCGGCCACGAACGGATCGTGCCGATCTCATCGCGGTTCTTCACGGCATTGGCCGCCTACCTTGCGGATGAACGCCCCGCCGGCGCAATCACGGACAGGGTGTTCGTGGTGTTGAAGGGCCCGCGTCGCGGTCAGCCGCTGAGCGCTGCCGGGCTCGACGAGATCGTCGCTGGCGCCCAGCACCGGGCCGGGATCGAGCATCTGACCTGTCACCAGTTGCGGCACACCTGCTTCACCCGACTCCGCGAAGCCGGGATGGCGCTCGAGGCGATCCAAGCCCAGGCCGGACACCGCTCGATCGAGTCGACCCGCGTCTACCTACACCTCGCCAACGACTGGCTCGCAGGCGAGTATCGCCGCGCGAGCGAAGCGATCGATGCCCAACAGATCGGTGAGTGGTGATGCCCGCCGCGCTCGCCTCCGACGCCGCCTCGGTTGATGAGCTCGATGATTTCGCGCGCGCCCTCGAAGCGGTCGGCTTGAAGGCGTGGGAATCGACGATTCGGGCGGCTCGCACATTCCGCAATCGCGTCGACCAGGCCGGCGGTTGGGAACGAGTCGAACTTGACGTGCAGCTCGAGTGGATGCGTCGCGCTCGACCGTTCGTGTCATGGCTGTTGGTCACCGGCCGTCTGAGCGCGAGCGCCGACTTCTTGGCGTTGGCAGATCTGCGTCTCGGGCTCACCGCACGCAGGCACCTCCCCGACGTGCACGCCTGGTTCGCGAATGCCTCCAGTCGGCTCGCCGCCGCCCACGATGACACGGCGTTGCAGTGGAACGTGTTGTGCAAGGTCGCTGCACTTTCTGGGAGACGACCCGACGAGATCACCACGGAACGGTTCCTTGCTGCCCGCGCCAGCATCTACGACGCATACACGCGACGAGGCAAGCCCGAAGCGGGCCGAAACGTTCGGGCGATTCTGCATCGGCTGCAACTCACCTTGTTCCACGACAACAAGATCGATTCTCTCGCCCGTGCCGTCGTCAAGTCACCGGTGAGCGTGACCGGCTGGGAACGAATCACACCCCGCTACCGGGACAACGCGTTGCGCTACGTCGAACAGGTTCGTCTCAGCCTGCGACCAGCGACCGTCCGACACATCGAGCAGAGCCTGCGCATGTTCGGGACGTGGCTCGCCGAGCACCACCCCGCCATCGGCTCTTGCGCCGATCTCGAACGCCACCACGTCGAAGCGTTCAAGTCCTGGCTCGCCGCGCAGCCGAGCCGGCGGACCGGCAAGCCGCTGACGCGCACCTCGATCAAGGAACTGTTGATCAACCTCGGCTGCTTCTTCGACCGCACCAGCAACTGGGGCTACCCGAACGTGCCCACCAGACCGCTGCTGTTCGTCGGGGACCTGCCTCGCATCGACCGGCCACTGCCACGATTCCTCGACGATCCAGCCGCTGCGAAACTTGCTCGCGCGACCCGCACAGAGCCCGACCCGATCGCCCGACTCTGCGTCGAGATCCTCGCCCGCACCGGTGTCCGTCTCAGCGAACTCCTCGGCCTCACCGTCGACGCCGTCGTCCAGATCGGTTCCGCGTACTGGATGCGGATCCCGGTCGGCAAGCTCCACAACGACCGCTACATCCCACTCCACCCCGACCTCAAGGACCTGCTCGACGACTGGATCACGAACCACCGACCCGTCGGGCTGCGCAGCGACCGGCTCCTACTCGAGCGCGGCCGACCCGTCACCAAGCTGCGCGTCGCCAACGCGCTCAGCCGCATCGCCAACGACGCCGGCATCGGCCACGTCACCCCACACCAACTGCGACACACCCTCGCCACCCAAGCAATCAACCGGGGCATGAGTATCGAAGCGATCGCTGCGCTGCTCGGCCACAAGTCGCTGGCAATGACCATGGTCTACGCCCGCATCGCTGACAAGACCGTCGCCGACGAGTACTTCTCGGTCACCGAGAAAGTCGAAGCCCTCTACGGCCAACCCCAACAACTCGCTGCTTCCGATGAGGGCTCCGAGATGCGTCGCCTTCGCGCCGAGATGCACCGGCGAATGCTCGGCAACGGCTACTGCGCGCGACCCGTCGAAATGGACTGCCACTTCGAATCGATCTGCGAGTCCTGCACCTTCTTCGTGACGACCATCGAGTTCAAACCAACCCTGCGCCGCCAACGCGACGACGCCGCAGACAAAGGCCAAGTCGGCCGCCAGAAGATCTTCGACGGCCTCCTCGAACGACTCGACCAGGACGCCTCATGACCTTGCCCCTTGACGCGATCACCCACATAAGTTCAACCATCACCGACTCCACAGCGGCATCACCAACGACGCCAGCTACACCACGCCGGTCGAGTTCGAGGCCGCCTACTACAGTCACAACCCGACGGCCCTCGAGGCCGTCACCCAATAAACCGAGCAGTCATCAAACCCGGGGCGCTTCACAACAGCGCTCCCGACAGCCTGTAGCAACGTGCCGGTCGTGACTACCGAATACGACCTCGACACCGCAACCGGAGCCGAGTACGTCGGGCTCGACGCCACCTGGTGGGCGAACACCAACCTCGCGCCAACCACCAGCGAACCCCGCCCGGCAATGAACACCCTCGGTATCGGCGGCACCGGCGGCACCATCAACGTCAACTGGGGATCCGGCGGACCCACAGGCTTGAAGAATTCCGCTGGCACCACCATCACCGACAACTTCTCCGTCGAGCTCACCGGTGTCATCGTCTTCCCCACAACCGGCACCTACACCATGAAGCTCGACTCCGACGACAACGCCACCCTGTGGATCGACGACACCCTCATCATCCAAGACTCTTACTACAGCGTGCCCAAAACCGGCACGTTCGCCGCAACCGCCGGGACCCGCTACCGAATCCGCCTCACCCTCGCCGAGTTCACCGGCGGAGCCCTCCTCCACCTCTACTGGACACCACCAGGCGGGTCGGAAGTCGTAGTACCAGGCAGCGCGCTGCACCCCGACTACGGCTACCCCACCCGCGTCCGCACCTACACCACAGCCGGCGGCATCGCAGACGAACAAGCCTTCACCCTGCCCACCCCCCACTACGGCCAGGTCGGCACGAGCACCAGCGAAGGACTCGCCACCAGCTACACCACCGAGACCGCCGGCACCGGATGGGGACGCAACCTCACCCGTACCCTGCCCGCCGGCAACACCTGGAACTACACCTACTGGGGAGACACCGCCACCCTGCCCTCAACCATCTGTGGCGTCGCCTCTGGCACCATCCAATCCGGCCTCATGAGGCAACGACTCGGCCCGGACCCCGATGGCGCTGGAGCCGGCAAACGACGCATCGAAGAATTCATCTACGACCACTACGGCACCCAACGCGGAAGCAGAGTCGGCCTCGAAGGCACCACCGCCGGCGAACTCGACTCCTCAACACCATGGACGTGCGTCACCACCGTCGACGCAATGAACCGCCCGCTTACAGTCACCTCGCCGGCCTCGTCGTCGCATCCGGCCCGCACGGTGTGGTTCGACTATGCGAAGAATGGCAACCCGCTCGTCAGCGAGATCTGCGACGACAACGTCACCGGATCACCAACCGGCACCGCCGACACCTGCAACGGCAAGAACGGAGTCATCACCTCCGCCGTCGACCTCGCCGGCAGAACAACGAGCTACACCGACGTCTGGGCGATCACCACAACCACTAGCTACAACCAGGCCGGCCAAGTCACCCAAACGGTCAGCCCGGCAGGCACCGAGACCTTCGACTACACCACCGAAGGCCAACTGTGGAAGCACAACCTCGGAGCCAACGCCCTCGCCACTCTCACCTACAACACCACGACAGGCGAACTCAGGACGATTAGCTACGCCAACGGTACAAGCCTCGCCGATCTTGATGGCTCGGGTCGCCGCTTCAGCGACCGCAGCATCCGAGAACTTACCTTCAATGGCCCCAGCGGAACAATCACAACGAACACCATCACCGAACGCGACCGCAACGGGAGAGTTCTCAAAGAAACGATCGACGGCCAAGAATACCGGTACACCTACGACGCCACCGACCGACTCGTGAAGGCCGAGTTCGGAGCGACCGGCTTCACAACTCCCACCCAGGACTGGCAGTACTGCTACCAACACGCGTCCGGCGCCGGAGGAGCGGCACCAAACTGCACCGGCAGCGACGTCAGCACCACCGGCGCCAACAGCAACAGAACAGCCGCCTACCACAACGGCACCAAGATCGCCGGCTACACCTACGACCTCGCTGACCGACTCACCGGCGTCAGCCTCCAGTCGCCATACGCCGGCAATGCTGTCAGCTACGACGACCGTGGCAACACCACAGCGCTGGCTGGAGAGACGCTCACCTACGACGGAGCCGACAGGCACATGGGTACCAGCGCCGGTGGCACCTCGGTCACCTATCAGCGTGACGCCCTAGACAGAATCGTGTCCCGCGTGGGCACGGACGGCACGACCCGCTACACCTACGGAGCGGGAGGCGATACCAGCAGCAGTGTGCTCGACGCCACCAGCACACCGACGCAGTCCACGACAAGCCTCCCCGGAGGCGTGCTGCTCTCGAAGGCGGGAACTGTCGAGACATGGAGCTACCCGAACACTCAGGGCTCCGTTACTGCCGTCGCAAACAGCGCTGGTGCCAAACAGGGCAACAGCTATCTCTACGACCCGTTCGGGAATTCCGTCACCGCGGGACAGCTGCCCGACAACTCGTCAGGTGCCCTCGACTACGGCTATCTCGGCCAGTATCAGCGACCCGTTGAACACAATGCGGGCCTTCGCCAGCAAACCGAGATGGGCGCCCGTGGTTACGACGCCGCCCTTGGAAGGTTTCTGGAGGTCGATCCAATCGAAGGTGGCGTCCACAACGACTACGGCTACGTCAGCGATCCGCGTCAGGACTCCGATCTCTCCGGAGAGGGAACTATCCTCCACACAGATTGGGTTTCCATCAACTGTGGCTTCAGATCGTGCACCCTCTACCTCGGTCCGCGCCTTCTGAAGGCGCTCCGTTCTCGAGCCATTGCGCTTGGATTTGACATCCCTAAACTTGCGCAATCCGGCCTGGCGCAGTCTGGACGATCCTGCAAGAGCTACGGCAACACCATTGTGGGGGCCGCGATGGCCTACGTCTGTATGTTTGCTGTGCTTGGAGCCGTATTGTCGTTCTTCTCCCAGGTCGGGCAAGCGTTGAAACAAATAGATGCCGGCAAGCCAGCGTGTGTTTCGTGGAAGTTTGGATTCACTACCGCCTGGTCATTGACAAAGGCGTACCTTAATGCTGGTGGTGGACTGACCGGCGTCATCGGAGCGTTTGTTACCGCCATGTACAATTTCACCTACAACAATGGGGATAAGTGCAAGAGCCTCTACAAGAACAGAATGTGAGAAGATGACGTTTCTCTCCGTGTTAGCGTTCCTACTTGTCTTCCTACTGTTACTCGGGTGGTTCATAGGCTCTCTTCTGTTTAGTCGCGGACTCACCGTAGATGGCGAACCGCAGACGACATTCATGCGACGAGACGACACCGGAGTCCGGAAGTCACTTTCTGTCGGCCTCGGAAGTGATGCATTGTCGTTCCTTTGGCCACTAGTTGTTCTTGCACCAGATTCCCTGAGGCGAAGGGCGGTGCGGGCCGCAGGAGTCGACGAATGGCAAGGGCGATGGCCCAGAAGGCGGCAGGAGTCGAGTGGCTCCTCGCAAGCGGACCCGCTTACGAAATAATAGACCTGCGCGAGGTTTTGGTGGTTGGTGGTGTGGGTCCGCGTTGGTGAGCTCCTGGGTGGGCAGCATCGCGGGTCCATGGCCTCCCATGAACTGCCCACTCCAGAAGCTCTGGCCCGTACTGTGCCTCATTTCTCGTCTGCCGCGCTGGATCACCTGATCGCACATATCTCGCCGCTGCTACCACCGCCAGCACGCCGCGGTCCGAAAGGCATGCCGATCATCGAGAGGGTCCAGCTCGCGTTGGCACACCTGCGCGAAGGAGGGGTCTGCTGCGGGTTTGGTTGACATCTCGCTTGTCAGGGCTGCTGTCTGAGCGACCTGGGTTGCGTTGTCGAGATGGCGAGGTCGGTGTAGTCGGAGATGGTTCGGCCAGCCTTCGCGGCTCGGGTGTGGAGGTCGGTGGCTTCGGTGTCGGTGAGTAGGACGTAGACGTTGGTGGTGGACAGGTGGCGGCGTGGTGTTGGCTGTCGGCCGTTCCGGAGTACTCGGGTGGGGACGTCAGCGTCGCTGAGGATGTCCAGGAGTGTTTCGCCGAGGGTGAGTTCTCGTTGTTGCGTGAGCTGGCGGAGCGTTTGGGCCGCGTCCGTGCTGAGGCTCAGGTTGACGCAGCGCATCCGGCCGTGACGCTTGCCGATCGGGCGGGCTGCTGGCGCTACTTCAGTGACAGCGGGCGGTTCGACAGGTACGTCGGCCATCGTCAGGCTTCCGCTTCGTGCTGGCGGCGCGGTGACGGCTCGTTGGATGGAGGCTCGGGGGTTGCTCATGCGGTTCTCCGTTGGGTGGTGGTGTTGGTGAGTGCGGTGAGGATTTGGTTGGTGAGTTGTTGGTAGTCGTCGGCGAGGCCTGTGGCGGCTCGGGAGAAGGTTTCGCCTTTGACGCTTGTGTTCTTCCACCAGGGGTCGGCGGTGAGGGCGGCTTGTTCGTATTCGTGGGCGAGGCGTCCGTCGCGGCGGCAGTCGACGGCGGCGGCTTGGGCGAAGCGGATGGTGGTGTCGAAGACTTGGACGTGATCGCCGAGGAGTTCGGTGAGGGTGCTACGGACTGTTCGTTTGACGTTGGTGGCGGTGGTGACGGTGAGCATGAGGACAACGCCGAGGATGTTGAGGTGGGGGTTGCCGCCGTCGGTGCGCAACTGTTGGTAGAGGTCGAACACGGCGCCGAGTCCGTCGACGGAGCAGTCGTCGGGTGCGGTGGGGATGAGGAGGTGGTTGGCGGCTCGTGCGGCGAGTGTTTGGATGGCTCGTTCGCCTGGTGGTGAGTCGATGATGATCAGGTCGTAGTCGGCGGCGATGTCGGTGAGCATGCGGTCGAACAGTCCGAGGGCGGTGAGGTAGTGGCCTCTGGCCATCATGAGTTGGACTTCGGCGACGAGGCTGTCGAGGTGTCGTCCGCCGGGGGCGAGGTCGAGCCCGGCTCGAACATCGCGTAGTGGTGTGAGTGGCGCACGTCCGAGGATGGCGTCGCGGAGGTTGGTGCCGTCGTCGGCTTGTTCGAGGACGCCGAGGTCGCGGGCGAGGTTGCCTTGGGGGTCGGTGTCGATGGCGAGGACACGCCAGCCGCTGGCGGCGGTGAGTCCGGCGATGTTGGCGACGAGGCTGGTTTTGCCGACGCCGCCTTTGCCGTTGATGGTGAGGATGGTGTTGGGGATCATGGGTGTACTCCTTGTGTGCTGGTGGTGTCCTTGTGGTCACCTCGGGGTGTGCTCGTGGTGTCCCCGTGCTGTGCCTGGGGTGTGCTCGGGTTGTCCTGGTGGTGTGCGCGGGGTGTGCGGGTGGCTGCCCATGTGGGGTATTGCTCGCAGCGGGCGGCGTGGCGCATCGCTGGTGGCATCGGCACCTTCGACCCGTACTCGCGGTCAACGTGCCGATCGAGCTCGGCCAGCTCATCAGGCGTGAGGCCGGCGACCGCGGCCCGCACGCTGTCGGTGAACGCGTCACCAGCCACCGGGAGCGCAACCGTGACATCGGGCGTGGCAGGGACCGATGGGTGGGGGAGTTCGTTGTTGATCGCCCAGCGGTGCAGCAGCCCGAACGGGCTGCGCATGTGGGTGTCGCGCTGGTTCGTCTGGCGCACCAACTCGGCGACTGCGGCCTCGATGCGGGTGAGCGGGTAGGGGCGCAGGACCTCGACGAGCTTGGCCCGGTTGTTCATCCGTTGCAGCCCCGCCCGCTCCACCGCCCGCACCAGCGGCGCGAGCACGGCGTCGAGTTCGCCGGTGGTCCAGCCCGCGAGTTCCGCGACGACCGCGCGCGGTTCCTCGCGGAACGGTAAGGAAGAAGAAGGTTGAACTGCTTCTTCTTTGTCTTGTTCGCGCGAGAACTCGCGGGAACCGCGAACGATGTCGCGCGGACCGCGCGCGGTTCGCGCGAACACCGCCTGCAACTCGATCACCCTCGCCTGGGCGATCGCCAGATCGCGGTAGGCGGCCAGCAGCGTGTCCTGCGCCACGGGTGCGGCGAGGGGCAGCGGGACGGCGATTGCGTCGGGGTGGGCGAGCACGATCTCGGGGGAGCGGCGCACCACCCGCGGGCCCATCGCTGACAGGTACGCGCCCACTGTCGACGCGGCTCGTTGCCGGCGGCGGGCCAGCTCACATTGGGTCATCGGGATCCGCACGACATCCCCTTCCTCGATGCCGAACTCGGCAATCGCTTCGGCGAAGAACCTCTCCGCAGCCTTCACTTGGTTTCCTCTCGATCGTCATCAGGCAGTGCTTGACAAGACCCACCGGCCTGGGCGACGATTCCGAGGTCTGAAGTCGTGGACGTCACCTGCTGGTGAGTTCGCAGTTCCGCCCCGGCCTGTGCCGGGGCGGTTCGCATTTGGGGTCTCGAACCGTGAAAGCCGCGCACTTCTCGCGCACTTGTTGGTGAGACCGTGTGATCACGAATGGGGCGGTCGGATAACGAACATGCTGTTCATGAGACCGACAGCGCACCGATGAGACTCTGCGCCCACCATTGTCCGCGACTACGGATCAGAAGGTTAGGGGTTCGAGTCCCTTCGAGCGCGCTGAGGGCGAGCGGTCCGAAAGGGCCGCTCACCTGCGGTTTTGGTCTCGTGTCGGCTGACTGAAACGCAATGACTTCTGAAAGCTCAGTTTCCCGAAGAAGTCGTGCTGGCGGATGGAACACGCTTGCGCCGCCCGGCGAGTTGGTGACCGACGCGCAGAAGGGGCGAGCCCAAAGGCATCGCCCCTTCGCAAAGCTGCACCCCAGTGAGAGATGCAGCGGATTGTCCAGAACTTTAGCGAATGGGTGTTGACAAGTAAACAACGCCGGCGTAGGTCACGGGGCCGCCCACCAGAGCCGACGAAGGTACCGCCGCGACCGGCGATCAGCGGTGCGCGGTGACCACATCGAAGAAACTTCCGGTGCGCTGTAACGGTTGGCGCCGATGCGGACATTCTTGTACATGAGAACATCACAGAGGATTGCCGCCATCGGTCTGATCACTACGTGCTCACTGGGAATGGCGGGCGTTGCTTTTGCGATCACAGCTACCTCGCCCGATGGTGGATCTCGAGGGTGGAACTCAGGCCTTGTCGTGTACAACAAGGATTTGAAGAGCGACGGGCACTCGACGTACACGAGGTGGAACGGCCTCTCGTACCCGCGTTTGGACAACGTGCTCGGTTATGGGTCGACGGTGAGCGTCACACCGGGAGGAACGATTACCAGCCTCAAGGCCTGCACGAACTACGCCGGCGACCCTGACAACTGCTCGGGCTGGGTGACGGGCTGATCG
>Ga0105048_10019161_pt1 | contig 10498 bp, 8 predicted proteins | sample MAT05_FD_78382 | JGI IMG/M metagenome (GOLD analysis project Ga0105048, IMG submission 78382) | Freshwater microbial communities from Lake Fryxell liftoff mats and glacier meltwater in Antarctica - MAT-05 | ecosystem: Environmental > Aquatic > Freshwater > Ice > Liftoff microbial mat | place...
CGACCGATGTGACGCGGGCTGAGCGTAGTCCGAAACGATGTCTTACCCACTGAAAGGAACCGTCATGCCGCAGAAAGCCTGGAGCGCCAAGCGCGAGCGTCAATACGTACACGTCAAGGACAGCTTGATAGAGCGTGGCAAGCCACTGCCGCTGGCCGCAGAGATCGCGGCACGGGTGGTCAACAAGGAGCGCGCGCAGCACGGCGAGTCGCTGGAAGCGAGCCCGTCCTCAATCAACGACATGTCCGCCAGCCGGCGCGGCGGCTTGCGCTCGCATCAGGGCGCGGGCGGTCGAACCCTACTCCAGCTTCGCAATGAAGCGCGTCAGCGTGGCTTGCGGGGGCGGTCATTGATGAATAAGGCGCAACTCGAAAAGGCCTTGACCCGATGAACGCGCACACGCTGAGCACAGATCTCGTCGAGAGCCCATCGGCTGCCGCTGCAGAAGCGCGCGCGGTCGCGCCAGCGCCGGTCAGCGCCATTGAGGCCGTGGCCCGTTCGCGGCTACTGACCGTGGCAAGGGATGCCCTGCTGGTCGAAGTGGCGGCGCTGTTGTCCAACGCGCAGATCAACGTCGTTGTGGTGTGTGATGCCGCGGGCACAACCGTTGGCACCATCACCGAGACGGTTCTGGTCAGGCACCTGAGTTTGGGACACGCCGATTTCTTCAGCACCCAAGCAGACGACGTGATGACGCGCGAGATCACGACCTGCGCGCCCGACGAGGCCTTGTCCGATGTGCTTGCGATGATGCATAAACAGGGTCTTATCCATGTGCTAGTCGTCGATCCGGCCAACAAACCACTCGGCGTGCTCAATGCGCTCGACGGGCTACGCGCACTGCTGGCGGCAGGCAACCATGAGGAAGAATTGCTGCGCAACTACGTGATGGGCGTCGGCTACCAGTAAAGGAACACCTTTGAGTCACGCGAACTACTCCTCAACACAGACGCGCATCACAGCGCATTAGCGCGTCTGGGCTGCGCGTGTCTGTACGGCTTTACCCTCGGCCTTGCCAAGTAGGGTGCATCGTTGTTCCTATCAAGGATCAGACAAGCCGGCTTCGTGCCTCACTCGGCTGATATTTTCGTATACGACCTTGCGTAGGCGATTGGTAATGCCGAGCGGTCGGTGCTCCGCTAGGGCATGCCATGGGTTGAAAGAGAGCTGCTCGCAGAACGCATCCTGCTCTGGCGTATCGAACGCCTGCTTCGGAACGTGGATCGTCGCTACTTGGTAGAATGGCGCTTCCTGCTCTGTCCACTCCGTCATTGAGTCTTCCACACTCATCGCAGAGGACGTTCTCGGCTGCACCAGGAACTGCAGGCAGACATCGCGCTGCTGCAGTGTTGCCCGGAGCGCCTCGCGCAGGAAGTTCGGGCCGGGGTTGGCAGGCATTGGATCCGCAGCGTCGGTGCAGCCCCGAACCGAGTATTTGACCGCTTGGCGGTCTGGCCCGAGGCCTAGCTGATAGGGGACGGTCGACCAGTAGCGCGTCTGCATGGGGTTAGAAATCTTCTTGCGCGCGGTCGCGAGCGCGATCCAAGCGCCCCGCAGTCCGAGGTCGATCGGAATAAGTAGCTTGCTCACTGCGCTGTCGCTGCTGGCGCGCTTGACGACGGCGAGGTAACGGCGCGGATCATTGGCAAAGAAAACCGGATGGCTGATGAGGACGAAATCCTGGGTTGCCCCCTGCTCTGCCCAGTCCGTCTCGCCCAGCAGACTTGTGCCGGGCAGCCCAAGCAGCTTTATGGCCATTCCTCGCACATCCCCCCGGTTGTCAGCTCTGGTGGCGTCCTGTGATCCATTGGAGAAGCGTATCCAAGCCGAGTAGCGCGCGCGCGGGATGAAGACGCCGTGTGATAGGCTGGCGGGAAGCGTGTCAGACACCTGAAACTCGGCACGCAGGCAACCGTGGGCCTTAGGATGGGCATCGCGCAAAATTCCGCCGGGCGCGTACTTCTCCCGCAGCGACAGTTCAATGACTCGACTGATTTCCTCTGCCAGCAGCCACTCTTGCGGGTACAGCCGCTCTCCCAAGCCAGGGTCGAGGTGGGAATAGGACGGCGGTGGAGTGCCTTCGTCTTGTCTCGTCATCGCCTCTCTCCCAGCGCCAGCGCAGCCAATCATTGCCAGCAGCACAGCGCTGCCGATGAGCCGGCACATGCCAGTCACCACGCGCCGTTGATGGTGGCGGCGCACTACTGAGTCCTGGCCTTGTCATGCGCGGCAATCCAATGGTCAAGCACGCGGATCTCTTTTCTCTGCGCCGCAATAATCTTGTTGGCGAGGTCACGTATCGATGCATCCTTGCCATTTTTCAGCTGCGCCTGAGACATGGTCAGCGCCATCTGGTGATGCGTGCGCAGTTTCACGGCAAAATCGTAGTCCACGTCGCCGGTCATGGATATGCCTTGCTTTGTCTTCATGTTGCTCGCTACTACAGGCTGCATCGGCATGGTCGTTGCTGGCTCGCTGTTGGGAGACTCATAAGCGACGGCGATGACCGGCGCTAACAGAAAGGCAACCGTCATAACGCAGATGCTGAGTGGCAAGCGGATCGACTGCTAAAACGCGATTGTGTTGTTGACCGACATGTTTTGTCTCTCCAGGGTATAGGGTGCGTCGCAATGCTTCGCGACTCTGCACAGGACCGACCCGCAATGTCTGTTCGATACCGCCCATTGCCGGGTTGTACTCGGCGCGCTGTTACACCGGAAGAGCGCAAAGCCGCAGCGCTAACTACAAGTCGGCGATTCGGATAGTCCCTGGAACGCCGAGTTGTACTCGGCATGATCTGGGACTCTAAGGGCTCGTTCGTCAATAACTTGGACTTTTTTGCTCGCCGGCTTGGGCGCGCTGCGTCGTTGCGACTCGCTTGTGTGGCACGCCACACCGCGCTCATCGCGCCTAGTATCGCATCCCAATCCGACGGCCAAAAGTCCAAGTTATTGTCCTCAAGAGCCCTAGGGCTCGTTCGTCAATAACTTGGACTTTTTTGCTCGCCGGCTTGGGCGCGCTACCCAACGAGCGGCAGCGCACAGACTAGGTGTGTGCTAGGCGGATAGATGGCGGTGGCGACTTCTGGCATCGCCAAGCAGCGGCCAACTCGCACTTTGCCGTTGACGGCAAACAGCCCAAGCTCTACTCCACCCTGGAGCACGCCATGATTTCCATATCGTTAAGCTTGGCAGCATGTCGGACTCTGCGTGTGAGATGCGTTGGGTGGCTTAAGCGGATGGATGCAAGGCGTGGCACGCAGCCAATGGCTCCTCCATTGGCAAGGGTCGCAACGCCGGGTGAGCGAGTCAAGCGGCTGAAAAGCCATAAGAATCATGGTGCTAGCGGTATTGAGAAGCAGTCAACTGAGGTTTCTAGCAGCCTGTCGGACTTGCAGCAAGAAGTCGCTCAGCGGCGCGCGTGTCCAGGCTGAGTAAACCCGCAAGCGCGCGATTTTTGCTTCAGCTTCAGCGCCAATCCAAAACTACTACTTCCCACATCTCGCCGGTGTCTGGGTCGGGGTACACGTGCAAGGTTTCGAAACCCACCCGTCGGTGCGCCCGCAGCGAGCGCGGGTTGCGCTGCGATATCTCGGTCACGGTGAAATCGAACTGCGGCGCATAGGCTTTTCGCAGTTGCTGATAGAGGCCGTCAAATATGCCCATGCCGCGGACAGCGCGCGCCACGCAGACTTGGCCCATCACGAACCAGCGCGGGTTGACGGCGAGGGCCTGTCCGCGCCAATGCAGCCCTTCCAGCAGGTTGAACATGGGCTGGAGCATGGGCACCTGGTCGCGGAAGTCCTGCGCCATCATCAGGCAGTATCCGGCCAACTGTCCGTCCGACGTGGCGATAACCGATGGGTGGGTGCGGTTCATCGCCAACAACACGGCCAAATCGTGTCGCACGCTGGTGAATCCGTCGCTCGCGGCGGTCGCCGCATCGACTTGGTCGCGGTGGTTTTCCGCCTGTAAGGCGAGGATCAACTCGACCTCGCGCGGCTGGGTTACGGTGGTGAATTCGATGGCCATGAGGGCAAAGTGTGTCCGCATCGGAAACAGGGGGAGTGCTGCGTCGGCGCTTTGGGGAAAGAGAACTAGGCCGGTCCCGCACAGTTATTGCCGATCGGGCCGCGTTCTGCAAGGAGCGCCCCGTCAGGCCGCGCAGCGGCCGGTAGTTGCCGGGGGAAACAAGAACCGTTCACGAAAACTAACGCCTGCCTTGAGGTTTACCCTTAAGGTGAAACGGTTGAGTCGCAACCACACATTAAGTCCAATAGCGGAAGGGTTAAAGTGGGCCTTGAGCGGCGTTGCCACCCTGGCCATGAGCGCCGGCGACCAAGCGTCGACCGCAACTGGGCCCACTGACGCGACAGGGTTTCAGCATCGGCTCCAACGGTTTCCCCAACATTGGCGTACAAAATGTGTTCAACGTAATGCCGGATGACAACCCCTGGGGCGCCTGAGTGGCCGGTGCGGAGTACCCCGTACGGATTCAACGGCGGCTTTTACTACGCGCGCATTGCCTGGAAGTTGGAGGTCGGAGCGCGCTTGCGGGGTGGTCTTGCGCAAGGCGGTGAAGGATGCATATCCATTTTTTTTGCTAGAAACTTCAGTCGACCGCGTCTCACGTACTGGCCGGCGCGGCCCGGCGACTGCTTTCCAAACCCGCACAACCGTTATACTTTTGCATTCGATCCGTGGCGGGCGTGCGATGGGCGATATCAGCGTACTAATTCAACGCGCCTGCGGCGGCGATCAGGCCGCTTCCGATCAGCTGTTTACCGCGCTCTATGCGGATTTGCGCAAATTGGCCGCGCGCCAGCTCGGGCGGGTATTTAACGATGGCTTGAACGCCACATCGTTGGTGCACGAGGCCTATTTTCGGTTGGCCAAGCCAAAGGCGCTGGCAGTGGCAGACCGGGCACACTTTTTTGGGGTGGCGGGCTGCGCGATGCGCCAGTTGGTGGTAGACCACGCGCGCCAGCGTCAAGCTGGCAAGCGCGGCGGCGTCGGCCATCGTGATCAGTCGCTTGATGCGCTGGACGAAGCTGCGCTGCCCGCAGCGCTGCGCGACAGCCGCGATACCGACGTATTTGCGCTTGATCAAGCGCTGCAGCAACTCGCTAAGCTTGATCCGCAGCTAACGCGTTTGGTCGAGATGCGCTTTTTCGCCGGCATGGAACTGGCGGAAATCGCTGAGGTTTTGCAGCGCAGCGAACGCTCGCTCAAACGCGACTGGCGCAAAGCCCGTGCGTTTTTACACGCGCATTTGCATGAGAGCGATGGCGTGCTGGAGTTGCCGAGATGATCCTAGGATGAGCGATATTGACCGCAAAAACCAAGCACTCAAACTGTTCGACACGCTGGTTGAATTAAGCGGCGCTGAGCGCGAACCGCGCCTGTTGGCCTTGGCGCAAAGTGATCCGGAGTTGGCGCAAGAGTTGCAGCGCCTATTGGCCGCCGATGCGGCCGAATCGGGTTTGCTCGATCACGGCATAAAGACGGTCGCCAACACCGTGTTCAACGCCCTGCTGGTGGATCAATTCGCACTCAATGCGCTGTGCGCTGGCGCGGCGATAGGCGGTTTTACGCTGTTGCGCCCGCTTGGCGAAGGCGGCATGGGTGAGGTATGGCTCGCCGAGCGCCGACTGGCGCAAGCGCAGGGCGATTTCATCCAGCGAGTGGCGCTTAAGCTGCTTAAGCGCGGCATGGACAGCGATGCTCTGGTGCGGCGTTTTGTGCAAGAGCGCAAAATTTTAGCGGAGCTCAATCACCCTCACATCGCGCGCTTTGTGGATGGCGGGGTGAGCACGGATGGGCGTTTGTATTACGCCATGGAGTTTGTCGAAGGGGTATCAATACAGGAATATGTGCGCCGCAATAAGCTCGACGTGCGCGCCTGCGTGCAATTGATGAGCGCAGTGTGTGACGCGGTGGCACATGCGCAAGCGCACTTGGTGGTGCATAGGGACTTGAAACCATCGAACATTCTGGTCGATGAAAACGCCCAGCCGCGGGTTTTGGATTTTGGTATCGCCAAACTGCTGGATAGTTCGGACCCGCAGCAAACCGCAACCGAGCTGCGTGCGATGACGCCGGTCTATGCAGCGCCTGAGCAAATATTGGGCGAGCCGATCAGCACCGCAACCGACGTTTATGCTTTAGGCGTGATTCTGTATCAGCTGTTGACCGAAACTCTGCCGCATCAGCGCAGCGGTGCGCTGATCAGTTTGGCGCAAGAAGTTCGTAAGGAAACCATCCAACGCCCGAGCACTGCGCTGCGCCGCAGCACGGCGAAAACCGGCGAAAAGACCATCAGCATCGAACAGGCGCGCGCGGCGCGCGAAATCGCCGGTGATTTAGACACCGTGTTGTTGATGGCGCTGCGGCAAGAACCAGCACGCCGTTACGCCAATGCAGCGGCACTTGGCAGCGATTTGCGCGCCTGGCTTGCCGATATGCCGGTGGCCGCGCAGGTGGATACGCACAGCTATCGCGTGCGCACTTTTGTGCGGCGCAATCGCGGCTTCGTGGTGAGCATTTCGGCAGTGATCCTCGCGCTCATTGCGGGATTCAGCGCAGCCGTCTGGCAGGCGCAAATTGCGCGCGCACAACTGGCGCGCGCGGAGCAGGCCACGCTGCGCGCGAACGTCGTGCGCGACTTTTTTGTCGCCCGCTTGGAGGACGCAAAGCCGGGCGTAAACAACAGCTTAACGATGAGCGACTGGATGCTGGCATCAATCCCGAAGATTGACTCTGAACTGCTTGATGCGCCGGAAGCGCAAGCTGAGATTGGCGTCAGTTTCGCGAAGGGCTTGAGCATGCTTGGCCGTCATGCAGAAGCGATTACGACGCTTGACACTGCGCTGCTGCGCATCGGGCAGCTCAAGTATGAGGACCGCACGCGTGTAGCAGCGGAGGCGCTGCAACTGCGCGGCAGCAACCATTTGAAGTTGGGCAATTACCGCGAGTCCGAGCGCGATCTGCGCCAAAGCCTAGTTTTTTTTGACCAGGTTCCGGGGCAGGGCATCAAAGTGCGGCAAGGTCGACTAAGAGTAGGCACAACCTTGGTGGGGCTGAGCAGTAGCCTCGGGCGCACGCGCGAAGCGCTGGCGATTGCCCAAGGAAACTTGCGCGAGAAAATTGCGCTATTGGGCGCCGACGCTGCGGCCTTAGCGGTGGACTACAACAACGTCGGCGCCATGCTGAATGCGTTGGGACGCTATCCTGAGGCGCGTATTGCTTTCGCTCGGTCGCTCAAACTGCTTGAAACAAGCGGGGCCGACAGTCGAGGTAGGGCGCATGTCATCGAGGCCTTGGTCGGACTCGAAGCCGATCAAGGCAATTTGGAGCAGGCGCGCATACAGCTAGACTTAGCGAAAGCGCTACGCACGGCCCAGTTTGGTGCAGACCACATTGAGACCCTTTACTTAGGCCGCAACGAGGCCCTGCTCAGCCTGTTGCAAGCGGATGTTGAAAGCGCTGATGAAATCCTGGCAAAAACACTACCCGAGGTCAGGCGATCTTTGCCGCGCTTTCTCGGCGTCACCTTACTGGTGCAACTGCAATTGCGCCTTGTGCAACAACGTAATGTTGAAGCCTTGGCGATCGCCAGTGAGATGCTCGCGCTGGTTAAGAACCTGGGTAACACCGCGGTGCCTAGCTACGCCAAACGCGTACCGAGCATGCGCGCGCTTGCCACTGCACGCCTAGCGCGCATGAGCCAACAGCTGCCCGCAGAGCAGGCCAAACAGGCGATTGACACGGCCTTGGCCGATACCCTGGCGCTCTATCGCGATGCCGAAGTTGCGCCGATCCTGCAGGGCGAAGCGGCGATCTATCTTGCCGGCGCTTTTCACGTATCGGGGCAAGCGGCGTTGGCCAAAGAGTGGCACGCGCGCGGCCTGCTGTCCTATCAAAAATCGATGAGTGCGCTGGCCGCACAGCAACGGGTGATCTCGCTGGTCCCAGAGTTAGGGCTGGTGAGGAAATAACTTGGACCCAGCCCATCTTGCACCCGAGCGCCATGCAGCGTTGCAAAAATAATGATCTGGCAGGCCATACGGCGCAAGCTTGCCGGCTTTCACCCAGGATAATATGCTTGCTTTCCGCCACGCGTAGACTCATTGGAGAAACATATGACAGACAAGACAAAAAAGGTGTTCTGGTAATCGGATTACAACCAACACTCATCGATTTCTCTGATCCCGACTACGCGGCATATCCAGGCATGGACGCGGCAAAAGTAATGGCCGGGCTCAAAGCCTCTGAGGACAGCTTGACTGAATGCGGCTACGACGTGCAAATGTGCTTGACCGATTTTAGTGAAACTGCTGAGACGATTGTTCGAGAACGACTCGAGCAAAAGCGGTTTGATTGCGTCCTCATCGGGGCGGGCGTACCAACGATCGCCGGAAACTTCCTATTGTTTGAAAAGTTAATTAACGTCGTACACGCACACGCTCCTCAAGCAAAGCTGTGCTTCAACACTAAGCCGACTGACACAGCGCAGGCAGTACAGCGCTGGCTATGAAAAGCAAGACCACTTTGCACTTTGGTGAGTCATAGCTGCCTGACCGTTCGTTCAACCGGATATTTTGCGGCGTAGGTCAATCGGTTTCATTTCATTCTGGCCCAATGGCCCCACGTCGCAAAATGCCGGTTAGCTCAAAGGTTATATCTTAACGACTCGTTAGAGCTGGCGGAGCTTGAAGATGGATGCCGTTAGCGCCGATCCAAGCGCGCTTCGATCGCCTCTAAACGCATTTGGAGCGCCTTATTTTCCTTGCGCATTGCCGCATTTTCCGCACTCAATTCCTGCATCGCGCGCACCGCAACCGCTTCAAATCCGCGCATCGACAACATTAAATAGCCGTCCTCGCCTGCGCTGACCCATTCCGGGAACACCTGCTGCACTTCTTGTGCAACAAAACCCAAGTGCATGCCTTCGGCTTGAAAGGCAGCCTTGCCGCCGTCCGTGTAGTGATAGCGCACTGGGCGCAGCGCATTGATCTGATTGAGCGCGTGGGTGTAATCGTGCACTTGGTCTTTCAAGCGTGCATCCGACAGCGTGCTAATCGTGCCGGTGGTGGTTTGCAGCTGGCCTAAGTTGTTTAGGCGCATGCGCAGCGTGCCGCTCGCGCCTGGATTATCGGTGGTATCGCTGTGGACGCCGTCTTCAAACCAGCTGAAGCCGCTGTTGGTGCGAAAGTACATGCGGTTGGGTTGCACGCCGATGCCGTAGATCGTGCTGGAAAGATTCAGCATTTGCCGGGTTTGCGAGCCGAATCCGAGGCTGCCGGTCGTGGCGATAGCCACATTGCCATTGACGGTTAGCGTTGCATTCGCAGCGGGCGTATTGGTATTGATCGCCATGCCGCCTTCGGCGCGCAGCAAAAATTGTCGCGGGCCGGTAGAGGTGAAGGTGCCGATTTGATCGTCGGCCCAAACAAAGGTGCCATTGTCGCCATTGGCATCGCCCGAGTTGGCCGCGCAGGTGCCGTCGCCCGCTTCATTGCCCGGTCGGATCGCAGCACGCATCCCGCCCGCCCAGCTGCCGTCGCCGCCAGCGCAGTTGGATTGACCGCCGCCGACGGTGCTGAAAAAGCCCGTGGAGCGATTGACGCTGCCGCCACCGACGGTGCTGGCAAAGCCGCTGGCGGTATTGTTCTCACCACCGCTGACGGTGCTCGGGGTGGAGCTGGCAGTGTTGGAGTCGCCACCGCCAACGGTGCTGCTGCCGCCACTGGCAATGTTGTCCCTACCGCCGCCGATTGTGCTGGCGAAGCCGCTGGCGGTGTTGAAACGGCCGCCGCCGACGGTGTTAAAGACTCGATCAGACGTCGGGCCGGCAGCATCTCCCGCTTGGTTTGCGTAGCCACCGCCCACGGTGCCGTAGTGATCGGTGACGCGGTTGGGATTCGCTGAACCAAAGTCCGGGTCGCTGCCCGTCTGCGCCCCGCCACCGGCAATGGTCGCCCCGCGCACCCCGGCGGTGACGCTGTTGGCACTCGATCCGGCAATCGTATTGGTGGTGATAGGCACGCCGCCGAACAGAACCGTACTCGGCTCGATGCGCAGACTCGGCGCGTTCTGCGTGCGCACCACAAACGGCTGGGCATCCGTGGTGCCAATGAAATTAATTGCCGGGTTGGTGCCCGCATTGCCCGTCGTATCCCAACACAGGCCGCCCAGGGCCGCCTTGGCATCAAAATGCGTGGGCTCGCCCAGGCTGACAAACCCCGAGCCGCCCTGCTGCACTTCGGTTTTGAGCGCCATCGGCGGCGCTGTCGTCAAATCCATGCCGAAGTCGACATCGACGGCAAAACTGCCGTTTTCGACCTTCACCCCATGCAGCGTGATGGGCGCCGTGACCGATGCGGATTTGGACTCATTCAGCAGAGTGACGCGTAGATCGTAGCTGCCGTTTGCCGGGCTACCGCCATCGTTAAGCGTGCCGCGATAGGTCCACGTTGCCGCATGGCTGATGGAGACCA
>Ga0105048_10019163_pt1 | contig 10497 bp, 10 predicted proteins | sample MAT05_FD_78382 | JGI IMG/M metagenome (GOLD analysis project Ga0105048, IMG submission 78382) | Freshwater microbial communities from Lake Fryxell liftoff mats and glacier meltwater in Antarctica - MAT-05 | ecosystem: Environmental > Aquatic > Freshwater > Ice > Liftoff microbial mat | place...
GCATACCGCAAGGCATTTTGCAACAGGTTGCCCAAGGCGCGGTGCAGCGCACCGGGGGCAGCGTTGATCTGCGCCGGTGGGCAGCGCACTGTGATGGGCTGGTCGGGGGTGGAAAAGTCTGCAGCCAGTTGCTGCAAAAAAACCGGTAGGTCTTTGAGCACGGGCGTTTCATGCGCCAGTCCGCGAGCCAGTTCCAGCACCTGGCCAATCAAGCGGTTCATCTGCGCAATGTCGCGCTCCATGCGCTCGATCAGGCTTGGGTTAGGGTTGTCCTTGAGCATTTCAAGGGCCAGACGCATGCGCGCCAGCGGTGTGCGCAGGTCGTGCGACACCCCTGCCAGTAGCGTGGTACGGGTGCTGAGCAGGTCACGCACCTGCTGCGCCATGGCGTTGAAGCGCTGGCTCAGCGCCACCATCTCACGCGGGCCGGTTTCGGGCAGCAGCAGCGGCATACCGCCCTGGCCGATCAGCGCGCTGGCGGCTTCAAGCTGCGCCAGAGGCTGCGTCAGCCGCCGGGCTAACCAGACAGATATGACTGCAGCCCCCACCAGAGCGACGAGAATCGCTACAAAAAAAGCAGCTATTGGCTGGCTGTCGGTGCGGCTGGCAGCCACGCCTACGCTGAGCTGGTGGCTGCCTGACAACACCGTCGCCCAGTACCAGGTGCCGCTGTCGAGCTGTTCGCTGGCCAGATGGCGGGGCTGCCCCGTGCGCCGTGTCAGCGCATCTTCCAGCAGGTAAAAGTAGGGCGGTGCCATTTGTCGCGGGTCGCACTGGGCGCGTCAGCGCGCAGCGCCAGGTCATGCTTGTTGCGCAATTCGATCTCAAAGGCCGCCCGGGTTTGCGGTGGCAGCTCGGCCCAGGTCTGGGCTGACAACACCATCAGCCCGGCCAGATCGTCGGCCGAGCGCCGCGCCAGCGGCAGCAGCACCCACAGTGCAAACACGCCCATCACCAGCAGTTCCATCAACACAAAGGCTACCGCCAGCAGCCGCGTGTTTTGCTGCGCCAGACTGGATGATTCTCAGCGTGCGGCGGCGGCTGGCGTGGTAGCGTTCAATCTGGCTTCAAGGCTGCGGGCCGCGCGGGTTGAGCAGGTAGCCTTCGCCGCGCACGGTGCGAATGTAGACGGGTGAGCCAGGCCCGTCTTCGATCTTGCGGCGCAGCCGGGTGACGCGGTTGTCGATGCTGCGGTCAAACGGGTCGCGGTCATAACCGCGCAGCAGGTCCACCAGCGTGTCGCGCGAGAGAACCCGGTTAGGGCGTGCCACCAGCACGGCCAGCAGGTCGAATTCAGCCCCGGTCAGGGGGATCTCGATGGCGCCTTTGAGCAAACGCCGCCCGGGGAGTCAAGCTGGAACGGGCCAAACCTTGGCAGGGTCGGGTCGGTAGTGGCTGGTGGTGCATCGGTGGCGCTGACAGCATCAGAATGGGCACCGAGGATTTGGCGCGCAGCGCGCGGGTCAGCGCCAGGCCATCTTCGCCGGGCAGCATCAGGTCAAGCACGATGGCATCGGGCATACCGGCCTCCAGCGCCAGCCACATGGCTGCGCCATCGCCCGCGCTGGCAACCGTCATGCCGTTGGCGCCCAGATAAGTGCCCAGCAGTTCGCGCAGGTCGGGGTCGTCGTCAACGACAAGAATGTGGGGCGCGGTGGGGGCGTTCATGGCAGTGTGTGTGATTCAAGTTTACGGCACACTTGCGTGGTTTTGACAGCGATGAGACCGGGCGATACCCTTGGCGACAAACCGATACACAACGCATCTGGCCTGACATCGGGCGGCGACATCCGCGCCAGACCATACACCTACCCGAAAACAACCCCATGAAAGTTCTTCTCTACTTCTTCCTGTTGCTCAGCGCCCCCATGATGCTGGGTGCGCAAACCTTGCCCAGCGATACCGGAGCTTCGGCCCGGCAGCCGCTGAACTTGTCGGCGCGCATGCCTTTGGCACCGGTGACCGATACCACCGTGATTTTGCGCACCCCCGAGTCTGGCACCGGTGCGGCCTTGCCCTATGGTGCCGGCTTTGAGAGCCGGCAGCAAGGCAGCAGCGCTGGCAGCGGCAACATCGGCGCCAGCGGCAGCTCCGGCAGCGGCGGAAGTTCTGGCAATGGTGGTGTTGGCCGGGGCGGCGCAGGCCGCGGGCGCTAGTGTTGTCCTGAAAAAAGTGACCTCGTTGAGCTGGCACGCAGTCTCGGGGTGTTCGCTGTCCGTAATTGAACTGTTCGCCTGGCCGTTGCCATGGAATCTCATGCGTGCATCAACGGCATCACCGGCCACGCAGAAAATGCCACAGCCCCGTATGGCGATTATTCTGCCCGCATCTGGAAGCTGGATGGCACCAAGCTGCGTCCGGCGCTGGCTCAGATATTGGATCTGCAGGTCAGATTTGGATTGCCGCTGCATGCATTGCGGTTCTACTTTCCAGCGCTGTGGCCGGAGGCCGAGGCAGATGTGGCCAGTTGAGCGGCACACACCCATCGGTTCGAGCTTGGCTTCTGAATTCCAGGAATATCAAAATAATAGCTGCCTGCGCATATACCATAAGGGCTAGAAGCCATTTTGGCCATAAACCAAAACAAGGAAGTCGAATAGCGACATGCGCCAATGCAAGAGCTCACCACGGTGTTTGACCGGCTTGCCATCGGCGTCCAGAGTGCTTTTGACCATGCCGGTCTGAACGCCATTGATGCCGTTGTTGTCAAAATCAGTATTAGAACTGCCCGGGTTGTCTACCACGACAAGCGACGAGATCTAGCTGTGTGAGTCAGACGCAAAAAAGCCCGCATAAAGCGGGCTTTTTGGTGCGGGTAAAAAGAACCGGAGTTCTGATTACTTGACTTGTTTGCGGCGGCGGGCAGCTGCCAAACCGACCAGACCTAAGCCCAGAAGGGCGAGGGAGGTAGGTTCTGGTATGTCATTGGTGTTGCCAATAACCGATCCGTTGCCACCGCTTGAGTATTTTGCGTTAGTACTTGTATTGAAAAATGCATCCGCCGTGTATGAAAGTTGCAGTGGCGAGAAATATCCCATAGCATCACCACCGACGATGCTCAAAGATGCACTGACAATGCCATTTACAACCGTTCCTGACTGAAAAACAAGAGATGTGATCGCTAAATCCAGCCAAGTTGAACCCGTTTGAGCGTCATCCACTTCCACTTGGCTGCCTGCCGGTGTCGTGTAATTTGGTGAATTGAACGGTTTTGAGCTGATGGCGAGCCGATTGGGTAGCTTGGCCAAAGCTCAGCGCCACTATCGGTAGCGGCCCGGTGCCAGGATGTCATGGGGGTCCAGGTGGCGGCGCAGCCTGTCATGGAAAACTTTGGCGTCGGTCTGCATGTCCATCAAAAGCGGCAAGGTGTTGATGCCCACCCGATAAGGAAACCAGCCCTTGGCTCGGCCCGTGTGCAGCAATTCTTTGTAGCAGGCCGCCGCGGCCGCAACGGCGTTTGGGTCGTCGCGTTCAAACACCAGGGGCACCGTACTGTCGAATAATTTGTCACTCAAGGTGGTGAAGGTGATGAGTGGCTCCATGCCATGGCGCGGAGCGATGTCTTTCACCATGTCCACATAGGCACGCACGTCTGCGGGGCGCATCGGCACCAGCGGGGCGTACCAGATCAAACCACTGCCGTCGGCTGAGGGGTCCTTCCAGTTGCCAACCGGGGGCTTGGGGTTGCGCCAATAGACCAGCGGCATGGCGGTTTCGTTGGGGCGCCCGGCTACCAGTTCCAGTGATTTGGCCAGTGTGCCTGTCATGCCTTGCAGACCCTTGCCAAATTGGCCGGGCAAAACTTTGGTCAGGCTAGACAACTGTTGAGCGCGTTGTGGTGTCAAAAAAATCATGCGGCTGGCTAGGTCACCCAGAAGCGCCCTGATTTCTTTCTGTGCAGCCGCCACCATACGCTTCGTACCATAGAGGGTGCCAAACCCCGTCCATGGAAACACTTGGTACTGCTTGCCCATGGCTTGCAAGACGTCTGGCGGTATCAAGCCGCCGGCGATTACGCGGTCAACCGGAAAAGGCGAGGCCATGCTCAGCACCCGGTGCTGGTTCATCAGGTTGATACCACCGACCGTGCCAGCCAGGCGGCCCATGATGCTGCGAATGCGCAATACCGCAGACTCCAGCAAGGCATCGTCTTTCAGGCTGAACAGACACACCTTGACGCACTCTGGGCGGCGCGCCAGCACCAGACTCATGCGCGTCACTATGCCAAAGCCACTTTGGGTGAACAACCCGGTGGAGTAGGGTCCAATGCCCCACTTGAAGAGGCGCGCCAATTCTTCGCCACCGGCTTCCCGCAGTGCGGTGCGGTACCGGCTGCCGTCGGCCAGCACGGCTTCAATGTCGGTGACCGCGCCAAAATGGTCCACATAGGGGGTCACGCCATAGCCACGCTCCAGCGCGTTGGCCAACACGCTGCAACTTGGGCCAGCGCCGGTCACAGGAACCAAAAAAGGGTGATTGCCTGCGTCCAGAAAATCTGCCAGCATGCCTTGAGTGACGCCGGGCTCTAGCGTGATGACACCAAGTTCGGCGTCAAAGTGAATGACTTTTTTCAGGCCACCCAAATCAAGAATGACACAGTCATCGCGCGCAGCCAGTGCTGTGCCGTAGCCCCAGTTCTTGCCAGTGCTGATGGGGTAGACCGCCACCCGCTGCGCATTTGCAATGCGCATAACCTCTGGCAGCACAGCGCTATCCAAGATGCGTAGCGCCGCCGGCATCCGTCGCACGTAACCGCTGGCGTCAGCGCCATAGGCGGTTTGAACCTCGGCGCCTGTCAAGACCTGGTCAGACCCCAGCAGACTTCGCCATTGCTCAATAGCAGACAACACATTCACTGGCAAATTCATTGACAACTCCGATCAAAAATTTAGCACAGCCGCATAACGTTAGCTAATAAGCTGTGATCGCCAGTTTAGGGCCATGCATCAGTCGGGTGTCAAGCGAGAACGGTTTTATGGGAAGGGGCCAGCTGCCAGCACCAGATGCGCGGTTCGTCCATTTGAGATTTTTGCTAGTTCGCCCAATCCAGGGCGTTCATGATGCTCATAGCTGGTACCCACAAGAGGTCGAGCTGCAACGGATTCGTTTTCTGCCGCAGACTTGCAGCCTTTTTGCGTTATATTGCCTTAACATCCGCTCTTGTCGGCTTCCCGCGTCTTGCATTGGCTTCACCCAGGGGATTTATTTTGAATAGCTTCTTTTCCACCGCATCTGTCTTCAATCGTTTTGGCCGCATCGTCGTGACCGGGCTGGTCGCCGTCTGGCTGGCGGGTTGCGCCAGCACCAGTAACTACCCCGCAGCACCGGCGGCGGCGGCTACCCCGGATTACAACTACATCGTCGGCCCCGGCGACAACCTGAACATCATCGTCTGGCGCAATCCGGAGCTGTCGATGTCTGTGCCGGTTCGCCCGGACGGCAAGCTGTCCACCCCGCTGGTGGATGAGCTGGTGGTGCAGGGCAAAACCTCCATCGAGATCGCCCGTGATGTGGAAAAAGCCCTTAGCAAGCTGGTGCGTGACCCGGTAGTGACCGTGATCGTGACCGGTTTTATTGGCCCCTACAGCGAACAGATTCGTGTGGTAGGCGAGGCCGCCAAACCGCAGGCCCTGCCTTACAAGCAAAAGATGACCTTGCTCGACGTTATGATCGCAGTGGGCGGCCTGACCGACTTTGCCGACGGCAATGGTGCCTCCATCACGCGTGCAGCCGAAGGCGACAAACGCTATTCGGTGCGCCTGAAAGACCTGATCAAACGCGGTGACATCTCGGCCAACGTCGAAATGAAGCCGGGTGACGTGTTGATCATTCCGCAAGGCTGGTTTTAATTTTCTGCCCTATGCCAGGCTCAATGTGAGCCTGGTTTGGTTTTGCGACGCATATCCCTTGATCAAAAAGAACCTCCCCCATGGATGAGCTGATTAGCCAGGTGACAACCATCGCCAGAGGCATGTGGAAACACCGCTGGCTTGGCCTGATCGCCGCTTGGGTGGTCGCCATCATCGGTATGGTGACCGTGATGTCCGTGCCAGACAAGTACGAGGCCTCTGCGCGTATTTTTGTCGACACCCAGTCCATTCTGAAACCTTTGATGTCGGGCCTGGCAGTGCAGCCAAACGTTGAGCAACAGGTGATGATGCTCAGCCGCACGTTGATCACTCGTCCCAATGTCGAGAAGCTCATCCGCATGGCAGACCTTGATCTGGGCAACTCGTCCAAGGCTCAGCAAGACGCACTCATTGACCAGGTGAGCAAAACGTTGGAGATCAAAACCGTTGGCCGCGACAACATCTACACCCTGGCCTACCGCGACACCAACCCTGAAAAGGCCAAGAAGGTGGTGCAGTCGCTGGTGTCGATTTTTGTCGAGTCCAGCATGGGCACCTCGCGCCAAGACTCCGACGCAGCCAAAAAATTCATTGACGACCAGATCAAGACGTATGTGGCCAAACTCGAGGAAGCCGAAGCCCGGTTGAAAGAGTTCAAGCTGCGCAACCTTGACCTGCGATCATCCGATGGGCTCGACATGGCCGGGCAACTCGGTGGCATTGGCGAACAACTGCGTCAAGCCCGGCTGGAGCTGCGCGAGGCTGAAAATGCCCGTGATGCCGCCAGAAGACAATTGGAACTGGAGCGTGCCACCCAGTCCAAAAACCTGATGTCTGATAACTCGGGCGCCATTTCTACCCCAGAGATTGATGCTCGCATCGATGCACAGAAGCGCAGTCTGGATGCCTTGTTGCAACGCTTCACCGAGCAGCACCCAGACGTGGTTGGCGCGCGTCGTCTAATCAAGGACCTGGAAGACCAGAAACGCAAAGAGATTGCCGAGTTGCGTAAAGCAGCCCTGGCCAACCCAGCGGCAACCCCCGCAAACAACAGCCTGACCTACCAAGAGCTCAGCCGTGTGATGGCCACTTCAGAAGTGCTGGTAGCATCCCTGCGAGCCCGTGTGTCGGAATACGACTCGCGCTACACCAAGGCGCGCGAGTCTATGAAAGTGGCGCCGCAAATTGAGGCCGAATACGCCCAACTCAACCGCGACTACGAGATCAACAAGAAGAACTACAACGACCTGGTCACGCGCCGCGAGTCGGCCACCATGTCTGGCGATCTTGACAGTGCCACCGGCGTGGCAGATTTCCGCTTGATTGACCCGCCCCGTGCCTCACCTAAACCTGTTGCACCCAACCGCCTGCTGTTGATGCCGCTGGCCTTGCTGGCCGCACTCGGCGCTGGTCTTGGGGTTTCGTTTCTGTTGAGCCAACTCCGTGCGGTGTACTACGACGCGTACGCGATGAGCGAGTCGCTGGGTCTGCCTTTGCTGGGCGTGGTGTCTCTGGTGGTGGATGACGGCGGCGCACAGCGGCGCAAATCAGAGTTGACAAAGTTTTTAGCGGCGACCAGCGCCTTGATCGTTGTCTTCGGCATTGGCATGGCGGCGCTTTTTCTGATGTCCACGCAGGCAGGATGAATCTATGAGTAGCTTGATTGAACAGGCAGCCAGGCGACTGGAACAACTGCGCCAGGCTGGTGTCGACATGCCAGCCACTCCCATTCCCACTGCGGCAACTACTCCTCAAACTGCTCCGCCGGAACCGCCACCGCCTGAAAAGCCAGTGGTTGTGTCACGTCGGGTTGAATTGGGTCTGGATGCCATGGAAGAAGCAGGCATCATCAACGCCAATTCGCCGCGCTCCAAGATTGCGGACCAATTCCGCGTGATCAAACGCCCGCTGATCAAAAACGCCATGGGCAAAGGTGCTTCCATCCTGACCAACGGCAACCTGATCATGGTCACCAGCGCTTTGCCCGGTGAAGGCAAGAGCTTTACCTCCATCAACCTGGCCATGAGCATTGCCACCGAGCTTGACAACACCGTGATGCTGGTCGATGCCGATGTGGCGCGGCCTTCTGTCATGCGCATGCTGGGTCTGCCTGCCGGGCCGGGCCTGCTTGACCTGGTGCTGGACGACACGTTGGACATGTCGTCCGTGTTGCTCAAGACCAACGTCGACAAACTGACTATTCTGCCCAGCGGCACACCGCACCCGCGCGCTACAGAGCTTTTGGCAAGTGATGCCATGGTCAGGCTGCTGGAAGACATGGCGGCGCGCTACCCGGACCGCATCATCGTGTTTGACTCGCCGCCGTTGTTGATCACCACAGAATCGCGCGTGCTCGCCACCCACATGGGCCAGGTGGTGCTGGTGGTGCATGCGGGGAAAACACTGCAGTCTGAAGTCAAGCAAGCCTTGGCGACCATTGACGCGTGCCCTGTCAAGCTGCTGCTTTTGAACCGTTCCAGCGCATTGTTCAAAGGCGGTTATGGCTATGGCTATGGCTATGGCAGCGGTTACGGCTACGGCCAAGTAGAAGAGCAAGCGGCATGAAACCGCTGCGCATGACCTTATCCGCGGCGGCGCTGGCGCTGCTGCCACTTCCCATGGCCTGGGCGCAGGATGCCGCGCGGACTATTTCCATCGTACCGCGCGTGTCAGTCACTGAAACCCTGACTGACAATGTGGCGCTGCAAGGCAGCAACCCCAAGTCTGATCAAATCACCCAAGTGAGTCCCGGTATCCGCATCAACATTCAGGGTGCGCGGCTCAAAACCTATTTCGACTATTCACTGAACGAAATTTACTACGCGCGCGCCAGCTCCTCCGGCCGCCAGCAAAACGCGCTCAATACTTTTGGCACGTTCGAAGCGGTTGACAACTGGGCGTTTGTGGATTTCAGCGGCAATATTTCGCAGCAGGCGGTGTCGGCATTTGGCACCCAGTCCACCAACAACACGGCCGTCAACGCCAACCAAACCGAGGTGGCTAATTACCGCCTGTCGCCCTACATTAAAGGGCGCTTTGGCAGTGTGGCCAACTACGAGGCCCGAATTACCCGAGCAGTAACCTCCAGCGATAGCGCTACTGCCTCCAATACCGCCAGCACCAACAGTGTGGTGAAAATCAGCAATGCGTCGGCGTTTCGCAGTCTGGGCTGGACCGCCGATGCGTCGAGCCAGCAGGTGAGCTACAGCGCCGGGCGCACCACTGAAGCTGACGTTTACAGCCTGGGGCTGACCTATGCCGTCACACCGCAAGTCAATGTGTCAGCCAACGCCGGCCAGGAATCCAACAATTACACCAGCCTGGACAAACAAAACTACAACACCAGCAGCGTTGGCGTGAACTGGCGCCCGTCAGAGCGGACCACGTTTTCGGCTGTCACCGGCAGACGCTCTTTTGGTAACACCCACAACTGGAGCTTTGAGCACCGCAGTGCGCGCACGGTATGGCGGTTTACCGCTACCAAAGACGTGTCAACCACGGCTAACCAAAGCGGATTTGGCACTGTTGGCAATGTATATGACCTGTTCTACAACCAGCTGGAAGGGAGCGCGCTTACGCCCGCGGAACGTGCCTTGAGAGTGAATGAGTTGCTACAGCAGTACGGCTTCAACGCGAATACCCCTGTGGTCAGCAGTTTCCTGACCTCCGCCGTAGCGTTGCAGCGCAGCCAGAATCTGTCTTTTGCCCTGCTGGGCATCCGCGACACTGTCACTTTTTTGCTGACCCGCACGCAGAGCAACCGCCTCGACACCTTTGCCAGCGCTATTGACAACTTGTCGAACGCCAACACCGTTATTCAAAACGGTTTCAGCATCAACTACAGTCACCGTCTCACCCCTGATTACGCCTTGGGCCTGGTGTTGTCTCGCCAAGCCACAGAAGGCTCGACAGCTGCCCAGGACACCACACTCAAGTCGCTCAATGTCAACCTCACTGGCAAGGTCGGCAAAAAAGCAGCGGCTTCGCTGGGCCTGCGCCATGTGGTGTCTGACAACGCCGCCAACCCCTACACCGAAAACGCGGTGACAGGCAACCTCAATGTTCAGTTCTAGCCCATGTATGCAGACTTTTTCGGATTAAGCAGCGAACCGTTCCAGATCAACCCCGATCCACGCTTCTATTACGCTAGCAAACAACACAGGCGCGCCAAGGCTTACCTCGAATATGGCGTGATGCGCAACGAAGGTTTTATCGTCATCACCGGTGAGGTGGGCGCGGGCAAAACCACCGTGGTGCGCGGCTTGCTGGAAAGCCTGGATGCCGACAAAGTGGTCGCCGCCAACCTGGTCACCACCCAGCTTGATGCCGAAGACACCCTGCGCATGGTCGGCGCAGCCTTTGGTGTGCGTGTGAAAGACGTTTCCAAGTCTGACCTGCTGATGGCGCTGGAGGCCTTTCTGGTGAATCACACCAGCCAGGGCAAGCGCTGCCTGCTGATCGTGGATGAGGCGCAAAACCTCACCCACCGGGCGGTGGAAGAGCTGCGCATGCTCTCCAATTTTCAGTATGGGCAGCAGGCCTTGCTGCAAACTTTTTTGATTGGCCAACCCGAGTTCCGGACTATTTTGCAAAGCCCGGGCATGCAGCAACTGCGCCAGCGGGTTACCGCTACCTGCCATATTGGCCC
>Ga0105048_10019165_pt1 | contig 10497 bp, 7 predicted proteins | sample MAT05_FD_78382 | JGI IMG/M metagenome (GOLD analysis project Ga0105048, IMG submission 78382) | Freshwater microbial communities from Lake Fryxell liftoff mats and glacier meltwater in Antarctica - MAT-05 | ecosystem: Environmental > Aquatic > Freshwater > Ice > Liftoff microbial mat | place...
ATCGACGCCCGCCTGTGCCAGCTCGGCGTCCAGTTCGGCGAAGCCCGCCCGCGGTCCGGGTCGCAGCCAGTCGCCCGACACAGTCGGGTGCGCAAGGGCGTCGAAGTGCCAGGTCATCGCTGAGGGCAAGTGCAGCGCAAGGTCATACGGGTAGGGTAACGACCTGCATCGCGTCCCGGGCGGCGCAGGCGCGGGCGATGGCGGTGTCCACATCTGCACCGACCGCAATCACATGACCGCAGCGGGCCGTTGCATCCTGCAGCGTTGCCACTTTGTCGCCAACGTGCTTGTAGAGCTGTATGTCAACGACGCCTTCCATCGACGCCGCAAGCTCGACGCCCTGCACCAAGGCAAGCCTCCCGGGCGGGCCGATGATCGATCGGATGGCGACAGGCCGACCTGGGTGTCGGGCCTGCAGCGATGGCGCCTGGCCCAGCGCGATCTCGATCGCCGCGTGCATCAGGTCGATGCCCGTGCTCAGCGGCACCAGGTGCGATGTGATGAAGCCGCCACCAGCACGCGCCGCACATTCGATGACGACCGGGCCGTGCGGCGTCAGCTTGGCCTCGGTGTGACAGACGGCATAGGCAGTGCCCAGTGGCGTGACGGCCGGGCAGGCGACATCGCAAAGCGCATCGCGCTGGTGGTCGGACACGCTCGCGGGTTGATGGTGACCGATCTCAACGCAGTGGGGAGCACCGCTGGTCAACTTGTCGGTGACTGCCACCAATTGGTGCCGTCCGTCGAAGATCACGCTTTCGATACTGTATTCAGGCCCCTCGACGTATTGTTCGACAAGGACCGACGCCCGGTCGCGAGTGTACTCTGAGGCATGCCCGTAGACCTGCGCCGCGGCGTCGGCATCACAGCCTGGCGGCAGCCGCGCCACACCGCGCCCGCCACTGCTCTGCGCCGGCTTCACGATCAGGTCACCGCCCTGGCGCTTGACCTCGACCCAGAGCGCAGCGGCGCTTTGCACGCAGCGCGACAGCGGGCTGGGCACGCCCGCACGCGCGAAGGCCGCGCGCATTTCGCCCTTATGCGTGGCCCGCAGTACCGCTTGCTCGGCCGGTCCGGTCAGGCCCAGCGCGGACCACAGCCGGGCCAGGGTCATCATAGGGTAGTCCGCCGCAATGGTCAGTACGCCAGCAATACCGGCACTTCGGGCGAACTGCAGCAAGGTGTCGACATCTGCCAGATCGCACACCACCGTGTGGTCCGCCAACGAAAGCGCGGGCGCGCCGGGGTCGGGGTCTGCGCCGACGATGGTCAGGCCCATCCTTCGGGCCGCCTCGTACACGGGCAGCTGCGAAAGTCCCGCGCCGAGAATCATCAGACTTCCCATGTGGTCCTGTGCTGATAACCTACCCGCGTTCAAATCGGGGCGGGACTGGCGACAACTTCGGTGCCGCGACTTGATTCAGCGAACTTGGCGCTGAGGACGAGAAGTCCCGACAACGGCGCGCTTGAGGACTTTACAGGCGCAACACCTTCAGGCCTGTCGCCGACAGCGGCGCCGGAGCGTACACCGCCTTCATGTCGATGAACGCGCCGCCATTTAACTTCCTACGCCCCAGGTCCTCCACCGACAGCGCCTGGTACTCGCGGAGCGCCACCGAGTCCGCCAGCGTGTCGGCGCGTGCCAGTTGGTCGAAAGGCGTCAGCGTCACACCGCACTCCTGTACGGCCTCGGCCGCTTCGGCCATGGGGCCGGTGACGAGGACGCCGAGGCCAGCGAGGCCACCGAGATGTTCGACTTCTTGCCCCTGATGACCGAGCTGCTGCTGGGCAGTCAGCGGTCTAACTGCAATGTGTCGCCCTGCGGCTGGCTGCCGCTGGACAGTGATGCGGTCTCGATACCCGCACGCACCCTGGCGAATAGCCGCCTGAAACAGGGCTGCGACGGTCAGTGGGCATTCGAAGCCAGAGCCATTGACCGCCGAGTCGACAGAATTGGCCCTCTTGAGTTGTCGGCCGACCTCATTCGACGCCGGGCGGAAGTTGCTGGCAGTCGAAGAGTGCATAACCAGGTTGAATCCGTTGAACAGTGGCGAGCCCGCGCGAAACGGGTGGCGGTTTCAGGTACTGCCGATCATAGGTCCACGGGAGTCGCCGAACACGCCCGCGCGGGGGAGCCCGCGCAATCGGTCACGACAAATCAGACACCCTCGCGAGTCATCCACCGCCATGGGCCATGAAGCCGCGCCACGACGATTTGGCCGTGAAATCGTGCAGGCACCTCGCCTGTCGCTGCACCGACAATCCAGCCGGTGTTTGGTGCCCAGCCCGTATGCGTGACCTCAATGACCCGCTCGCCCTTGGCTCGCCCCGCTTTCAGGATGCGCGGCTGGCCGCCATAGAACAAAGCAGCGGTGCGCTTGCCGCCTGGAGACAGGCCCTGAGCGGGCCGGTCGAAGCCGCCGCTGCCAACGCGCAAGGACACTTCGCCGTGGGCCTGGACGATGGCGCGGGGCGCACTGTCCTTGCGCTGGACCGCTTCGCCACCCACACGCTGTGCTACCGCGTGCAGGGCAACCGGCTGCTGTTCTCCGACCGCGCTGACGAACTGGCCGGACCGGGCGCCGAAATCGACCCGCAGGCGATCTTCGACTACCTCTACTTCCACGCCATCCCGTCGCCGCGCACTATCTTCCGCGACGTGCACCGCCTGCCACCGGGGCACTTTGCGTTGTTCGACAAGGGCCAACTCACGGTGGCACCGTACTGGAAGCCATCGTTCCAGGAAGCCAGGAACGCCTCGTTCGACGACACGCGCGAGCGATTCCGGCAACTGATGGCCGACGCGGTGGCCAGGCAACTCGACGGCACGCGGCCGGCCGCCTTCCTGAGTGGCGGCACGGACAGCTCCACGGTGGCGGGCCTGATGGCACAGGTCAGCGGCCAGGCACCAGCCACCTATTCGATAGGCTTCGAGGCCGAGGGCTACGACGAGATGGCCTATGCGCGGCTGGCGGCCAAACATTTCGGAACCGAGCACCACGAGTACTACGTGACGCCCGACGACCTGGTGGCCGGCATCTCCAAGGTGGCAGCGCACCACGACCAGCCCTTCGGCAACTCGTCGGCACTGCCTGCGTACTACTGCGCGCTGCGGGCACGCGAAGACGGCGTGACGCGCCTGCTGGCCGGCGACGGTGGCGACGAGGTATTCGGCGGTAACACCCGCTATGCCAAGCAGCGCGTGTTTGGCTGGTACGGGCGTGTGCCGTCTGCCCTGCGAACCGGTTTGCTGGAGCCCCTGGCCGGCAACCGGCTGGTGAATGGCCTGCCACTGGTGCGCAAAGGCGCCAGCTACGTGCAACAGGCCCGCGTGCCCATGCCAGACCGGCTGCAAACCTACAACCTGCTGCACCGACTGGGCGTGCAGGCCATGCTTACGCCGGCATTCCTTGCTCGCGTCGACACCAGCAGCCCACAGGCGCTGGAGCGCGAGGTGTGGCGCAGCGCACAGGGCGCGAGCGACATCAACCAGATGCTGGCCTACGACTGGCGCTTCACGCTGGCCGAGAACGACCTGCCCAAAGTGCGCAGCAGCACCGAACTGGCGGGTGTGTCGGTGGGCTACCCCTTCCTGGACCAGGCGCTGGTGGATTTCTCGCTGGGCCTGCCGTCCAGTTACAAGCTCAAGGGCATGAAGCTGCGCTGGTTCTTCAAAGAGGCGCTGCGCGGTTTTCTGCCCGACGAGATCATCACCAAGAAGAAGCACGGCTTCGGCCTGCCCTTTGGCGTGTGGGCGAATCGCCATGCGGGTCTGCGCAGCCTGGCCAACGACTCGCTGCGCAGATTTGGCGAACGCGGCGTGGTCAAGCCCGAGTTCGTTGGTTCCCTGTTGGAAGAACACCTTCCCGCGCATCCGGGCTACTACGGCGAGATGGTGTGGATTCTGATGATGCTGGAGCAGTGGCTTCAACAGCACGCGCCCGACTGGAAACTGCAGTCCTGAGGCGACAACCCGACCTCAACGCGCGGCGGCGGCCTGATAGAGGTTCTTGGCCAAGCGGGCCCCGAAGGCCCAGCGCTGGCGATCCCAGGGCGTGAAACGCGGCAGCTGAAAAACGTCGTCGCCAGAGCGCGCGGCCCCGGGTGCCGTGGTCACGGCCAGCGCAAAGCCGGCCTGCCGGGCCAGCAGCACGTCGCGCGGCAGGTAATCGCGGCCGGGTCGACCGTTCGGGTAGGCAAAGCTGCGCACAGGGTGGCCCAGAAGATCTTCGAGCGTGGCCTTGCTGCGCCGCAGTTCCTGGAGGGCGGTGTCTTCGTCGAGCCGGGCCAGGATGGGGTGTGACTCGGTATGAGCACCAATCTGCATACCGGCATCGGCCAGAGACCGGACCTGTGTGCTGGTCATCATCAGCGTGGTCGGCAGTGCCGCACCGGCCCTTTCTGCCACGCCCTCGACAGCGGCCTTGCGCTGGGCGGGTGGAAGATACTTGATGGCGCTCAGCAACGCGTCGATGGCGCTGCGGCGGCTGGCCGCCGTGTCGATCGTCAGCACGTCGATGCCCGGCAGACCCAAGCCGCCCAGCGCCAGCCTGGCCTGGGTACAACCGCGGACGCTTTCCATGACCGTGTCGTTCCACATTCGGCCACCGTCGAGATAGCCGGTGGCGACAAAGAAGGTGGCGCACAGGCCATGTGCTTGCAGCACCGGCAGGGCGATGTCGTGGTTGTCGGCGTAGCCGTCGTCGAAGGTGATGGCCAGGGCCCGCTCTGGCAGCGACCCCTGCTCCATCCGCGCCACCGCCTCGTCGAGCGCCATCACGTTGAACCAGGCCGCGAGCCAGGCACAGATCGAGTCAAAGCGGCCGCGAACAATCTCTTCCGGGAAGAGTGGATCGGGCTCCACAAGCACGCGATGAAAAATGGCCACAGACAGGCGCGCCTGTGCTCCTGACGGCGACAGCTTGGACAACGCGTACCGAAGTGGCGTGTCGAGTAGCGCGCCCGTCGACGCCGCCGACCGACTTGCGCCATTCATCTCACTGCAACCTTGCCGGAAACTCGGGAATCTCTTGTCACCTTTGATCTGGACGCAGTCACGGCTGTTGCCTGCTGCTGCTTCACGATGCGCAGTGCGATTACCGCAATGGCCATCTGGTAGTAGGGCAAGTCGAAGTAGGCCAGGCTCAGAAAGGCACCGCCTACAGCATAGCCAATGATGCTGACCTGCATCATGGCGCCCAGATCGGCCGCCCATTTGTGCTCCGGCTGCGCCCGACCAATCCGAATCAGTTGGCGACAAGTCAACCAAGTCAGCGCGCCTATGGACATGAACAAGGCCAGGCCGATGAACCCGTGCTCACCCATGACCTGGAAGTAAATGCTGTGCGCGGCGCGGCTCTGCGTGGGGTCGGGCGCGTACTTGGCCATCACATCCATGTGGTACATCATGAAACCACCTCCGGTGATGCGGTCCTTGGCCACATTCCACGCCACCCACCATGCGTTGATTCGACCCTGCGCCGAATCGTCTTCCTTGTACTCCGTGATGGTGTCCATGCGCGCCCACCACTGTTCTGACATCAAGCCCAGCGCCACCGCGCCAACCGCCACGATGATGATGCCGCCGATGGCCTTGCGCTCGCTCTTGAACCAGAGGAACAAGGCCATGATGGCCAGCGCCAGCAATGCGCCCCGGGAGTGCGATCCCAGTATGGTGGCCGGCATCAGAACAAGCGTTGCGGTGTAGGCGCGCTTCAGATTCTTGTTAGTGGCCTGCATCTGCAGGTAACGCACCAGGGGCAACACCGCCACCAGGGCCAGTGCCAATTCGTTGTTTCCCCCTATGAAGCCGCCCGGGCCCCAAACGCGGTAATTGCCGCCGGAGGCGATGGTGAAGATGCCGCCCTTGACACCAAAGTAGCCGATCGACACCACGAGCGTGACGATCAGAACCTGCAGCTTGCGCTTGTCGTCGATCAACATCAGGGTCACGAAGACCATCAGGTAAATCTTCATGGAGCGTTCCCACAGATCCAGGCTCCTGTCAAAGTAGAACGAGAACGGCAAGGTGATGCAGATCCAGATCACGAAGCAAAGAAGCGCAGCCACCGGCGGCCCCAAGATCGGATTTCTCTTGTCGCGCGTGAAGAGAAGTCCGACCAAGGTAGCGATGGCCACCAAGGACGCCAGCGGCCACTCCGCAGCGCTCCAGCCAAAGGTCTTGTGAGGGCTCATCACGCTGAGCCACACCGACATCACCGCACCCACCCAGGGGCGGCGCAGTGCATAAAGCGCACCAGCGACACATATCGCCAACAACAGCAGGTCACGCATGGGCGCCGCTCCCCGTCGCACTGCGCAGGCGGTTGAACAGCGAGGCCTGCTTCAGGCTGGTCTGGCCCCAACCGAAGCCCTCGGCATAGCGGCGCACCTGGGCACGGTCGCGCGGCGCTGCCAGAAGCTGCAGCAGCGCAGCCGCCAGCGCGGGGCTGTCGCGGCTTTCGACCAGCAGACCAACCGCCGGGTCGGCCACCACCTCGGGCGTGCCCCAGATGCGCGTGGCCACCACCGGCGTGCCACAAGCCATGGATTCGAGCAGCACGTTGGCCCAGCCCTCGCGGCTGGAGGCGAGGATCAGCGCGTCGGCGGCGCTGTACCAGGCGGCCATGGCCTCGTTGGGAACCGCACCGACCAAGCTGACCCGGGCTGCGACACCCAGTGACGCGGCCAGGGCCTCGAGACGGCCGCGCTCGGGGCCCGCGCCCACGATCACCAGTCGTGCGCCAGGGTGGTCTTTCAGCAGGGCCGGCATCGCGCCGATGGCCAGGTCATGGCCCTTGCGCTCGATCAGGTGGCCCACCGACAGCAGAAGCGGCGCGCCGCCCAGACCGATCTGCGCCCGCGCTGCGGCCATGGGCTGCGGCTTGAATCGCTGCAGGTCGACGCCGTTGCGCATCACATGCAGCCGGTCTTCAGGCACACCCCAGCCGCGCAGCACGTCGGTGAGCGCAGCGCAGACACCGATGGATGCCTGTGCCTGCCCTGCAGCCCAACGCATCATCCAACGCGGCAGTGTGTGCTGCGGGATGAGGTTCAGGTCGGTGCCGCGCGCCGTGATGGTCAGCGGCTTGCCCAGGCGGCGCGCGAGGATCGCCGCGGCCACGCCGTCGGGGTAGTAGTAGTGGGCGTCGATAAGGTCGAAGTCAAAGCCTTCGGCGATGAGCCGGCGCAGTGTGGGCAGGGCCGCGGCGGCCAGCAACAGCGGTGCCGTGGTCATGCCCACCTTGGGCAGCAGCAGGTAGCGGGGATGCAGCACCTCGATGCCGTGACGCTGCTCACTTGCCGGTGTGAGCGCCATCCGCGCGTACTCGCCCAGGCGCGGGTCGGTCGACGGGAACCACGGTACGGGTGCCACGACCCGGGTTTCTACCACGCCGGTCTTGAGCAATTCGCGCAGGCGTGTCTCGACGAAGATGCCGTGCAGCGGCCGCGCCGCGCTGGGGTACAGCGTGGAAAACAACAGCGTGCGCACGGGTCGCGTCACGGCGTGTGCAGCTCGTCGAGCACGGCCTCGGACACCGGGCGGCCACGGCGCAGCGTCAGCGCCAGTGCAGTAACACGCTGGGCATTGGCGCGCCAGGTGAGGCCGCGCGAGGCGATCGTATGCAACGCACCGGCGCCAAGGCGCTGGCGCAACGCAGCGTCGGCGCACAGGAGCGTCAAGGCCTGGCGCAGGCCGTCTTCGCTGTCATCCGCGAAGAGCAAGGCGTTGCCACCGTCGACCAGCACTTCCTCGATGTTGGGTTGGCGCGGCGCCACGATGGCCTTGCCCAGGGCAAGGTACTCGAACAGCTTCAACGGTGAGGCATAGGGCACCACCGCGGGCTGCAACGCCACGTCGAAGGCCGCCACATGGGCAGGCACGGCGTCGCGCGCGATGACGCCAGTGAAGCGCACGCGCTCGCCGATCGACAGCGCAGCGGCCAAGCTTTCGAGCCCCTGCCGCGCCGGCCCATCGCCCACCACGAGCAGCCGCGCATGCGGCGGTGCTTCGCTGCTGGCCAGCCAGTGCAATACGCGGTCAACACCGTGCCAGTCGCGAACGAAGCCTGTGAAACCCAGCACCAGCGAGTCAGGCCAGCCCAGCGCCACTTTGGCCTCGTGCGCTGATGGTGCCGCGGCGAAGTGGGCCTCGTTGATGCCATTGGGCATGACGACGATGCGCTCGGCCGCCACGCCGCGCGCTCGAACGTGACCAGCCAGCACCTCGGTCACAGGCAGCACCACGTCGGCGCCGCGCCACGCCAGGCCCTCGGCCCAGCGCGCCAGCCAAGGCAGGCCCAAACCGTCAAAACGCATGCGCTCGTCGACCAGTGGTGAGTTGACTTCAAGCAGCAGCGGGACTCGCAGCCGACGCTTGAGCATCAGCCCAGAAAGCAAAAACAGGTTGTATCGCTCGTAGATCACATCGGGCTTGAACTCGCGCGCTGCGCGTGCCAGACGGATATAGGCCAGCAGCGAGTAACCGAGCTCCAGGCACTCGTACAGCGCTTTGGGCAGGCGGTTGCGCAGATGGCGAATCCAACCCACCTCGGTCCCCATGTCGGCGTCGTCGCGGCTCTGTGGCGCGACCACCCTGACCTCGTGCCCTTGCTCGCGCAGCGCGGCAATCATCTCTTCGATGTGAACCGCCTGGCCGTCTTTAGAAGCCGTGCGGTGGTGGTAGAGAATATTCACGGGGGTAATTCGGCTATGCCGCCGCGGGCATGCGCGATTCGCCCACCGCCTGGCGCAGAAAGGCGTCGAACATCAGCAGGGTCCAGATCGGTGTGCTGTGGTCGTGCAGGCCCGACTCATGGTCCTCGACCACCTGGCGGATCACCGCCGGGTTCAGCCAACCGCCTTCGAGCATGGGCCCGTCGAGCAGCGAGGCGCGAACGCGCGCACGCAAAGGGCCCCGGAACCAGCGCGCCAACGGCACCGCAAAGCCCATCTTCGGGCGGTACAACACGTCGGCAGGCAAGTGTGGTTCCATCGCCTTCTTGAAGAAGTGCTTGCCGTTGCCGCCACGCAGCTTCAGGTGCGAAGGCAGCGTGGCAGCCCATTCGACGAGCTTGTGGTCCATGAGCGGCTCGCGCACTTCCAGCGAATGCGCCATCGAGGCGCGGTCGACCTTGGTGTTGATGTCTCCGACGAGGTAGGTGTGCTGGTCGATGTATTGGATCAGCGCCAGCGGGTCGTCGGTCTTGGCATGCCTGGCGTGACGGTCGAAGACGTCCATGGCGCTGTAGCCGCCGAGTTGGGCCTTGAAGCTGGTGCTGTACATGCGGCTGCGCAATGGTTCGCGGATAACCGACATGCTGTGAAAGTAAGCCTCGACCGATGAGCGCGCCATCCCCTCAAAGGTCGTCTTGGCGCGAAAAACCCGCGGCGCCCAGTCGGCCTTGGGGTAAACACGGCCGAGCAACCCGAACAGCGGACGCCGCAGGCCGGCGGGCAAGGCCCCGCGCAGCTTCTCCTCCATCATGTGCAAGCGGTAGCGGCGGTAACCGCCGAAGGTCTCGTCGCCGCCGTCGCCCGACAGAGCTACGGTGACGTGCTTGCGCGCCAGCTGGCACACGCGGTAAGTGGGGATGGCCGAGCTGTCGGCAAAGGGCTCGTCGTAGAGGCCAGCCAGGGTGTCGATGAGGTCGAAGTCGTCGCTGTGAACGGTCTCGACCAGATGTCGCGTGTGGTATCGCGTGGCCACCATCTCGGCGAACGCCGATTCGTTGTACGCCGGATCATCAAACGCGATAGAACATGTGTTTACCGGCTCGCTGGACAGTCCGGCCATCATTGCGACGACGGCGCTGGAGTCCACGCCGCCGGACAGGAAGGCGCCCAGCGGCACCTCGGAGATCATGCGCAACTCGACCGATTCCTTCAGCCGCTGCACGAACTCTTCGCACACGTCCTCCAGGCTCGCCGGGTTGCCGAGTGTGAAGCGCACATCCCAGTACTCCACGGGTTCGACGTTTGCCTGGCCACGCCGCCACAGCAGCGTGTGCGCCGGCGGGAGCTTCTTCGCCTGGCGGAAGATGGAGCGCGGCTCGGCCACGTAACCCAAGGCGAAGTACTCTTCCACGGCCAGCGGATCGATGTCGCGGCGCAAGCCGCCGTGGGCGAGCAAGGACTTCAGCTCTGAGCCGAAGAGCAGCGTGCCGTCGTCCAGCACTGCGTAGTACAGCGGCTTGACGCCGAGCCGGTCGCGCGCCATGAAGAAGGTCTGGCGGTTGCGGTCCCACAGCGCGAAGGCAAACATGCCACGAAAGCGCTGCACGCACTGCTCGCCCCATTGCTCCCAGGCGTGGACGATGACCTCGGTGTCGCTCTTGGTGTGGAAGACGTGGCCGTGCGCCTGCAGTTCGGGGATCAGCTCGCGGTAGTTGTAGATCTCGCCGTTGAAGACGACCACCACGGAACCGTCCTCATTGAACAGCGGCTGCTGACCGGTGGCGATGTCGATGATGGACAGCCGCCGGTGACCAAAGCCCA